>Ga0247762_1000048_pt1 | contig 61156 bp, 47 predicted proteins | sample UWRJL081202R4_FD_181016 | JGI IMG/M metagenome (GOLD analysis project Ga0247762, IMG submission 181016) | Plant litter microbial communities from Arlington Agricultural Research Station in Wisconsin, United States - UWRJ-L081-202R-4 | ecosystem: Environmental > Terrestrial > Plant litter >...
CGCACGTGCACATGGGCTTAACGCGAACGTTGTGTTTCACTGGCGTCGCGAGTATCGCGACGGTAAGCTGGCTGCGGCTGGATTGGTCCCGGTGTTGGTGTCTGGCGATGTTCTCCCGGAGCGTCAATTCCGCGGTCTTATGCCGGACCAGGGCTGCTCGCGCATGTTCTCGTCGCGAAGTTCGCGGACCACACACCACTGCATCGGCAGTCGGAGATCTATGCCCGTGAAGGCGTCGACCTCGACCGCTCGACGCTTGCCGGATGGGTAGGCGCTTCCAGCGCTCTACTCGCGCCGCTGGTCGATGCGTTGCGCGGCCATGTACTCGCGGCAAGTAAGCTCCATGCTGACGACACACCTGTGCCGGTACTTGCTCCTGGCAGCGGCAAGACGAAGACCGGACGCCTCTGGACGTATGTGCGCGACGGCCGTCCATGCGGAGATACAGCACCGCCGGCAGCGTGGTTCGCCTTCTCGCCCGACCGTCGCGGTGAGCATCCTCAAGGTCATCTCAAGAGTTTTCGAGGAACCCTACAGGCCGATGCCTATGCGGGCTTTCATCCGCTGTACGAAGGTGGCCGCATCCTCGAAGCCGCATGTTGGGCGCACGCGCGGCGCAAGTTCCATGACATCCTCGCCGCAACCCAGTCTCCAACCGCGTCGGAAGCCATACGCCGGATCGGCGAACTCTACGCAATCGAAAAAGAGGTGCGCGGCAGTCCGCCCGAGATACGGCTCGCCATACGACAAGCCAGAGCGATGCCTGTCCTCGAAGATCTACGAGCTTGGTTCGGCGCGACACTTCAGACACTCTCGACCAAGAGCGACATGGCCGCAGCGATCTCGCGATGGACCGCGCTCACTCGCTACCTCGACGATGGAGCAGTCGAGATCGACAACAACGCCGCCGAACGCGCGTTGCGCGTCGTGGCGTTAGGTCGGAAAAATTATCTCTTCGCTGGATCCAACCGGGGCGGCGAACGCGCCGCAGCCTTCTACTCGCTCATCGGATCGGCCAAGCTCAACGGACTTAACCCGGAACTCTATCTTCGCCATGTCCTCACCCGAATCGGAGATCACCCCATCAACCGCATAGCCGAGCTGTTGCCTTGGAATATCGCACAGATACACACAAAATCCATCCCGACCGACGCCTAATAAGTGGCCATCTAAAATAAGTGGACACTTCGCCGACTCACCACATCACAGCTAAACGGTCCAGATGGGAACGTCACACGCTTACAGAGCGAATTCGGCCTTCGCAGTTGTATATCTAAATCGTGCCGTGGCCATTGCCATGCGGAATAGTCCGAAGCCGGTCTAACGCGTCTCGACGCGGTGTCGAAAACATGGCGAATTGGCAAATTACTACCTGGCGCATTCAGTTCGCACAGATCAGCTGAAACCACCGATTCTTGGGCGCTTCAGTGCTTTACGCGGCCATCTTCTGGCCATGCTGTGTATCTCTTTCCCAACTGCTCGTATCTTGGCGCAAGCAAAACCGACAGTTCGCGAGTTGGACGCAATATCCTGCCCGGCTTCATTTATTCAACGTTCGACTTAGCAGCCATTTGGCGTCGAGGCACTCAAAGAACACATGTTAGCGTCAATTTTGCGCCAACCGAATCGCGACACAACGAATAAAACTCGCCAACGGCAGAAGGCGCATTCAAATCGACCGTGGGCAAGGGCGAGAAGGTCGTAGCAATGCACACAAACATGGCCGATATAGCCGTGATGAAGATGAGCAAGATGTAGTCGAAGGATTTACGTAGGCGGGGATGTCTAGAAACACCGGATCAAATTCTTCTATGGAAAGACTATGCACAACAGAAGCCGACCAAATGCATTCGTAAACTGGAACACTGACGGTGAAATAAATGCATCTCACCGTCAGTGGCTTCGATCACTTGTTTTAAAAGCTGAGTCTTGCACTAACGCGCATAGTGCGGTTCGCGTTCGAAGTGGTAATCACACCGAATCCTCCCGACGCAATGTTTGAGGCAGGATTCGCAAACTGGGGCGTGTTGGTTATATCGAATGCCTCCGCCATCAGATCCAGCGCCAGAGAATCGTACAACGAAAAAGTACGTTTCAGGCTCACATCCAGATTGAAGAGGCCGGGTCCGCGTACGCTGTTACGTCCGGACGTGCCAAATCGCGGGATTGTCACACCATTCGCCGTAGAAACGTCTTTGAATGCAGCCGGATTAATGTATTGACGATTCCCGTTTATATTCGTGTTCGAAACGGCGTTTACCGTGAAGTCCTGATCCGCCAGTTGTGTATTCCCAGGAGCATTGAGAAGACCACCGGATGCCGTGACACTGAAGGGCGAGCCGCTTACACGGCTAAGTACAGTGCTTATCTTCCAGCCGCCAACCACGTAACCAGACAAACCATGGTTTAGGAAAGTTTGACCAGCGCCAAAAGGTAGATTGTAGGAGGTCCACCATTGAAAATTATGCTTGCGATCATAGCCTGCAAGTGCCCAGTTACGATCCCAATAGGTTGGGTAGGCAAAGCTTAAACCATTTGCCTGGCTGTTGTCGGAGATGTTCATGGCCTTGGAGAAGGTGTAAATGACTCCGGTTGATCCGTTCTTGGAACTTGTACGCGACAACTGAGTTTGAAGGCCGTTGTATACAGAGCCTCGGAAGGGTAACGCCGAGTTGATATCGGTTACGTTCGTGTTCGGGCCATACATGACATTCAGCAAGCGGCCCGCCGTTCCGGTTCCAGGAGCCGCAGCATTAATATTTACGTTCGACTGCTGGCGGATTGCGTGTGTTCCCACATAGGCTACATTGGCGACTAATCCACCTGGAATTTCACGCTGCACAGATAAGTTGTAGCTTTCGATGTATCCGCGGCGGAAATCCTGCGGAATCGTACTTGTGGATATATTAGTCGGCAACGGTAAGATGCCGCTGCTAATATCTGGAAGACTCAATGTAGGGATGCCAACCTGGTTTGTAGTACTTAGTAGGCCAGGATTGAGGCTTGTAGCCGCCACATAGCTGTTTGCCCCATTCACATTCGTAGTCACGGCCGCAGGATATGCCTGGAGTAAATTCCGCAGTGTGTCTGGATCGGTTGTAATACCAAACCCGCTGCGAATAACTGTCTTCTCATCAACCCGGTAGGATAAGCCAAATCGTGGAACAAGCATACCCCAGTGATTAGCGGTGTTCGCATGTTGCGGCGTACTTCCCTTCCCTCCAATAAGCACCGTACCCACATTATGGGTTCCATAGATGGAATCGGTCACTGTAGTGAGAAGGCCAGGGTCAAAGCGCACCGTACCAAAGTGGTCCGCTACGGGAAGTGGGTAGTATTCATAACGCACACCATAGGTCAGCGTAAGTTTTGCGCTTGCCTGGAATGTATCCTGAGCATAAAAGGCAAACGTGGAGTAGCGAAGGGTCTGTGGGTTGAAAGTCTGAATTCCCTTCTGGTAGTTCGCTGCCTGACCTAGCAGAAAGTCAGCGAAAGAGTTCACGTTCGTCAGCGAATCATTCAGCTTCGCAGTCACACCGCCGCTAAAGACGAATGAACCCCGGGGTGTGGTCTGATTTCCAGAGCCTGGCTGAACATGGTTTATGGCAGCATGGAGATATTCTCCGCCAAATCGGATCGCATGACGGCCATGAATATATGTGCCGTTTACATTCCCTGTGTATTGATTGTCTCTAAAACTGAACGGGCTTCCGGTATTCGCATTACCCAGTCCGGCATATGTCGTGAAATACATCGCCGGAATACCAGCATAAAACTGCTGACCGTTGAGGTTAGTTCCGGGAATATTAAGTGTGCCCGTTCCGTAGTCACCAAGAGAGGCGTCGTCAGCCTGTGCACCGAGCCTCTGGCGTGTATAGCCGGCGTTTGCGTCGATTGAGAAGACTGAAGAGAAAGAGTGAGTCAGACCCAGGCCGACATTCTGAATCCGACCGGTCGCCTCGCCGGGCTGGCCTCCGTCAAAAGTGCCGCCACCGGGGTTAGCCCCAAAAGTCTGTGGGTCAGAGATAGAGTTCGGAGACAGGCTGTAATGTCCAAAGAAGCTTGTGCGGTCGGACGGAACGTAGGTGATCTTGAAGTCGTAGTTCTCGCGATTGAAAGAATTCACAGCCGAACCGAAATAATTATTGATCAGTGCGCCTGCGCCCCCGATATTTGGCGCGGGTAGATTCGCCAGGAGCTTTACCGCAGCCGGTGAGAAGCGACCGCTCGGAATGATGTTTCCGGCAAACTGACTCTTATTATCTCCGGTCGAACTTCCGGTAGCCGGATCATAGACCGCGGTTCCCGTTGCAGAGAAATCTCCGCTTCGCATTGCGAGCGTAGGTACGGAAAGAATACCGTTGATGGCTTTTCGCACCGTCACTCGGTTGTAATCACCGAAAAAGAAGAGTCGGTCTTTGACGATAGGTCCGCCGAAAGCTCCACCGAATTCGTTATAGATGTTTTTCTGCAGCACACCGCTACGATTGCTCCAGGCCTGAGCATTAAACTGCCCGATCGAGTTATATTCCCACGCGCTGCCATGAAACTTATTCGTGCCGCTCTTCATGGTGACGTTGATCGCAGATCCGCCTGCAGCGCCTTGCTCGGCATTGAAGCTTCCTGTCACCACATTGATGCTTTCAATACCGTCTGTGGGCGGCAGGTATGCGACCAAGTACGGAAGCCATGGGTAGGCATCAACGGCACCGTCGATCCGGGTAGTGTTTGTAGCGTTAGAAACGCCATTTACATTCACAGCCTGCGCGCGCTGGGGGTTCGAACCGGCAGAGTTTTGCTCTGCGGGCGGTGTCGATCCAGGCACAAGACGGTAGAGGCTCTGGAAGTTTCTTCCCGTGGACGAGGTTGTGGGTAGGTCCGTGATCTGCTGCTGCGAGATGTTGTAATTTGTGTCCGCGGTCTCTGTCTGCAGAAGGGGTGGAGCATCACTGACCGTAATCTCCTGTGCATCTGAGCCGATCTTCATCGCGAGATTCACTCGCTGTGTCGTGTTGGGAGAAACGGCGATGTCTTCCTGATGCAACGTCGAGAATCCCTGCATCACGATCGTTACCTGGTACACCCCGGGATTCAAATCATTGAAGGTATAAATTCCTTCCGTATTCGTCTGTGTTTCACGCACAACGCCGGTGGCTGTGTTGGACGCCTTCACTGTAGCCGCGGAAACTGAGGCACCAGACTGGTCGCTCACATTGCCGGTTAACGTTCCGTAAAGTACCTGCGCGAAGAGGGCTGGCGCGCCCATTAAAAAGACCAATGCGGCTTGCAGCAGACGCCTTACAGTTTTGCGCGACTCAAGCTGGATAAACCTGTCAAACATACCGATCTCCGAAGCTGCGGAGGAATCTTTTGTTGTTTCATACGTCAAAAGAATTACCTATTTACGGCAGCGGTCGAAACATACAGGGTTGACCCTTCGAATGTCAACACGCCCTTTAAAAGCATCTTGGACTCAGGAGAAATTGAAGTTTCACGCTAGAACATCGAGTAAGAATAGATATTTTTAGGATATCTTCGAGCGTATTTTACGAACACGCTCCCACCTCCAGCTTATGAAGAAGGAGCGCACTTGTCGATTCGTGTTTATCTCGTGCGGGAAAAGAGACTTTCTGATAAGGTCAGGTCTTTCGGAAAATTGAGCCGCTATGGCGCGCGTGCCAGCACAGGACAAACAGGGCAGGCGAAGCTGTTTCAAAACGGGTGAAGAAGAATGGCAGGCATAACTAAGTCTCGACTAGGAAACCAGACTCGACGACGGCGCCCCTCGATCAAGAAGGAGACGGCGTCCACCGAGTTGAATCGTGAGATCAATCGGGATTTTCTCCTCACACTCATCAGGCAGCATCGATCCGTTGCGCGCGTCGACCTCGCACGTCTCTCAGGCCTGCGCAATAGCACCGTCTCGACCATCATCGATCAACTTCTGGGTGAGGAGTGGATATGCGAAGGATCTGTGAAGGAGACGGCGCGTGGACGCAGGCCCACAATGCTTTCTCTCAATACTTCAAATGCTCTTCTGGTGGCAGACGTCCATCCCGGCTTCGCGCACTTCGGAGTCGTGGATCTGAACGGAGAACTTCTCTTGCGGAAGACCGTCTCACTTCCAAGGGATGCGATAGGCTGCTTCAACGAGATCGCGGACACATTGGGCAATATGCGGAAAGCGATGCCAAAGATGCGATTCGCCGGTGCAGGGATATGCGTTCCGGGACGTGTGGACCCCAAGACGCGTCGCATCGTAATATCTCCCAACCTGCGCTGGACCGGACAGGATTTTCAATCGAGCATCTCGAAACAGCTTAGGCTTCCCGTAGAAGTAGAGAATGAGGCGAATGCATCGCTTCTCTCGGAGCTATGGTTTGCCGGCTTGAGTGGAGTGCGCAACGTTGTGCTCATCTCCATCTCAGATGGCGTTGGCGCGGCTATCATGGCCGAAGGTAATCTCGTCCGGGGGCGTCTCGGACTCGCGGGCGAATTTGGACACATCATCTATGACCCGGCTGGACCTCAGTGCGGATGCGGACGTTCAGGCTGTTGGGAGATGTTTGCCTCGTCCCGCGGAGCATTACGTCTCTATCATGAGACCTTGGGTTCCGACCCTTTGCCGATCAGCTATGCGGAGCTTTGCGAGCGGGCCATCGCCGGCGACGTGCCCGCTCGCAAAGCAATCGAAGGCCAGGCACTCGCCATAGGCCGGGGTTTGCGTATGGTACAAGCTTCGCTCGCTCCGGGTCTGATCCTCTTATCCGGTGAAGTCTCAGGAATATGGCCCATCGCAAAAAACATCATTCTGCGAGAACTTGAGACGGGACTGTTGGGAGGGAGGGCGCCTCAACTGAGATTATCCAGCTTCGGCGAGAATGCGCAGTTACTCGGCGCCGCGGCACTTGTACTCCAACACCATGGCACCTACTATAGAGCCCAGGGTTTCGCAGCAATATCGACGGCATAACCGTATGGCGTAACCGGTGGCCTACTCGGCATGGTGTAAATCGATCAATGAAAAAAACTAAAGCAAAAGCGCAAGGAAAGCTGCCAACCGAAGTCCCTCCGGAAGAGATAACTCCGGCGTCGGACGAGTCTGGCGAGTTCACAGTGCCTGGCGGGGCAACCGGCGAGCTAACGCGCGAAATTAACCGAAACCTCATTCTTGAGCGCGTTCGAGAACTCCAGCCGATTTCGCGCGTGGACCTCGCCCGAGCATCCGGCCTCCAACCAAGCACCGTATCCTCCATCGTAGAGCAGTTGCTTGGGGAAGGCTGGATCCGCGAAAGCGCGCTTGTGCGCAGGGCTCGTGGAAGGCACCCTACGCTCATCTCGCTCAGCGACGAAATGGTTATATTCACCGCAGACGTGCGTTCCAGCCATGCTACGGTCGCACTTGTAGATCTTTACGGAAGGTTTCTAGAGTGGCGCAACGCGCCTCTGGGTAAAGACCCAGCGCAGGGCGCGGCAAAGATCGCTGAGGTTATGGCACTCTTTCGCAAACAACATTCCACCAAAAGATTTGAAGGTGTAGGCATCAGCATGCCTGGCCGGATCGATTCGTCAGACAACCGGCTTCTCATGGCTCCCAACCTTCCGTGGCTGGGCTATGATCTCCAGGCCGATCTCTCCAAGAGGCTCGACATGAACGTCGAGATTGATAATGCCGCAAACGCATGTCTACTCTCGGAACTTTGGTTCGGACAGATTCGCGGCGCTCGCAATGCGGTGCTCATCACTGTGTCCGAGGGTATCGGCGGTGCCATTCTCAGCGAAGGTCGAATCGTAACCGGTTCCCAGGGTATGGCTGGAGAGTTTGGCCACATCTGTCTCGACCTGGAAGGATTGCAATGCGGGTGTGGGCAGCGTGGCTGCTGGGAGACCGTCGCATCCTCTCGTGCCTTAGTCCGTTACCACCGGGAGTCTGATCCGGGATCGGACAAGCTGACACCTACCGAAATCGTCTCTCACGCACTTGACGGAGACCAAGCGGCCCTGTCCGCGCTTTTGCGGCAGATCGAAAACATCGCCCGGGGCCTTCATCTCCTCAGTGCCATCGTCTCTCCCGACCTCATTCTGTTTGCAGGCGATGTCGCCGCATACTGGAGCCTTTGCGCTCCGGTTTTTGAAAAGGAGATCATCTCTTCCGTCATGGCCGGAGAAGCGCCCGAGATACGATGCTTGGGAGACGGACAGATGGAGCGCCTCCGCGGCGCAGCGGCCGTCGTTCTACGTCGGCATTCCGGCTACTATCAATCCTCACACCACCGCTCCGTCTAGTAGCGCCGACGTAGGTCGAAACGGGTTTTGGCTTGACACTCATACTCAGCAAACATTAGAGTCCGACGTGTCATCGGTCTTCAATTTCGACGAGTGAAATAAAGGCGCCCGCTTTGCAGGCTTCATCAAGGACTGTCTTCATGAGCAAGTTGCTTGTTGCTTTCTTACTGGGTTCCGTGGGATCCGCGCTCGCTCAGGGTCTCCCTGCCTACAAAGACCAAAAACTTCCTGCAGAACGCCGTGCCGCGGATCTCGTCAGCAAGATGACGATCGAGGAAAAGGCGTTGCAGACGCTCAATACAGCCCCCGCCATCTCCCGCCTCGGCATTCCGGCCTACGACTACTGGAACGAAGGCCTGCACGGTATCGCCCGTTCCGGCTACTCCACCCTCTTCCCTCAAGCCATTGGAATGGCCGCAACCTGGGACGATACCCTCCTCGGTCGCATCGGCGAAGTCGTATCCACCGAGGCCCGCGCCAAATATAACGAAGCCGTTCGTCACAACGTCCACAGCATCTACTTTGGCCTGACCATCTGGTCGCCTAACATCAATATCTTTCGCGATCCGCGCTGGGGCCGTGGACAGGAGACCTACGGCGAAGATCCGTTTCTCACGGCCACTCTCGGCAGCCGCTTCGTCAAAGGCCTCCAGGGGAATGATCCTAACTACTTCCGAGCCATCGCAACGCCCAAGCACTTTGCCGTTCACTCCGGCCCAGAGAATGACCGCCACCGCTTCAACGTCACCCCAACCCAACATGATCTCTGGGAGACCTACCTTCCCGCCTTCCGCAAGACCATCGTCGAAGCGAAGGCAGACTCCATCATGTGCGCCTATAACGCCGTGGATGGGAAGCCAGCATGCGCAAGCGACCTGCTCTTAAAGACCGTTCTTCGCGGGGACTGGAAGTTCCAGGGCTTCGTAACCAGCGACTGCGGGGCAGTGGATGATTTTTTTGAGGCGAAGGCCCATCACTACTCTCCCTCCGCTGCAGCCGCCTCGGCCACCGGGATCCTCGCCGGAACCGACACAAACTGCGGCAGCACTTATAAAACACTGCCCCTCGCCATCCAACAAGGTCTGCTGAAGGAGTCCGACCTAGACCGCTCTGTCATTCGCCTCTTCGAAGCGCGCATGCGTCTTGGTTTGTTCGATAAGCCAGGGTCAGATCCGTACGACACAATTCCCTTCTCCGCGGATCGCTCTCCGGCCCATCTCGCTCTCTCTCACAAATCCAGTGAAGAGGCAATGGTCCTGCTGAAGAATGATGGCATCCTTCCTCTGGCCCCGGGCAGGTACAAAACCATCGCCATCATCGGTCCGAATGCGGCCTCTCTTTCGGCCCTCGAAGGAAATTACAACGCCGTTCCCAAGAATCCATCTCTTGCGGTCGATTCACTCCGTAGCGCGTTTCCGGGCAGCCGCATCCTGTACGCCCAGGGCGCACCCTATGCCGACGGTGTCGCTCTCCCTGTCCCGCGGACGATGCTCCATCCCAAGGCCGGATCAAGCGAACCAGGTCTCAAAGGCGAATACTTCGCCAATACGGAACTGTCCGGCAAACCCGCTGCGACGAGGCTCGACCACGAGATCGACTTTGACTGGAACTCTGCCGCGCCAGTCGACGGTCTCAGTCAGGAACGCTTCTCGACTCGCTGGACTGGCGTCATCGCTCCACCTCAGAAGGGTAAGTACAACTTCTCCGTACGGCTTGCGCACTGCTATCCGTGCAACGATCGCGAGCAGTTCACCATCAAGGTCGACGGTAAAGTCGTAACCGAGTTTCACAACGAACAGAAAGAGTCCCGCTCCAGCGTCACACCTCGCTTCGAAGTCTCCTTCGATGACGTCAGCGAACATCCCATCGAAATCACATACCGGCACGACGCTCCACTCTTCGGAGGTGGCCTCACTCTGGAATGGGTGCCTCCGGCAGGCATCCTGCAAGCGGAGGCCTCCGAACTTGCAAGCAAAGCAGACCTGGTCATCGCCATGGTTGGACTTTCGCCTGAACTCGAAGGCGAGGAGATGCCGATTCAGGTAGAGGGCTTCTCCGGTGGAGACCGTACAGACGTAAACCTCCCCGCTTCGCAGCGCGTCATGCTCGAATCCATCGCCGCTTCAAAGAAACCGCTCATCGTCGTCGCAATGAACGGCTCGGCCATCGCTCTCACGTGGCCGGAGAAGCATGCGAATGCTGTTCTTGAAGCCTGGTATCCAGGCGAGTTCGGTGGAAAAGCAATCGCCGAGACTTTGCTCGGTCAGAACAATCCCGCAGGCCGTTTGCCCATCACTTTCTACGCCTCTCTGGAAGATCTCCCGCCCTTCACCGACTATTCCATGAAGAATCGCACCTACCGCTACTTCAACGGTGAGCCTCTCTATCGCTTCGGCTATGGACTTAGTTACTCAAAGTTCACTTACTCCGCCCCCAGGCTCTCCACAGAAGAGCTCAAAGCAGGTGACAAACTTTTTGCCGATGTCGACGTGCAGAACACAGGCCGGGTTGCCGGTGATGAAGTGGTGCAGGCATACCTTCTTCCGCCAACAAACGGGAACAACGGCCTCTCACCTAAGCTGCATCTTGCAGCCTTTCAGCGTGTTCATCTCAACGCGGGCGAGACACGCCACATCCATCTGGAATTCGATCCCCGATGGATCTCCGAGGTTGATGCCAACGGTGTGCGCGCAATGCAGGAGGGCGATTACAAACTAAGTGTAGGAGGCGCCCAGCCCGGCGACCCCAAGGCACCCGCCTCTCCGCACGTAGTGAACTTCCGCGTTGTCGGCAACTACGAGTTGCCCCGGTGAAAGCATTCATATCTTCCAGCGCGAAATCGGGCTTATACGCAGGCAGGAACGGGAGAAAAAGATGTACTTTGCTCCTGCTCGTCGGCGCTCTGTTCTGTACCTCTGCCACCATGCATGGAGAAGATGGCTCCGAGGCCTGGCTCCGCTACCGTGCCTTGCCTGCGCACGAACGTCCCACACTCCCCACGCGCGTCGTTCTTCTCTCACACGATGCCGTCACGGCCAATGCAGCAAAAGAACTCACGTACGGGCTCACCAGGATTGAAGGCTCTGCCGTCTCCATAGAGCAGGTCTGGAAAAATGTCCCGTCTATCCTCATTGGAACCAGGGCCGATGTGGATCGCGCCCTCGGTCGCCCGATCTCCCTTCCGCCGGGAACGGAGAGTTTTCGTGTCGAGCGCATCAAGTACCACGGCACACCGTACGTCCTCATCACGGCTGCATCTCCGTCCGCTGCAGTCTTTGCCGTCTTCCGGTTGCTTGAACGCATCGAAACGGGTAAGGACATCTCCATCGCAGATGCACCCGACGCTCCTATTCGTTGGACCGATGAATGGGACAACATGAACGGAACGATCGAGCGCGGTTACGCGGGGAGGTCGTTCTTCTTTGCCAACGGACACGTTCTAAGCGATCTCACACGGGCCAGCGCCTATGCCCGTCTTCTGGCATCCGTCGGCATCAACGGCTGCAACGTAAATAACGTCAATGCAGACCTGGATCTTCTAACCGCCGAGCATCTTCAGGAGTTCGCTCGTCTGGCGAAAGCCTTCCGTCCCTGGGGGGTGCGCCTTGCCCTCTCTGTGGATCTCTCCAGTCCAAAGACAGTCGGTGGGCTCGATACCTTCGATCCCCTAGATCCCGGCGTAATCGCCTGGTGGAAGAAGAAGATCGACGACATCTACCGCGATATCCCCGACTTTGCTGGCTTCACAGTCAAAGCTGATTCGGAAGGACGGGCAGGTCCCTCTCAATATGGACGCTCCCCCGCTGACGCTGCAAACGTCCTCGCACGCGCTCTGCGACCGCACGGAGGCGTCGTCCTATATCGCGGCTTCGTCTACAACCACCATCTGGACTGGCAGGACAGGAAAGCCGATCGTGCTCGCGCAGGCTACGATAACTTCGCAAAGTTCGACGGTACATTCGAACCGAATGTGATCGTTCAGATCAAGCATGGCCCCATCGACTTCCAGGCCCGTGAACCCGTCAGTCCTTTGTTCGGAGCTCTTCACCATACCGCACAGGCCATAGAACTACAGACAGCACAGGAGTACACAGGTCAGCAGCGCCACATGGTCTTTCTTCCCACCATGTGGAAGTGGGTTCTGGACACGGACCTGCGTGTCGAAGGCAAACCCTCCACTGTGGCCGACATCGTCACCGGTCGCCGCTTTGTCCAGCACTACGGCGGATTCGTCTCCGTAGTCAACGCGGGCTCTGACGCCAACTGGTTACATCATCCCATGGCCATGGCCAATCTCTTCGGCTTCGGGAAGCTGGCGTGGCACCCGTCCCAGCCACTGGACGAGGCTCTCGACACCTGGACCCGCCTCACCTGGGGAGATGATCCACAGGTCGTTCACACAGTCACAGCTATGTTGTCCGACAGCTGGCGTACCTATGAGGGCTACACGGGCCCCAACGGCATGGGAACGCTCACCAACATCCTTGGCGTCCACTTCGGCCCCGGGATCGAAAGTGCCGAGCGAAACGGCTGGGGACAATGGTTCCGCGGAGAGAAAGACGGCGTCGGAATGGACCGCACGAACGCCTCCGGAACGGGCTTCATCGGTCAGTATCCTCCCGAGTTCGCAGCGAAGTTTGAAACTTTGTCCGCCTGCCCTGACGATCTCCTTCTCTTCTTCCACCATGTCCCGTATACCTACCTTCTGCACTCGGGAAAGACCCTCGTGCAGAGCGTGTACGACACGCACTACGCGAGCGCGGCTCGTGCAGCGCAGTATGTCGCCGACTGGGAGTCGTTACAAGCAAAGATCGATCCTGAACGCTTCTCCACAGTGCAGAATCTCCTCGTCTTTCAAGCCGGACACGCCCTCCTCTGGCGCGACGCGATCAACATCTGGTTTCTGCGCATCTCCGGCATTGCCGATGAACAGGGACGTGTATCCCATGATCCCAATCGGTATGAAGCCGAAGCCATGGAAGTAACCGGATATGTGCAGGTTGATATAAAGCCCTTCGAAACGGCCTCAAACGGAAAAGCCGTGGTTTGCCCCATCGCCTCAGGCTGCTCGTTACGCACATCCATCCGGCAAAATGACGGAACGTATAACATCGCCGTACAGTACTTCGACCTCCGTACCGGCATCTCACGCTATACGTTGAAGCTCAATGGCAAACCGATCGCATCCTGGGCTGCCGACGCCATCCTGCCCCCCGCAGTAGTCCGCACCGAACTCGACGGCCAGACCGCCACGCGATACACCATTCGCTCTGTGCCGCTTCATCATGGCGATACCCTCGAACTCATCGGCGTCCCCGATCTCAACGTTCACGAAGCCTCCAGCGAGGACCCCGCAGGCACATCCTCCGCCCACGCCTCAACCGATCGTCGCGAACTGGCCCCTGTCGATTACATCGAACTCGGCCCCGGCGGCGCGATCACACCCCAATAAGCAAGGACCGACAGAGCCATGAACGATGCCCTGGCCGCAACCCTTCCCTCTCAATGCGCTTACCTTCCCGTCGCGAGACAGATGGATGGAACGCTCACTGATTGGTAATCGCTCGACAGATTTGAACACACCAAGGAGATCCCAATGTCAGAAACGATCTTTAGCAGCTTCGACACCGTTAAATACGAAGGCCCCGGCTCATCCAACCCGCTCTCATACCAGTTCTATGACGCCGAGAAAATCGTCATGGGCAAGCCCCTCAAAGACCACCTTCGCTTCGCCGTGGCATACTGGCACTCGCTCGCGATGACAGGGAGTGACCCCTTCGGTGGCCCAACCATTCATCGCCCCTGGGCCGCCACATCGGATCCCATGCAGGCTGCGCGAGAAAAAGCCGACGCCGCCTTCGAACTCTTCCGTGTACTGGATCTTCCTTTCTTCTGTTTCCACGACCGCGACATCGCCCCCGAGGGTGCGACTCTCGCTGAGTCTATTCACAACTTCGAAACCATCGCTGAATACCTCGCGAAAAAGATGGAGACTTACAAAACAAAGCTCCTCTGGGGTACGGCAAACCTCTTCTCCCACCCACGCTTCATGGCCGGTGCTTCCACCAATCCCGACCCTCAAGTCTTCGCCTGGTGCGCCGCCACCGTCAAGAGCTGTATGGATGTAACACGACAACTCGGCGGATCCAACTATGTTCTATGGGGCGGACGTGAAGGATACGAAACTCTTCTCAACACCAACATGGGTCACGAACTCGACCAGATGGGCCGCTTCCTCTCCCTCGTCGTCGACTACAAACATAAATCCGGCTTCACCGGCCAGATCCTCATCGAGCCTAAACCCAAAGAACCGACTGCTCACCAGTATGACTTCGACGCCGCAACTGTTTACGGATTTTTGAAACGATATGGCCTGGAAAAGGAAGTCAAGGTCAATCTCGAGGCCAATCATGCCCTTCTCGCTGGTCATAGCTTCGAACATGAAATCGCAACCGCTGGCAGCCTCGGAATCCTCGGTTCACTCGACATCAATCGCGGAGACGCGCTTCTTGGTTGGGATACAGATCAGTTCCCGAACGAACTCTGGGCCATGACGCTCTCGATGTTCCACGTCATCAAAGCTGGTGGACTCGGACAGGGCGGTTGCAACTTCGATGCAAAGGTTCGCCGCCAGAGCTTCACTGCAGAGGATATGGTTCATGCTCACGTCGGTGGCGCAGACATCTGTGCGCATGCGTTCCTCAAGGCCGCAAAAATTATCGAAGAAGGGAAACTCGACGCCCTTGTAAACGAACGCTACGCCGGCTGGAATTCTCCCGAGGCAAAGGCAATGCTCTCGGGAAAGCGTTCTCTGGAAGAGATTGCTGCAACCGCCTTGAAGGAGAACATCGATCCTCAACCACGTTCCGGGAAGCAGGAGCAGTACGAAAACCTTCTCATGCGCAGCATCTACACCGCATAACTTACAACCAACTCGGGGAGGCCAACCGGCCTCCCCGCTCTATCTATGCAAGGTATTCAAGCAGCCATGAAGATCCAGCATCTCCTCCTCGCCGCCCACCTCGTCTTCTTATCCCTTCCCCTCTCTGCACAATTCACGGCAAAGGAACATTGGGTCGGCACATGGGCTGCATCGCAACAACCTGTAGAGGACTCAGCGCGGCCCACCACAGTGGACCTGAAGGACGCTACTCTTCGGCAGATCATCCATGTATCCCTCGGAGGAAGCAAGCTCAGGCTCCATCTCTCCAATGCATTCGGCACACAACCACTGCATATCCTGGCTACCCATCTGGCGCTTCCGGACACCTCGCACCATGGAAGTATCCGCCCGGCCTCCGATACCCTCGTCCTCTTCGACAGAAGTCCCGGCATCTGGATCCCTGCCGGTGCGGAGTATCTAAGTGATCCAATCTCATTCCGGATTGAGCCGGACTCGGATCTTGCCATCACACTCCAGTACGGCGATGCACCCGTCGGCCAGACCACCCATAGTGGCTCACGGGCAACCTCTTACCTCGCCCACGCCACCCCGGCAGCAGTTGACCTGCCCGGTGCCACCACCTTCGAACATTGGTTTCAAATATCAGGCCTCGACGTTGCCGCCGATCGCGATTCCTTTGCAGTCGTGACCCTCGGAGATTCCATCACCGACGGACGAGGCTCCACGACAGACGGCAACGACCGCTGGCCGGACCTGCTCTCGGGCAGGATGCTTGCGCGGGGACATGCGGTCGGCATACTCAATCAGGGAATCGGTGGCAACCGAATCCTTGACGATGGTTTAGGACCTAACGTTCTCTCTCGATTCGACCGGGATGTACTGGCTCAACCGGGAGTGAAGTATCTGATCGTCCTCGAAGGAGTCAACGATCTGGGTACATCCACTCGAATGAATCAAATCAGTCTCGCCGAACATACGCGCCTCGTCGAGCGACTTAAAGGCGCCTTCCGCCAAATCGTCCTTCGAGCGCACGCGGCAGGCATCTCTGTCATCGGTGGAACGATCACACCCTACGGTGGCTCCGCTTACTATCATCCGGATCGTATCAATGAAGAGGACCGTAAAAGTCTAAACCGATGGATCCTGAAGAGCGGAACCTTTGATAGCACTGCCGACTTCGCAACCGCTCTGGCAGATCAAAACGATCGGCAACGTCTGAATCCAATCTATGACTCGGGCGATCATCTCCACCCTTCTCCACTCGGATATAAGGTCATGGCAGATACAGCAGCAAAGTCTCTTCTTGCGGTTCCCCTCAAACACGGATCGTCGCAGACGACGCCGAGACCTCATAGAAAAAACGCTGGAGATCAGGCTCTGGCCGCGAGATGATGCGTGCGTGTGCCTTGCGCAGGGGGCCATACTTTTACAACAGAGCCTGATGCGATTTCGTTTCCAATTGACGCGAACCAGAGGGCGATGAAAGTCACCGGATCATCTCGCCTTTCGTCGTCCGCTGAGTGTCCTGGACGAGAGCTTTTTGTGCGCCATCGATCTTCAGCGCCCATGCCGGGATCAAAGGTAAGCTATCGGGCGTATTTGAGCGATTCCTTTATATTCAACGCGAGAAGGGGACACGGCACGCTGATCCGATGCCGCGGAGTACCATTTCCACATCGTGTCCACGGATCACCCGCTTTCGACGCGAGCAGATCGGTGCGCAACTTTTCTACCTGGAAAAGTTGCGGACAGATCAGCGATACCCACACCAGCCGAGGCACCAGTTACAGCGAAGAACGCATCTTTCTACTCTGTAGCAATGAAGACTATCGCTCGACAGAAGTTGCGTGCTTTTCGTATTCGGGTCCACCGCCGCTAGAGGACCAACGCGTCAGCGGCCTCAGCGGTCCCTCCCCGATATTTCACAGGGGTCACACCTGTCATTCTTCGGAAAACCTTCGTGAAGTGACTGTGGTCATGAAATCCAGCCGCCAGGCCAGCTCCACCGATGGTGAACTGCGGATCGCTAAGGTATTGCTTCGCGCGTTCAATTCGGCAACGCAGCAGGTATTGATACGCCGTCAATCCGGTGCTGGCTCGAAACAGTTCGCAGAAATAGTGAGAGCTCATCCCTGCAATCTCTGCAAGTTCTCGCAGATGAAGGTCCCGTGCGGAATTCTCATTGATGAAATCCAGAACGCGATTTAGACGTGCGGCGGGCATGCCACCCCGGGAGTGTGCGTTCCGATCTGCTCGGGAAGAATACCTTCGAATCAGGTAGAGACTGAGGGCCAGGCCAAGTGACTCTCCGTAAAGAGGCCCTGCTGGGGAGCCATCTTCGAGGTCCGTATACAGAGCCATCATCAGCGATTGGATATGTCGATCCCTGAGATCCCAATGCGTAGTTAATTCGATGTTGTTCAGGTGGGCGGTACGTTCTAGGGCACGTGCAAGGAAGCGCGGCTCCATAACCAAAACGATCCTGGTTGTTGGTCCAGACCAGGTTAGGCGATCCCGGGTTCCGGCAGGCAGAAGATAAATCGTCCCGGGACTGTTGTGCGCACTATGGCTACGTCCCTCCGTCGTCCACTGCGCCTTAACTTCGCCCTGAGTAAGAAGGTTCAGAAAATGAGTTGGATGATCGTGGTCCGGGATAGCCACCCCCGGAATGTCTGTAAAGGATTCCAACGCGATTCCATCCCATCCGGCCCCCTTGCTTGTAACCGAGGACCGCGTTGGAAACGGGCACATCGGGCATCCGTTGCGCATCACCTCGACCGCATCGACTGGAAGAATACTTGGATTCGCCATAATGGCCCTCATCAAAATGATGACTATCCGCCGTCCATTTGGATCCGTCTTTTTTACCAAAAATCGGAAAAACTGACCAACGACCGGAACTTTTGACCAAAGCTTTCGCGGTATCGTGGTCTCAATTTGAGAGAGACCGCGAGGCAAACCTATCAAAAGCGAAGCGCTCAACAAGGTACTCAAATATATCGAGGAAAACAGTTCTGGAAACATTAGCTTGGCGGCAATGGCCAAAGTTGCCGACTTGACACCGCATCACTTCGCCTCTTTATTTACCAAGAGAATCGGCCTGAGTCCACATCAATATGTTCTGCAGATGAGGATCGATATGGCAAAGGAGCACTTACTAAATTACACGTTGAGCGTCGGAAAGGTCAGTGAACTCGCAGGCTTTCGAACACAGGGGCATTTTGCAAAGGTCTTTCGGAGGATCGTCGGCGCCACACCGAGTGATTTTCGTGAGCAAAGTTGGATTGAAGAGCGCGGTCGCGTTGACCAAGATACACAGCCGGGTTTAGATCGCGGCAAAAAAATCAGTGCCCTGGGCAGATAACTCACGGGAAAGCCAGGGCAAGGATCTTTTCTTCTTCTTTTGGAGCAATTGCATGAAACGGTCAGGCGAAGCAGTTTATTTAGTAGAGGACGATCCACTGGTACGAGAGGCTATTTGCCGTGTGCTCGAATCTGCAGATATTCAAGTCTGCAGCTTTAGCTCTGCGGACGAGTACCTGGCTTATGTCCGGTCGGACATGTCCGCCTGCATGGTCCTTGAGTTGGACCTTCGGGACGGATCAGCCCTCGAACTCCAACGCCAACTCGCAGCAGACGCAGGCCCACCTGTCATCTTTATCAGCAGGAACACCAATATCTCTGCAACAGTTTGCGCAATGAAGGCGGGTGCAATAGAGTTCCTCACGATGCCAGTCGACGAAGCGGCTTTGCTGGAGGCAGTCCAAAACGCTCTTGTGCTTGATTTAAAGCTCAGACACAGAAGAGCTTGCAAAGCAAGACTGCAGCAAAGACTAATTTCTTTGACACCCCGTCAGCGCGAGGTATTTCCGCTCGTCATCGGAGGACTTCTCAATAAGCAAGCTGCCGCGATTCTCGATATCAGTGAAGTCACTTTGCAGATTCACCGAAGTCAGATTATGAAAAAGATGGCCGCTGATTCCCTGGCAGAACTGGTTCGCATGGCAGTCACTCTCCGCATTCCTCACTGGCGTCCAGAGCTTGGTAATAAGTGATGCATGGTAGAGACCCTCTCGCCAAAAGTGAATGACTGTGCGTGTTCGTTATGGATAGGCCAGGCGCGCAAGGCACGATGGTTGTTAAATCCCATGTTCTACGCCTCAGGACATCAACGTTCAGTACGTCTGCCGGAAAGCACTTTAAATTCTCTGTGCAAGCTTGTCATTTGGCTGGTATAGCCGTAGAGATCACTAGGCCGTCAGCGTGGTTATCCCTTCGTCAAAGATCCAGTTCAAGCTCGGTTTGTGGAGTAGAGCAGCAGATCAGGATATTTCCGTCGGCTGGCTTATCAAGAGGATCTGGGGCGTAGGCAACACGACCGTCGATCATCCCGGACTCGCACATATGACAGACGCCTACTCTACAGGACCATCGGACAGGGATGTCGCATGCTTCGGCAAATTCGAGCAGGTTTGGAAAGCGATCGTCCCACGGAACGGTGAGGCCACTCCGTGTAAAAGAGATGCTCGGGCCAGTCCCTGTTGTGTCAGGCGCATGCGGTGGGCGTGCCGAATTCGCTGCAATTCCCGGTGTTATTGCAGCACCGGCTCCAAAGACTTCAGCATGGATGCGGGAGCCGGAAATGCCTTTGGCCACGAGTCCCGCAGTCAACTCTTCAAGGAAAGCTGGCGGTCCACAAAGATAGAACTCCGCGGTCAACGGAATATGATGTTGCTCTAAAAGTGATGCGTTGAGGTGCCCAGCGACGTCGTAATCCTTGCCCTGTTCGTCACCTTCCCTGGGCATGCTATAGACGATGAGCGAGTGGCTTTGCCCGAGATCAGCAAGCAATTTTTGTGATTCGATCGCGAATGGATGTTCTCGCCCGTTACGTGCGCCATAACACCACCAGATTTCTGCTGGGCCAGATTCCCTGTCATCGCTAAGAGCATGAAGCATGGCCAGCAACGGAGTTGCTCCAATGCCCGCACCCAGTAGCACCACGGGGTCTTTGCTTTTTGTAAGAGTGAAGGCACCCCTCGGCGCGCTGACCTGGAGGAGATCTCCGATATGAATATGCTCGTGCAAAAAGCTGCTCGCAGATCCCTCGCGCTTCACACTTACTCGATACGTTCCACCCATCTGCGATCCAGAGATGGAATAGCTCCGCAGAAGAGGAGTCGAACTGCCCTCTGGTTCCAGCTTGAACACGAGGAACTGCCCAGCGACTGGTGCGGGCAGAGGCGTCTGATCTTCTGATGCAAGGGTGAAAGAGAGGACATCGACGCTTTCCCGCTGAATCCCGGTGACCCTCAGCGGTCGGAACCCAGTCCATGCTGCGGGCGGTGCAGTCGTAGGCGCAAGGCCCGCATTCCCACCATGTTCGTCCGCGTCGAGCAGACTCTTCAAGGAGCCCCTCCAGCCTGAACTCAGCGATGGTATTTTCAGTGCGCGAGTTAGCTGATCGTGTGGATGACCTGGTAGGTATAGCAAAGCGTCTATCTGGGCCACCGTGATCTGCTCTGGGCCGCTGACGACTTTCACTATGTTGTCGCCCGCGCCGATCTCTCCCTCTTCAATCACGCGGAAATAAAATCCAGGGCGTCGATGCGAAACAAGAAGAGAAGGCATCCGAGGGTCGTTCATGCGTATTCCAACGCGATAACAGGTAACACGCGGCTGCGTCACCTCAAATAACGCTCCCCCAATCCGATATCTGTCTCCTATGCAGACCTCATCGTCAGCCAGACCTTCGACCGTGAGATTCTCTCCAAACTGTCCATAAGAGAAGTCATGCCGTTGGAGATAAGTCTCCCAATATCGATAGGAACCGAGCTGATACACCATCACGGCACGATGCTCTCCGCCATGTCCTGCAAGATCTCCCTGTCCATCTCCATCCAGATTAAGCCTTCGCGCCATAACTCTCCCTGGAATGGATTGCTTCCAGACAGCAGTGTGAACGATTCGCCCTTGCCACTCGACATCTTTAGGAAGCCCCACATTGATTGAAATGAGCGATCCCACTGAATTTCTCCCCTCTTCAAAACTCCGAATCCGTTTCGACGTTCTTTTGCGTAACTCTCCGTAAGATCATCTTGCACCACCGTTTGTTCTCGCTGTGCAAAAACGAAAGCATTCTTAATAGAAACACGTGATATTCGGTGCCTAATGACATGCTTACGATTGCATGGACTGACGCCGAAGCCGCTTCGATAGAGCGGACCCGGCATCCCCCAATCCATTTCGTGAGGAGCGACATGACGAACACTCAGAAACCGGATACCTCTCGCCGGCACTTTCTTGCTGCCGCAAGCACCTCCGCGGCTGCAGCGCTCCTCACACCGCGAGAGTCCCTGGCGAAGGATATCTCCGTTTTGCAGGCACAGCCAACGCCTCCATCAAAACTCGCGTCGCTAAGCATCAGCAAAACCGACACAGCAGTCGTGTTCATCGACCCTCAGAATGACGTGCTGAGTGAAACAGGACTCTCGTGGCCATTAGTCCGCGAAAGCCTTAAGGAAAACAATACGATCGAAAACATGGAGCGCATCTTCAAATCCGCAAAGGCTCATGGATTCGAGGTTTTCATCTCTCCCCATTACTTTTTCCCCACCGATAAAGGGTGGAAGTTCAATGGTCCACTCGAAACGGATGAGGCCAACTCGGGGCTCTTCGCTCGCAAGGGCGTCCTGATCGTCGAAGGTCTGAAAGGGTCGGGCGCGGACTGGTTACAGCGCTTCAAGCCGTACATCGAGGATGGAAAGACGATCGTCGTATCGCCACATCGCGTCTGGGGACCTCAGACCAATGACCTGGTTCTTCAGCTCCGCAAACGAAAGATCAGCAAGATCGTCCTTGGCGGAATGTTGGCAAATATGTGTGTCGAATCTCACCTGAGGGAGTTTCTTGAACAGGGATTTGAAGTAGCCGTTGTGAAAGATGCGACGGCAGGACCAAGACATCCTGAGTGGGGCAATGGCTACACGGCTGCCTTGATCAATTACGCGTTTCTTGCGCATGCAGTTGCGACGACGGATGAAGTGGTTAAAGCGATGGAGCTTGGGAAGCAATAACATTCGAGGATTTGGAGCGGCTCTCGCAACACTACTCTTCGCGCAGAACTTCTAAAGGCTTTTTTCCCAGAACGCGGAAGCTTGCCGCCCAACCGGTTCCCACGGTCAGCACAGCCGTCAGCCCGAGCGCCGCCAGCGACGCTCTCCACGGCAACTCCCATGGCAGAGTCATCTGCTTCAGCATGGCGCGCGCCACCAAATTTGCGAAGACGACGCCGACCACACCAGCCACAAGCCCAAGCATGGCAAACTCCACGGAGAAGATGGCCGCGATTCTTCTGCGCGTTCCGCCGAGCGTCTTTAGCACGACGACCTCGCGGATTCTGCGATAGCGTGTTCCCGCGATTGAGCTCGCCAGAATGACGAAACCTGCGAAGATCGAGAACGCCGCCAGAAATTCAATCACCAACGTAACCTGCAACAGAATGCCGCGAAGGTTCTCCAGCGCCTGCGCAACATTGATCACCGTGACCGTGGGGTACTTTGCGAACATCACCCTCTGCAGATCCCCTACCTTGTCGAGGTCGACATGCACGCCGCCGTACCAGACGACCGGCGCTCCCGCTAGAACCGCGGGCGGAAGAATGTAATCAGCGCGAGAGAAGGCATGTTGACCGTCTGGTTTGACGAGAGCAATCAACGTAGCATCCACGCTGCCATCGCCTATACCAAAAACAATGCGCGACCCGAGCTTTAAACCGAGACGCTTCGCACGTCCCTCTTCCATCGCCAGCAGAGGCCCCTTTTCGCCGCTCTTCCAGAACTGTCCTTTTACAACCGTTGTTCCTGCGGGAAGCGTATCGCTCCAGGTAATCTGCAGGCTGGCGAGAGCGCGTCTGGGGTAATTCTTCAGCTTGAGGTCCGCCGCGTTTACACCATCGACCGATAGGATGCGGGAGGAGACCACGGGCACAAGCTCCGCTTCACCTCGTACACCAACCTGATTTTTCAGCAGAGCCCTCAGACTCTCCACCTCATTAGTAGCAATGTCGATGAGAAAGACATTCGGCAGATCCGGCCGCGTGCTTACCTTCAGATCGCGCACGAAGGCACTCTGCACGAGATACACCGCGACGATCAGCATTACACCCAGCCCAAGTGCAGCCAACAACGATGCGGATGGATTGCCAGGCCTGTAAAGATTTGCCAGACCGTGCCGTATAACCGGCGGAAGCTTCATTCCTCCAGATCGCAGAAAGACACGCAGCAGCCAGAGCAAAAGTGCGCTCGCCACAATCAATACCAGCAGCACAGCGGCTAACCCGATGGTGAAGACGATCCCGATCTGACGAGAATCCGAAAGCACTGTGGCGATCAGCGCAAGCCCCGCAAGAATCGCCAGCGCCGCGATCACCTGCATGGGCGCAGCACGCAGCTTCTTCAAGCCGCCGCGCCACCAGCTCTCGGGATTTTCTTCCATGCTGCGGCGGAGGATCAACGCAGGCCGTACCTTGCGAATGTCGAGCAGAGGCGGCAGCGTAAACAGCACCGTCGTCACAACGCCCGTTGCCAGTCCAGCCAGCATCGCACGAACGGAGAGATGCAGGTCAGGTGCGACGCCCAGCATCTTCACCAGCAGAAGAGGCATGATCATCTGCACACCGACGCCCAGCAGAACGCCCGCGACGCCACCGACTAGGCCGAGTAGGGCTGTCTCAAGAAAATAGATGCGCAGCACATGCCCGCTCTGCGCACCGAGCGACTTCATGATCGCGATTGAATCCATCCGCTCCAGCAAATGTGTCCGCATCGCCATCGCCACGCCCACAGCTCCAAGCACTAGGGCCACCAGACCGACGAGGCTCAACAGCGACGTCGAGCGGTCCAGCGCCATCGTCACACCGGGATTTGTCTCGCGGTAATCCGTGACCTGCGCCTCGGGAAGAATATCTTCCACGCGCGCCTTCAACTTCGCCACGGCTTTGTCTTCTCTGACAGGCAGCTTGAAGAGAAAGCGCTGCCCTGCGCGGGATCCGGGAGCGATCAGCCCCGTCTCATCGAGTTCAGTCTGGGAAATCAGTACGCGCGGACCGGCGGCAAAAGACCCCGACAACCTGTCCGGTTCGCTCACGACGACTCCAGAAACATGAAAAGTAGCGTCGCCTAGCCGAATGGAGTCGCCTATCTTCAGCTTCAGACGGATCAGCAGATCTTCGCCGACCACCACACCTTCCTGCGCGATGGCATCCCGCAGTTTCATCGCAGGCCGTAGCTCCACGTTGCCATAGAAAGGATACGCAACGGGATCGACCGCCTTCACGGCGACCAGTAGAGGATCGAAGCTGTTGGCCGCCGTCGCCATACCCGCCATCTCCGTCACCGGCGTCACAAAGACTCCGTCGGAATCCAGCGCAGCCAAGGCCTTCTCCTGCTTCTCCGAAGGCTGTGCGAACATGCGCGCCGCCAGGTCGGCAGCCAGGATCGACCGTGCCCTGACGAGCAGCGTCTGCTTAAAGGATGCGGCAAATCCGCGCACTCCTGTGAGCGCAGCCACACCCACAGCAACACTTAAAACGACGAAAAGAAACTTCCCTTTCGACGACCGCAGCTCGCGCGTTGCAATGCGCGCCGCTGTACTCCATCGCAGCGCAGCCATTACTCTGCCACCGGTTTGCGCACGTCGCTTACGATTGCGCCGTCGCGCAACGTAATCACGCGGCCCGCATGCTCCGCCACAACGGGATCATGCGTGACCAAAACGAGTGTCGTTCCTTCAGCGCGATTCAGCGTCTCCAGCAGACGCATCACCTGCGTCCCGTTCACCGTATCCAGGTTCCCCGTTGGCTCATCCGCCAGCACAATCGGTGGACGCATCATAAACGCCCTTGCCAGAGCTACCCTCTGTTGCTCACCACCAGAAAGTTGGATCGGATAATGATCTCCACGTTCGCCGAGGCCGACCGAAGCCAGAAGCTCGCGCGCTCTCTCGATTCCCGCCCTCAGACCTCCGATAGAATCGTTCAACTCGTATGGCAGAAGAACATTTTCCAGCGCGGTCAAAGTCGGAATGAGTTGATAGCTTTGAAAGACGAAGCCGATCAGCTTGCCGCGCATCTGAGCCAGCGTATCCTCGGCGAGGCTCGTAATAGAGACGCCATTCAGCACCACCTCGCCGCTCGTCGCCGTGTCCAGCCCCGCAAGCAGCCCCAGCAGCGTACTTTTGCCCGAACCTGAAGAGCCCATGATGGTCATAAACTCGCCGCGCTCCACCTCGAACGAGATACCGCGTAAGATCTCTACCTGGCGGTTTCCATTGGCAATGGAACGCTTCAAGCCTCGTACAACGATCGCTGCGTCCGCCAAGCCCGTGTCCTCTACTTTGCTAAGTTAGTGTGATGACGATGATACAGATGCGCCAAACCGCCGCAGTGATCACTCTTTTGATGGCGGCCACAATGATTGGGTGCAAAGCAAATAAGGCCGCCGAAATCGACATCAACGCCGCCGCGCAACAGGCGCGCCAGCGCGCCGCATCCAAGCCTGCAGCCGGGGAGGGTGCTATCGCTCAGAAGGACAGCCTGCCTGTCATCGCCTGCTTTGGCGACTCACTCACCGCTGGCTACGGCCTCGACTCCGAAGACAGCTATCCTGCCGTGCTGCAGCGCACGCTCGACAGCGCCGGATACCGCTATCGCGTCGCCAATCTAGGCATCTCAGGGGACACCACCAAGGACGGCCTTGCCCGCATCAACCGCGTGCTTGCGCTTGCGCCATCCATTGTGGTCGTCGAGTTTGGCGGCAACGACGGCCTGCGCGGTCTTCCTATCGCAAGCACGCGCGCAAATCTGAACGCCATTGTCTCCAAGCTCGTCCCGTCGCACACACAGGTGGTTCTCGCCGGTATTACCCTGCCACCGCAGTACGGCAAGGCCTACGTCAGGGATTTCGACGATACCTTCCATCTAGCAGCCACGAAATATCACGTCCCGCTGCTGCCCTTCCTTCTCAAGGACGTCTACGGCGTATCGGGAAGTATCCAGCAGGACGGAATTCACCCCACGGCGCAGGGAGCACGCCAAGTTGCGAAAAATGTTCTCTCCCTGATTCAACCAATGCTGAAGAAGTAAGCCTCAGGCAAGATTCACAAATGGCTGTATCAGCGTTCCGGCGATCCTCTTCCCTACGCCCACCAGATCGCGCGGCCCGGTAAAGATCTTCACCAGCGGCGCCTGCGAAAACTCCGGCAGATTTACAGACATGCCATTGCGCAACCGACTGGCAGCAGCCTCATCCGCCGTGACACACGGCAGTTGCTGCAGGAGCGTGCGCGGATGCGGCAGCGCCGCTTCTAACTCGCCACATCCAGCTAGAGCAGACATCGCATCCAGAGTGAGCGACTGCTTCAATGAAAAATCTCCCGCACGCGTCCGGCGCAGAGACTCAAGGTGCGCGCCACAACCCGCCATCTGACCGAGTTCATGGGCCACTGAGCGGACATAGCCGCCGGCAGAGACATGCATCTCGAAGCTCGCGACATCCCCCTCAAGCCCTATCAGCACAAATGAGTGGATGAAGATACGTGCGGGCTTCACAGGAACTTCTTTACCCGCGCGCGCCAGCTTGTACGCCGGTACGCCGCCGATCTTTTTCGCGGAAAACACGGGAGGCATCTGCTCCATCTCGCCCGCAAAGTGCAGAGCGAGCTTTTGCAACTCAGTCAACCCCAGAGACAGTGGAGCAGCCTCTCCCGTCTGGGTTCCCTCGGCGTCATACGTATCCGTGGCCCATCCAAAGCGAATGGATCCCGTGTACACCTTCTCCGAAGCGGAGAAGAATTGCGCCAGCCGCGTCCACTTTCCCAGCAGAAGAGGCAGGACTCCTGTCGCCATCGGATCCAGCGTTCCTAGATGTCCCACCGACTTCTCGCCCGTCGCCCGTCGCACCGCATAGACCACATCATGCGAGGTCATACCAGAAGGTTTATCTAACACCAGCAGACCGTTCACAGGGCGCTCGGTCGGCGAATCAACGACAAGAACTCGTTCCGCGTCTGCGCCGCATTCCTGAAGGCCCCCAGCATCGCCGAAGTCGTGGTCATGCTGTGCTGCTTCTCGACACCACGCATCATCATGCAAAGGTGCTGCGCCTCCACCACGACGCCCACACCCTGCGGCGCAATCGCTTCCACAATCGCATCCGCAATCTGTCGCGTCATGCGCTCCTGCACCTGCAGACGGCGCGCAAAGAGATCAACCAGACGTGCCACCTTGCTCAACCCGATGACCTTGCCCTGCGGGATATACGCGACGTGCGCCTTGCCGAAAAATGGCAGCATGTGGTGCTCGCAAAGGGAGTAGAACTCGATGTCGCGCACAATCACCATCTCGTCGTAATCCACATCGAAGAGAGCGCCCCGCAGAAGTTCCGTGGGATCCAGTGCATATCCATGCGTCAGAAATGTCATGGATTTCACCGTACGCTCCGGAGTCTTCAAGAGGCCATCGCGCTCCGGATCTTCCCCCAGCCTTCGCAACACTTCACTGTACAGTTCTTCCGTTGTTGCCTGTTCCAAATTCTTCGCCATTTCCGGTCTCTTTCTTTGAAACTAAATTAGAACACCTGGCGCTGGCGCGCTCCCTGCGGCAGCAGATCGAACGAGTTATTCGATGTCTCTTCCATGCGTGCACGTACCAACCGGATGCCCAGCGTACGTACACTCTCCTGCAGTATCTTCTCTACTTCGATCACAAAGTTTTCCGTAGACGGCACCAGAGCTTCCGCAAAAAGAGGATCCACGTTGAGGTGTGTCTGGTCGAACCGCTCCACGATCTGCGCCTTCACGAGCGAGTCCAGTGCCACCATGTCGACGACCATGCCCGTTGCAGCATCCACAGGTCCCGCCACTGTAACTTCCAGCACGTAGTTATGCCCGTGTCCGAAGGGGTTATTGCACTTGCCAAACGTGGCATAGTTCTCCTCTTCGCTCATCGTCCCCACGTGCAGACGGTGCGAGGCGGAGAAACGATAGCGCCGGGAAAAATGTACGACCGGCGTCACGCGGTTTCTCCGTAGAAGTCGGCGAAGAGATCCGGCATCTCGTAGATACGCACGCGCTCCAGCTTTGCGTTCGGGATCTTACCGTCGAGCCGCCGCCAGATCGCCACCGCGATATTCTCCGTCGTCGGGATGACCTGAGCGAACTCCGGAACCTCGTAGTTCAGGTGACGATGATCGTAGACGCTCACGACCTCGCGCTCCAGAATCTCTTTGAGCAACTTCAGATCCACGACAAAGCCGGTCACCGGATCCACCTCACCGCCGACCGTTACCTCCAGCGTGTAGTTGTGTCCGTGCCCATGTGGATTGGCGCATTTGCCAAACCGGCGAATGTTTTCCTCTTCACTCCACTCTGGATTGCGGTAGAAATGCGACGACGAAAACTCCGCCTTGCGTGTCAGAAAAATCATATCTATCTAGGATAAGCCAGTAGCGGGCCCGGGATGCATTTTCACGACGACTTGCCCCGGTACGGCCACTTTGGGCCGAATAAACCTCCTTCCCAGACGATCGCTCCAACCTGTAGCCTGTTCGGGCGAGGTTTTACTCCATGCAGGCTCTTTTGCTTTCGGAATACAAGCATCTGGAGATTGCCGATCTCCCAACCCCAAAGCTCGGTGCGGAGGATGTTCTGGTGCGCGTTGCCGCTTGCGGCATCTGTGGCAGCGACGTTCACGGCTACGATGGCAGCTCCGGGCGCCGCATCCCCCCTATCGTCATGGGGCATGAAGCCTCCGGTACCATCGCTGCTCTTGGGGACAATGTCACGAACTACAAAGTCGGCGACCGCGTCACCTTCGATTCCACCGTCTACTGCGGCAGGTGCAATTTCTGCGCCAAGGGCGAGGTTAACCTCTGCAACAATCGCCAGGTCATCGGCGTCTCCTGCCCGGAGTTTCATCGCGAGGGCGCATTTGCGGAGTATGTTGCTGTTCCGGAGCGCATCTTGTATCGCTTGCCGGATAATCTCTCCTTCCCCGAAGCCGCCATGCTGGAGGCCGTCTCCGTCGCTCTCCATGCGGTTCACGTCACCGAGATCGAAGGCGGAGAAACCGCGCTCGTCATCGGCGCGGGCATGATCGGCCTTCTGCTCGTGCAGGCAGCGCGTGCCCTTGGCTGCTCTCGCGTCTTCGTCGCGGACATCGACGCAACGCGTCTGGAACTGGCAAAGAGCCTCGGCGCGGATGAGACCTTCCTCGCCTCCGGAGAGAATCTTTTGCAGACGATCCTGCAGCGCACCTCGGGTGAAGGCGTTGATATCGTCTTCGAAGCCGTGGGCCGCAACGAGACGGTGACCTCCGCCATCGACTGCACGCGCAAGGGCGGAAAAGTCACTCTTGTGGGTAACATCGCAAAAGAAGTGACGCTCCCGCTGCAGAAGGTCGTTACACGCCAGATCCGCCTGCAGGGCTCCTGCGCCTCCGCCGGGGAGTACCCGGAGGCGATGGAGCTTATCGCCTCCGGCAAGATCAAGGTGGCCCCTCTCATCACCGCCATCGCTCCTTTGTCCGACGGCGCGGACTGGTTTGAGCGCCTTTACAGCCGCGAGCCGAACCTCATGAAGATCGTCCTCTCGCCCGATGCGGAGACTGCAGCATGATCAACGAACTCTTCGACCTCACCGGACAGACCGCTCTCGTAACAGGAGCCAGCCGTGGCCTTGGCCAGCACTTCGGTCGCGCTCTCGCGAAATCGGGCGCAGACCTTATCGTCACCAGCCGCAAGCTCGCCGACCTCGCTCCCTTCGTCGCCGAGATCGAAGCCCTCGGTCGCCATTGTCTTCCGCTCGAACTCGATGTGCGCGACCAGGCCAGCATTGAAGCCATGGCCGCCGCTGCAGAGGCAGCCGTCGGCCAGATCCACATCCTTGTGAATAACGCTGGCTGCAACGTGCGAAAGCCTGCGCTGGATGTCACCTGGGATGACTGGAACCTCATCCTGGACACCAACCTGCGCGGTACCTTCTTCGTCGCGCAGCAGATCGCTCGCCGCATGGTGCCGCACAGCTACGGCCGCATCATCAACATCGGTTCGGTGACATCGGTCTTCGGTTATGCGGGTCTTGCGCCCTACGGAGCCAGCCGTGGAGGCGTACGTCAGCTTACGATGAGCTTGGCGGACGACTGGGGCAAACACGGCATCACGGTGAACTGCCTCGCCCCGGGCTGGTTCCGCACGGAGCAAAACAAGGTGCTCTACGACAACAAGGAATGGGTGGAATACCTCGTCGACCGTATCCCCGTAAAACGTCCCGGACAGGCGCACGACCTCGACGGAGCCGTCGTCTTCCTCGCATCCGAGTCCAGCCGCTACGTCACCGGACAGACGCTGCTCGTCGATGGCGGCATCTCCACCGGCTCGACCCGCGCTACAGTACCTGCACCCACAGGAGTAAAAGCATGAAACGCCTGCTCGCCTTCGCCGCTGCCTGCCTCGTCTCTACCACCCTTCTTGCACAGGCGAAGACAGACAAGCTCCGCGTCTTCTTTATCGATGTAGAGGGTGGCCAGTCCACGCTCTTCGTCACGCCCAAGGGTGAATCCCTTCTGATCGACACCGGCTGGCCCGGCCACGACTTCCGCGACGCCGATCGCATCGCCGCTGCGGCAAAGCGCGCCGGGGTAACTAAGATCGACTACGTCCTCATCACGCACTTTCATGAAGACCACGTGGGCGGAGTCGCTCAGCTGGTGCAGCGCATTCCTGTGGGCGCGTTCATCGACCACGGCATCAATCGCGAGACCGAAAACCCGGACGTCGTACGCGACTACGAGGCCTACCACAAGGTCTTACGGGACGGTCATTACACGCACATCATCGCGAAACCCGGCGACATTCTCCCGCTTACGGGACTACACGCGAAGGTCATCAGCGCCGACGGAAATCTTCTTCAGACTGCTTTGCCCGGCGAAGGCGCGCCCAATCCTTATTGCGCAAAATCCGAAAAGCGGCCCGACGATAAGACAGAAAACAGCCGCTCGCTCGGTGTGCGCATCGACTTTGGCAAGCTTAAGCTCCTGGATCTCGGCGACCTCACTTGGGACAAAGAGATGCAGCTCATGTGCCCGGCCAACCTCATCGGGACGGTGGACGTGTATATCGTCTCCCACCATGGCTGGTATCAGAGCTCCAGCCCTGCGCTCGTCCACGCGATTCACCCCCGCGTAGCCATCATGGACAACGGCGAGACCAAGGGCGGATCCACGGCCACACTAGACACCGTCCGCACCTCACCCGGCCTGGAAGACCCATGGCAGCTTCACTATTCCAAGGAGGGTGGCGATGCCCACAACACCAACGCCGCGAACATCGCCAACCTCACCGGCACCGACGCGGGGAACGGCATCGAACTGATCGGGAACCGCGATGGCAGCTTCGACGTAATCAACGCTCGAACTGCGCAGACAAAGCACTACGCCAAGCCCTAAACACTTCCCTCGTGCCCCATTCTTTCGCCGGGTGCCGGGTGCCCCATACATGCGCAGCTTCATCGCGCATGTGTGGGTATTTGCGCTCTGCGCGAACCGCTTTGGATCTCATCCACCTCAAGCCGTAGGGGAAATAAACATCCCTCCCGCACATCGCAAAGAACGCGATGTACGGGGCACCCGGACTCCGGGCCTCTAAACCGTAGTCGTCTCGACATCCATCGGCTCAATCCTCCCCAGCAGGAACAGGTACGCCGCAATCCCAATCAGCAGATACACAGCCGACACACCAAACGCCCACGCGAAGTTATGCCGCGCGGCCACAAGATACCCCGTGATGATCGGCGCGGAGATCCCCGAGATCTGGTTCGAGAGATTCACAATCCCGCCCACCGTGCCGACGCTCCCCTTGGGAGCAATCAACGATGGCATAGACCAGCCAACAGGCGCCGCAGCGGCCAGCCCACCAATGGAGATACTGATCCAGATCAGCGCTCGCATCGGCGTGTGCGCGTAGGCGGCACCAAGGATGCCCAACCCGCATGCCGTACCGCCGATCAGAATGACCTTACGCACACGATTAGCATCCCAACCGCGCCGGATCAAGGCATCCACCAGCCATCCACCAACGATGAGGTCCGTCACCGTGGCGAAGAGCCACGGCACGCCCGTGTACAAAAACGAGTGCATCAGGTCGATGTGGAGCGCGGTTGAAAGATACGTCGGCAGCCACGTCAGCAGGAGATAGAACACGTAGTTGTACGAACCAAAGCCAAGCACCATCGCGATCACCTTGCGCTGTCGCAGAAGGGCCCCGAGCGATGCGCGTTCTTCAGGCGCATCTATCGGAACATCGTCGGCGATGTAGGTACGCTCGATCTCGGTCAACTTCGGGTCATCTTCGGGATCGCGATAGACCACCCAGAAGAGACCGAAGTAGAGCACACTGATCACGCCGGTCAGCGCAAAGCTCCAGCGCCATCCCACCTTCAACAGGATCAGGCCGATGATGGGCACACCAAGCGCAGAGGCGAACTTGGCAGCGGCATCGAAGATCGCCGTCGCGAAACTTCTCTCGCTCTTCGGAAACCACTTGCCGATCGCCTTCGCGTTGGCGGGAAAGGTAGGTGCCTCCCCGACGCCCAGCAAAAAACGCGCAGCGAAGAGGCCACCGATCGTGGGCGTGGCCGCCGCTCCAAACGAAGCCAGGCTCCAGAGAAAGGAGCTCACGCGGCCTACACGCTTGATGCCGAAGCGATCCAGGATCACGCCCACAGGCAACTGGCACATCGCGTACGTCCAGTTGTAAGCGCCGGAGAGATAGCCGAAGGTAACTGTCGAAATGCCGAAGGTCGTATAAAGCGCGTCGTGCGAAACCGACAGATTCACACGGTCGAAGTAATTGACGAGAACGCCCAGCCCGAGCAGCCACGCAATCCTCCACCGTCGACGCGGCACACCTTCACTCGTTCGTTCGATCACGTCGTGTACTCTCTGCCCTTCCACTCCACGCGCTTTAGCAAGGTCACCTTCTGCCAGCTTCGGATCAACATTGCCGCGAAGAGCGGCAATGCAAGGATGCTCAACACCAGATCGATGAGCGGAAAGTTCGAGCGCGACACGCGGTTGTAGTATCTGAAGAGTACACGCACAAAGAGAAGACCTGCTGCGGCTTTCTGATAGGTCATCGGCAGCAGGATCGCAGCGACGGGCAGACCGAAGAGGAGCAGAAAATCCAGCAGCCGATTGGCCGCAAGAAACAGAGGGTTCCCGAAGAGCAGAGCCAGGTTCTTCGTCCACCCAGACCACATATCCGCGACCCCTTCGTACATCCGCGCACTCACCGCCTCCGGGGCATAGCGCAGACGGATTGCGTGCCGTCGTTTGACCAGACGAGCCAACGCCACATCTTCCAGCACCTTCTCCGCAACGGCTCGGTGGCCTCCAACCTCGAAGTACACCTCGCGGTGGACCAGCAGGAACTGCCCATTCGCCGCAGCGACCGGGCTGGAAGGATCATTGACCTTCTTCGGCGGATAGACGCTGGCAAGCTCTGAGAAGACCAACGGCATAACCGCCCGCTGTACCAGGCCCGTCGTCACCTGCCGAGGTGAGTAGCTGAGCATCGCCAGCTCGTGACGCTCCGCCTCCGTAATCGCACGATGCAGCGAACCGACTTCATGCGTGGTGTCGGCATCCGTAAACAACAGCCACTCCGCCGCCTTCGCAGCTCCGTCCTGTGCAGCGAACCAGAGCGCGTTGTTCTTGCCGGTAAATCCATGCCGCTCGCGTTTCAGTTCCGGTGCCTTTAGAACAAGGACTGCCGGATGTTCCGCCGCCAGCGCACGCGCGATCCTCAGGGTGTCGTCCGTGGAGTGGTCGTCCACGATCACGATAGACCAGTCCTGATCCAGCGCGAAAGTCGCTTCAGACTGTGCCACCAGCGATTCGACGCAGGTACGCAGGTTGCGTTCCTCATTGCGTGCGGGGATCAATACGCAAACTACCTTAGGCTTCGTTTCCCGGTCTTCCATCACGCTCCGTATTATAGAAAGCGATGAAGACTCGCCTCGCCGCCGCCCTTGTTCTCTCTGCCGCCCTCACAGGAGCGTCCGGTTGTGACCGTGGTGCTCACCCAAGGCAGATCTCCCAGCCAGCGCCCGTCTTTGCCGTAAATGACGGCACCAGATCGTTCGACCTCGCTAAATCGCGCGGCCATATCGTCGTCCTAAACTTCTGGGCTACGTGGTGCCAGCCCTGCATTCAGGAACTTCCCTCCCTCATGGCGCTGCAGAAACAGATGCCGCAGGTGCAGGTGGTTGCTGTCTCCATCGATGACGACCCCCAGGCCTACAAGGACTTCCTCAAGGAGTATTCTGTCACGCTGTACTCCATTCGCGATGGCAGCGAAGGTGCAAACCTGAAGTTCGGCTCCGTTCAGGTGCCGGAGACCTTCATCATCGACCGCACCGGCTCCGTGCGCCGAAAGTTTATTGGCGCACAGGATTGGACAAATCCTGAAGTCACCAGCTATCTCGGGAAACTGTAGATCTAGTCAGCCAGAACCACCGCCCCCGCAATCAGAGCAACCATCGCTGCGGTGAATGCGAAGATCTTCAAACGCGCCCTTCGCCGAGCCTTCATCAAAGGCCGTCTGGCAAGCTCGTCCGGTGTACCCTGATCGCGCTCCGGGTGGTTCGCCAGGTCGAGTAGTTCCGCCAGATGCAATCCGTGCCGCGCGGAGTTCTGTCCCACCGCCTCTTTGCAGGAGAAGCCGTCCGTCGTGACCACAGTGGAAGCAGCGGCCGCTGTCACTGCGGGAACGAGAACACGGTTGGCCAGTGTCTGCGAGACCTCGTACTTATCCTTCTCGAAGCCGAACGGCCCCGCCATGCCACAGCACCCGGCATCAAGCGTCGTGAACTCCGCGCCCATGCGCTTCAGCACAGCCTCCTGCGCGGTCATCTTCATCAACGCCTTGTGATGGCAGTGACCGTGCAAGAGTGTCTTTACGTTCCATTGCTTCGGCTTCCACTTCGGAGCGTGCTCTTCCAGAAACTCGCTCAGCAGATAGGTTTGCAGCGATAGTTTCTTGGCACGTTCGTCATTCGGGAAGAGATCTTTCAGATCATCACGGAAGACCGACGCACAGCTTGGCTCCAGAACGACGACGGGCACGCCTGCGTCGACTAGACAACCGATGCGGTCAAGGTTGCGCTGCATGTACTTCTTCGCTTCATCCAGGAAGCCGAAGTCATAAAGCGGACGCCCGCAGCAGACATGATCCCGCGGCACGATCACGTTGAATCCCGCGTCTTCCAGGATGCGAACGGCGGCCTCTGCGGTCTGCGGAGCGAAGTAGTTATTAAAGGTGTCCGGCCACAGAAGAACGTCCTTATTTGAAGTGCGCGCCCTGGCATGAAATCTGGACTTGAAGTTGTAAGGAGCAAACTCCGGAATAGAACGTTGCTGCGGGATATTCAAGACCCATTTACTCAGCGCGGCGACGCCGGGAATCTTGAGAGAAAGGTTCAGCAGTTCTGGAGCTAACGCTGCCATCCGAGCCCACTTATCAATGTGTCCAAAGGCGTACGCATTCAGCGGGCGAGCGTTCTTTTTGTAGAAATGCGACATGAACTCCGACTTATACGTCGCAATATCTACCTGCACCGGGCACTCCGACTTACAGGCCTTGCACGACAGACAAAGGTCGAGCGTCTCTTTCACATCGTGATCATTCCAATCGACGGTTCCCTTCTTGCCGATCACCTCGCCCTGCAACATCTCGAAGAGAGCATGAGCGCGGCCACGTGTGGAGTGCCGCTCCTCCTTCGTGGCCATGTACGACGGACACATGGTGCCACCCTCGTCCTTGCGGCATTTGCCCACGCCAACGCAGCGCTGCGTTGCATGCGAGAAGCTGTTGCCGTCCGAGACGAAATGGAAGTGCGTATGCTTCGGCTCCGCTGGCGCAAAGTCCGCACCGTAACGAAGGTCCGCATGCGGCTGTCGGGCACGCACAAGCTTGCCGGGATTCATCTTCCAGTCCGGGTCCCAAAGCTCCTTGAACTCCTCAAAGGCCTGCATGATCTCCGGTCCGAACATGCGCTCCAGCAGAGCGCCGCGCGCCTGTCCGTCGCCGTGTTCGCCGGAGAGTGAGCCCCCGTGCCGAACGACGAGATCGGCAGCGCGGTCAAGGAAGGCGCGAAACTTGCGGATGCCGTCTTCCGTGACGAGATCGAAGTTGATGCGGTTGTGGACGCATCCCTGTCCAAAGTGCCCATAGAGCGCTGTCTCATACCCGAAGCTATGGACGAGATCCATGAAGTCGCGGAGATAGACTCCGAGGCGCTCTGGCGCGACGGCGTGGTCCTCCCAACCCTCCCAGCCGGGGCTGCGTCCGGGTACGAATGCAGTCGCGCCCAGGCCGGATTCGCGCACCTCCCAGAGGCGTTTCTGTTCTGCCATCGGCTCAATCACGCGCGCGTCGATAACGATCTCCGGAGAAAGCGGATTCGCCGCGATCTGCTGCGCAAACTGATGCGCCTGCGCGCGAGACTCCGCTTCCGTATGCGCGCCAAACTCGACGTAGAGCCAGCCATCGCCGCCCGGTAGAAGCGCGATATTGTTTGGCAGCATGGACTTCACCCGCATGAACTCCACAAGTTTGCGGTCGAAGCCTTCGACGGCGATGGGCTTGTGTTCGAGGATCTGCGGGAGGTGGTCGCTCGCCAGAAAGATATCCGGATAGCCGCAGACGACGAGCGTGCGATGGGGCGGATTGGTCACCAACCTCAGCTTGGCCGAAAGCACAACGACGCAGGTCGCTTCCGAACCGACCAGAGCGCGAGCCACGTTGAAGTTCTCTTCCGGTGCGAGACGATCTAGGTTGTACCCCGACACGCGCCGGGGAATGTCCGGGAACTTCTGCTTGACCAGTGCCGCGTACCGGTCGCGAATACTCTGGAGACCCGCGTAGATCTTGCCCTCGCGGCCACCGGCGGCGATCTTCTGCGCAAGCTGGGCCTCGCTGGTCTCGCCAACGGTGAGGATGGTTCCGTCGTAGAGCAGCACCTCAAGCTCGAGGGTGTTGTCGTCCGTCTTTCCGCCCATCAGCGCGTGCGAACCGCACGAGTTGTTTCCGATCATCCCACCCAGCGTGCAGTGCGAATGCGTCGCAGGGTCGGGCGCAAAGGTCAGCCCCACGGCCACGGCCTGACGACGAAGGTCATCGAGCACGATCCCTGGCTCCACGATGGCATAGGCCGCGTCTTTGTTTAGTTCCAGAACGCGGTTCAGATATTTGGAAAAGTCCAGGATCACAGCGACGTTCGTACACTGCCCGGCGAGGGACGTTCCCGCTCCGCGCGAGAGTACTGGAGCGTCAAACTTGCGGCAGGCTGCGACCGTGGCGATCACATCTTCACGTGTGCGTGGGATCACGACACCAATAGGCACCTGCCGATAGTTGGAGCCGTCGGTCGCGTAGAGAGCCCGTGTACCGCGATCGAAACGCACCTCGCCTGAGACCGTGCGCTTAAGCTCAGCTTCAAGCGCATCGGCCTGCGCAAAGGCATCTGCCGGATAGGCGTGCGAAGAGGGAGGGAGAGGTTCGAGCGACGTGATCTGGAAGGGACTCATGAGGGATTGAGGATACCTAATCGAGCTTCATTTCGGCATACTTCCGTTCAAGGTGAAGGCAAAGAACCTCAATGGCGAGTTCGTGATCCGCCCTCTGGTCGAGCCCGGAGATAGTCAGGCTCCCGACCATCCCCGCATCTTTCACCGTCAGCGGGACCGACCCACCATCAGCGGCATAGTCTCGATCAGCCAAAGCGTGGCGAGCGAGGGTCTGGCCTTTCTGTGCAAGTTGCAGGCCGGTGGAATAGGTGCTGCGTGCAAACCAGGCGCAGGTATTGGCCTTGCGACGAAGCCAGTCCACCGAACTTGGTGTGGTTCCGTCCATCGCGCTGAGAAAGACGGTTGCGGGTCCGCGCCGAACTTCGATGGCAAGTTTGTACCCCCGCTCTACGGAGAGCGTGCGGGCGCGCTGGCCAAGCTGCCAGGCGACCTCAAGATTGAAACGTGGAAGCGCAAGTTCTACTTCCTGATACGCAATGCGGGCGATGTCTGAGGTGTGGTCGGCCATGATCTTTATGACGATACGACATTCTCAAAGGAACGGCGCACGGAGTGTGCAACTCCATGCGCCGCGTGCTGTTGAACGGGTCTAAGCGGAGTAGCCCATCTCGGCCAACGTCTTGCGCATGGAGGCGAAGCTTTTCAGAACGCCGGGCATGGGATCGTCGCCGTGGACTTCGTACTCCAGATCCACAAAGTACTTGTACTTAATTCCAATGAGGGCCTGGAAGATATCCTTGACGGGCATCTTCCCGTCGCCGACAGCGACCTGGCTCTCTTTAACCATCGGATCGGCTAGATCCTTCATGTGAATGTCATAGAGCCGATCTCCAGCCATCTTGATGGCCGCGACGGGATCGGTCTTGGTGCGCATGGTGTGGCCGACGTCGATGCACCAGCCGATGCGGTGGTCCATGGGACGGATCACCTTCTCAATGTCGTAGGGCGAGGGCCACTCGTGATCTTCCGGGCCATGGTTGTGCATGGCCATGCGGATGTCATATTCCTTGACAAACTTTTCCACGCGCGGAAGAACCTCGTGGGTCGGCGAGCCGACAAAACTCTTGATGTCTGCGGCTTTCAGATACTCGAACTTGGGGCGGATGTCCTCGTCGGTGTCGACCTTGAAGTAGATCGCGCCGGCATCGGTCAACTCCAGACCTGCATCGCGATAGTGTTTGGCCAGCGCAGGAACATCGCTCAGCGGAGTCATGGGCAGGTGTACGTCTTTTAGATTCAGGTACGTACAGTTGAGCTGCTTCATGAACGCGATGACTTGGTCTGGCTTGAACTGACGGAAGGTGTAGCTGGCGATGCCGAGACGGATGGGCGACTTCTTCATCCCAGCGGCAAGCAGCGAACTAGGGAGAGCGGCGGAGGCAGCCAGAGCAGCGCCTCCGAGTAGAAGGTCACGGCGGTTCAAGGAAGCGTTCATGCACGGCATACTACTGTGCGCAACGCACGATCGTCCACATTTCTCCAATGGCCAAAAGAAACTCGGTTTCAGACACGCAGAAACATTCCTTTGCGCCACAAAAGCCACGCCGGAATAAAGCAGAGCGCCACATAGAAGAGCGAGTAGGCCAGCGAGGTGTTCGCCGTCGATCCCCAATGCGCAAAGACGTGCAGATAAAGCCACCGTAACGGAGTCACAGTGCGGTCTCCATCGTGAATGTGGATGTAATACAGAATCTTTCCGTAGATGCTCGGCGTAATGTAGGCCACGATCGCGTTCGATCCGAAGACGATGCAGGGCCAGGCCAGAACACGGACTACCTTGGAGGTGTGTTGCCACTTCTTCACGTCGAAGATCCAGAACGAGATACCGAGCAGGAGAGCGGCGATTCCGGCGGCTAGCAGCACATACGAACTCGTCCAGAGATTTTTATTGAAGGGAAACCACGGGTTCCAGGCATACCCAAGAGCGACGCTCAGAACGCCGCCCCCTAAGAGGATAGCGCTAACCTTTGCCGGGGGCGTGTTCGAACGAAGCAGCTTTCCAGTGAGTACACCGAGGAGCGCAGTTCCCACTGCGGGCAGAGTGCTCAGGATGCCTTCCGGATCGCGGATCTTTTCATACAGCGATCCCGTGTGCAGGAAATGCTGCGTGAAGTCGTTGAAAGCACGGTCGATGTACGACGGTAGGTTATTGAACTCGTCCATCAGGGGGAAATCATGCACCGGCACCCCCGCGCCGGGAATAGGAACAAAGCGCATCAGCGCCCAGTAGCCGACCAGGACGGCGACTACGGCAACTGCAATCCACCGCGCGCGCTGCAGCCAGAGAAAGAGAAGCGCCGCAATCAGATAGCAGATCGCAATGCGCGGCAGCACGCCAAAGAGCCGCATCCTTGTGTAGTGAAACTGGGGAATCAGACGAATGGCGTAGTTGATCGCCAGGAGATACACGGTACGACGAACTACCTGTAAGGCAATTGTGCCCTTGTTGTCTCCGCGTTTGAGGCGGGACGCGATGGAAAAAACAATGGAACATCCCACCAGGAAGAGAAAGGTGGGAAAGACCATGTCCGTGGGCGTCCACCCATTCCATGGGGCGTGATCCAGGGGAGCGTAGGCTACGTGGCCATCCCCCGGGTCATTCACCAGGATCATAAACGCGACCGTAAGGCCACGTAGAACATCAACGGAGAGAATCCTCTGGGTAAGAGCTGCCTTGGTTTGGACCATGCCGGGATAATCTCACGCCGGACAGCTCTTTGCCATGGCGAAATGCCTTATACCTGGAAGCTAAGCCGCGATAGAACCGTCAGATAGACTCTGTCCCGCCGCAACATGCACTGCCGAACGCAGAGATTCAATGCGATCGGAGAGGCTTTTGAACTCTTCCGCCCTGGAGCGATCGGCTTCAAGGTCTCCCGATTTCAACTCGCGAAGATACGCGTGAATGGTTTCGAAAGCATGGTTAAGATCTTCAGAGGCTGCCGCCTGCTCAGCATGAGGCATACCGCGATGCATCCAGGCTTCCAGATCGCTCTCGCGAGCCAGAACTACGTTACTCGGTGCTCCTGGTGGACGATGAATCGGAAGATCCAGCGTCTTTTCCCAGCGCTGCACGGTCCGCACACCTTTACCAAAAAACTGCGCAATTTCTTTCCAGGAACTTAGCATATTGCTCATTCTGCAACCCTTCAAACGAAGCGAAATTAGGTACACCCGAGGAGGCGTGCCACCCGCTCTCAAACGTGCTGGAAAGCAGACCCCTACCTATAAGTGAGACGCACCAGACGTAATGTAGGTTTCCTCGATTTGTCCATGTTCCGTATGAACCGATGGAGGCACCATTCGAAGCGCAAATACAGGTGGATCAATCACTAAGTGAGCATCGCTACCCATCGAGAGAGCAGCATATTCTGAGCCTTTTTTGCAAGCGATCTGAGCCATGGCTCCGCTACGTCCACGGCATGAAACTTTGCACCTATTTGTGCGTCCGGCTGCGTTCGATAATCAAATTTGCAAGTCAAAGCTTGTAGATGCGTTCTGCCGTACCACCAAGCACCCGGTTCTGTTCGTCTGTGGAGAGTTCTGCCGTCCATCTCCGAAGCAGAGACCACCAATCGAAGTAACTTGCAGCCACCGTGCAAACCGGCCAATCCGATCCTGCCATCATTCGGTGCGGCGTAAATGCCTCTAACATCACGTTGAAGACCCGGCGAAGGCTTTCTTCGGTCCAGGCCGTCCAATCGGCTTCGGTGACGAGACCTGAAAGCTTGCAGCAGACATCTTCCCGCCGCGCGAGTTCTCGAAAATCCTTCTCCCACTCACCGAGATCACCGGAACGCAAAGGGGGTTTCGCGGCGTGATCAAGGACAAAGCTCTGTTGTGGGTGTTCGTCTACAAACTCAATTGTCTGCGGTAGTTGGTGGGGAAGGACGAGAATGTCATAGACCAGGCCAGCGCGGGTGATCTGGCGTATGCCCTCGCGAAAGGTTGATTGGAGAAGGAAGCGGGCGTCCCCCTCAGCCTGCACGATGTGTCGCAGCCCTTTCAACCTGGGATTTACGCCGATCCGCGAAAGTATCCTGGGAAACTCCGGTGCGGCGATCGGTACCCAGCCTACAATCCCTGCGATGAACGAAGAGGTTTCAGCTAAATCCAGCAGCCACTCCGTCTCTTCCAGGGTCTGTCTGGCCTGCACAGCGACGCAGGCGTCAACGCCTGCGGATGCCATCTCCGGCTCCAGATCTTTGGGAAGAAAATCCGCACGCAGACTGGCCATGCTGTCGTCGATCCACTCGTACTCCTCCGGCGAGTATCGCCAGAAGTGCTGATGGCTGTCGATCACCCGCATCGCCCGCTCCTAGCGAAGGTTGAAAAAACCGCCATCGATCGGATAATCGCAACCGGTGACAAAACTGGAGGCATCGCTGCAGAGGTAGAGCACAAGAAGTGCGATCTCATCCGGTGTCCCCATACGCCCGATCGGCTGCGATTTCCCCAGTTTCTCAAACATTTCGGCCTCGCGGCCTGGGTAATTCTTCGCGACAAAGCCGTCTACAAATGGCGTGTGCACGCGCGCAGGAGAGATACAGTTGCAGCGCACGCCTTTGTCGATGTAATCCCTCGCCACCGAAAGCGTCATGGAAAGGACGGCTCCCTTGGTCATGGAGTAGGCAAACCTGTCCGGGAGACCCGAGGTCGCGGCGATGGAGGCCATGTTCAAAATGGTTCCACCTCCACCCTCCACCATTTTGGGAACGGCGGCATGCATGCAGAGATAGGTCCCACGTACGTTGACGTTGAAGAGCCGGTCAAAGTCTTCCGAGGATGTGGTCAGAAGCGTACCAACGTGTGCGATCCCGGCGCTATTGACCAGGATATCGACGCCCGGAAAGCCTTCAAATACCTGACGGACGGCGTCTTCCTGGGTAATGTCGCAGGCAACACCGGCAGCGGCTTCGCCCAGCTTTGCCGCCGCTGATTGCACGCGCACTTCGTTCACGTCGAGCAAGGTCACGTTTGCGCCCGCGTCCACAAAACAGTGAGCAATCGCTTCTCCAATGCCGCTGGCCGCCCCGGTCACTACAGCATGCTTTCCCGTCAGATCTGTGTGCTTCATTCCAACCTCCACTCAACATCATCCCTCTTTTTTAGGGCGCGTATTGGTTGTAGCGAAGCCGAAGGTTCATGTCAAAGCCATGGACCCACGAATTAGAAGATTATGCGTTCCAGGCAATACGTCCGGAGCTACTCACGGCAGGCGTTTTTCTCTGTGCAAGACTTGCCGACGTCTGTCTCTCCTGGATGGTCCGCAGTTCGCGGGGCAGCGCACGATTTGCGGCGGGATCCTGAGCAACAACGACCCACGCCTCCCGCACATTGCGCACGCAGGCAATCACCTTCAGAAATTCCTCCTTCGAGACACGGGCGGAGGCTTCGAGCGTCATCTTAAACATCGCCGCATAAAAGTCCGAGAGCGCGATGGCTGGAGCCCCACCAATGTCCGGACGAAGCCGTGCCTGCAGATACATCAGGATGTCGAGCGCACGCTTGACGGCGAAACGGCGTTCCATCACATCCCCCTCTTCCACGGCACGGATCGCGCGGTAGAGAAAACGTACTTCGCCGTCGTAGAGTGCGAGAATTAGATCCACGCCGGTTGCTCCTGCAAGAGCCTGCTCCTGATAGTTCATGGTCTCTCCTAATTACCGTGGCTGCTATTCCCGCTGATGGCATCGAAGACCTGGGTTACCTCGTCCAACTGCGCCGGGATGCCCTGCAGAACTTGGTTCGCCGTATTGAGTTCCGCTGTGAGCGACGCCTGGAAAGCGGTCAGGCGGAGTTCAAGCGCGCTCTTGTTGTCGGCAAGGGTGGACTCCTGGTCGGCGTTTTCCGAAAGGGCCAACTTGATCGTGCTGTTGGCGCCCGTTGTGCCGAGGCCATTCAAGGTCGTAAGAAGTTTCTGCCCGAAACTACCGGCGTTCTGAAAGAACGTTGTCACGTCATTGAAGTCGGAATTCAACTGCGAAGAGAGCACGCTGCTGTCGATGGAGAGCGTTCCGTCTGTGTTTGTGGTGATTCCCAGCTGAGTAAGGTATTGCATACTTCCACTTCCGGTGGAAGCTGTCCCCAGCGCAAGGGAGAGCTGGGACTGGATCTGCGAAAGCACGGAGGAACCGTAGAGCGGTTCCGCGGCACCGGTAGAGTCTTTGCCCTCCTGGGTCGTCATATCGGTGATGACCTTGTTGTAGGCAGTCACAAAATCGCTCAGCGCGCTGGAGACCGACGAGGTATCGTCAACGATCTGAATCTGTGTGCCGGAGGTATCCGACTCTGGAGTAACAGAGAGTAACTGCATCGTGACTCCCGGAATGGCGGACGACACCGTGTTGCTACTGCTGGTCATGTCAATGCCATCGACCGAGAATTCAGCGTCCTGCCCTGCCTGGCTCACATTGAAGTTCACCGCGCTCGAAGTGGTGGAATCGGTCAACGATCCTGTGACAGTAATATTGCCGGCTTCGCCGCTCGTCCCGCTGATCAGCGAGATGCGAGAGCCGTCCCTACCGTTGACCACGTTTGCCGTCACGCCCGCGCCGGATGCATTGATCGCTGCCGCCAGTCCTGCCAGTGTGTTGTTGCTGCTGTCCAGCGTGATCGTCGTCGGCTGCCCGCTCCCCACCTGAAAGGTAAACGTTCCGCTCAGAGTATCCGTCGTAGCCACGGCATCGGAGTTCTGAGCCGAAGTCTGAGCGAGTTGACTGACTTTGAGCGTGTGGGTGCCGGCTCGCGCGGTGAAATCCGCCGAAAGCAGCGTGGCAATCGAAGTATCCGAACTCGCGCCGCTCTTCGAAGACAGTGCGCCGTCGAAGTCGGTCAAGGCCGACAGGGCTGTGGCCAGGCTGGAAAGGTCCGTTCCCAGCGCGGTCAGCGCCGTGTCCTGAGCCTGCAGTGCACTGGTTTGCGCCGCCCAAGCTGTCTCCGGGGTGCGCTGGATCGCCATAATGCTGGCTACCGTGCTGGCTACGTCAAAGCCGGCCCCGCTGGTCGCCGATCCAAAGTTGATTCCAACAGTAGACATTTCCTCGCCTCCTCGCACGCTCTGCGAGGAGGCACTTCAGTAAGCCCGGCCTATAGCGTCGATACAGAACGCCACAGGTCGATGCCTCCCTCCACGGCATAGCGATCGATCTCAACCAGTTCATCGGCAGAGAACGCGGAATGCTTTAGCGCATCCAAAGAATCGTCCAACTGCGCCACATTCCGAGCACCGATGAGAGCGGAGGTCACGCGCGAATCGCGCAGCACCCAGGCGATGGCCATCTGGGCGAGGGTCTGCCCCCGGCGTTCGGCGATTCCATGCAGGGCACGGACGTTGGCCAGATTTTGGTCGCTCAGGAAGTTCTTTTTGAAGCTGAAATCCTGCCCGGCACGCGCGTTCTCCGGCACACCCTTGAGATACTTGTCCGTCAAAAGACCCTGCGCCAGCGGCGAAAAAGCGATGCAGCCAACGCCGAGATCTTCCAGCGTATCCAGCAGGCCGTCCTCAATGTGCCGGTTCAACAAGGAATAGGAAGGCTGATGAATCAAAAGCCGCACACCCTCCGATTTCAAGATCTCGTACGCCTTGCGCGTCCTTTCCGGACTGTAGGAGGAGATCCCGACGTAAAGAGCCTTTCCCTGCCGCACGATCTGCGCCAACGCGCCCATGGTCTCTTCCAGCGGCACCTCTGGCCAGGGCCGATGCGCGTAGAAGATGTCCACGTAGTCAAGCCCCATGCGCTTCAGGCTCTGATCCAGTGAAGCAACCAGATACTTTTTCGAAGCTCCGATGCCGTAAGGTCCAGGCCACATGTCCCAGCCCGCCTTGGAGGAGATGATGAGTTCATCGCGGTACTCCCGAAAATCCTTCCGAAGGATTTCGCCGAAGTTCTCCTCCGCCGATCCGTAGGGAGGGCCGTAGTTATTGGCGAGATCGAAGTGGGTCACCCCACGGTCGAAGGCGCGGCGCACCACGGCGCGGCCTGTCTCGAAGACGTCGGTCCCGCCGAAGTTCTGCCACAACCCTAGAGATACTGGCGGAAGCACCAGACCGCTCTGTCCGGATCTCCTATACTCCACACCCTCGTACCGCTTTGCCTTTGGTTCGTACGCCATGACACTCTCCTCTTTCTTAAACCTTCCCCTCATTCTAGGTATGGATGGCGGTTCGTTGGCTTGTTTTGCCTGCACATCTACGGGCGGCGGCATTTATGGAGATCGAAGTGCCGCGCAGTGCATTGGACCGCACACTGGATGTGGAGACGACGCACCACCGTTTGAGCCAGGAGATGACGCTATGCAGTCCCGATCCGACGGCTGATATGCAGAATATCCGCGGCCTTTCTGTAGACGTGATCAAGCTCGCTTATCTCTTCGCGGAGCGTCCAAGCAATTTGAACCTCGGCGTGGCGCATACGAAGTTTGGAGAGGTGGAAGTGCATGAGGACACCTGCATAGGCATGCTGCTGGCCTCAATTCCGATCGATCCGAGTAACCCGATGCTAACGGAGTTCTGAGGATGGGATCTGCCTTGCCGCTTCAGACGGGGAACCCATGATCTCTGCTTAAGATCGTAAGACCGCAGGCCGATCCCCCTATGGGTATTGAACGCCGTGCAGTTACAGCCGCGCTAGAGGACGGCGGGGGTCGACGATCTCTGCCACGCGGCAGTAGAATCCCGCCAAGGCTTCGGTTCAGGAGAGAAGAGCTACGTGAGACAGCTCGAGGGAAAGTTGAAAAAGAGTCGCGTTCTTCTTCTGGCCTGCCTGGCGTTCAGCGCCCTGGCATCTGCGGAAGATGCGCCTCATCCAGATGCAGCCCATCCTATTTTGCCGCTCGGTTCTTCCGCACCTTCGTTCGCGCTCACAGGAGTCGATGGCAAAGTGCATAAGCTGAGCGACTATGCCACCAGCCCTGTGCTCGTTGTCGTCTTCACCTGCAATCACTGCCCGATTGCACAGATGTACGAGCAGCGCATCCAGCAGCTCTTCAGCGATTACAAGGGCAAGGGTGTCTCCGTGGTTGCCATCCAACCGAATGATCCGAAGGCCATTCGCATCGACGAGCTCGACTCCTCCGACATGAGCGACACACTGCCGGAGATGAAGATTCGTGCGCAGTACAAGCACCTGACTTACCCCTACCTCTACGACGGCGACATGCAGCAGGCAACACGCGCTTACGGACCCCAGGCTACGCCGCACGTCTTCATCTTCGACAAGCAGCGCAAGCTACGCTACGAGGGCCGCATGGACAACAGCTACCGAACGGAGATGGTCAAGACAAACGATGCGCGCAACGCAATCGACGCTCTCCTCTCCGGCAAGGAAGTCGCCGTGAAACACACAGGCGCCTTTGGCTGCTCTACCAAGTGGACGGAGAAGTCTGCGGCCCGCGAAGCAGCGCTGCACAAGATTGAGGCACAACCAATTCATATTGAGCTGGTCTCCAAGACGGAACTGGCAAAGTTACGCACCAATCCATCGCACCAGATGATGCTCGTCGACTTCTGGGCGACGTGGTGCGGCTCCTGCATTGTGGAATTTGCCGACCTGCAGGACCTCCTCCGCATGTATGGGAACCGCGAATTTTCGCTTGTGACCGTCTCTGCGAATATGCCGGACGAAAAATCCTCTGTGCTTCGCCTGCTGGAGAAGAAGCATGCGACCAGTCGAAATCTGCTCTTCGATTCCCCGGATACCGCAGTGCTGCAGACGGCCTTCGATCCCAAATGGGACTCTGCTGTGCCGTATACGGTACTGCTCTCCGCAGACGGAAAAGTGCTCTACAAAAAGATGGGCCCCGTCGACCTGCTGGAGCTACGACGGACCATCCTGGCCAATCTGCCGTCGGATTACATCGGCTTCAATCAGTACTGGAAAACAAACTGAACCCATCCCGCATGGTTTTCCTCCCGTGGCGACGCGAAGGGATCTGCTTTAAATTTAGCTTTGTACGAGAAGACGACTGCTGTACCGTGCAAAGATGCGATCACTTCCGCGTCCCTTCTGCCAGTTTCGCCTTGGGTTGCTGGCCTGCGCACTCAGCCTTCCCTTTTTCCTCGTCGCGCAGGATGCCAGCGCCCACGTACAGAAGTTGAGTGAAAATTTCTGGCAGTGGCGTGCGACGGAGCAGCCGTTTACGAACGACGATATACCGCGTCTCGACCGGCCACCCGGCTTTACGGCGAAGTGGTCCGCAAAAGATATCGCGGCGTACGAGAAACGTATTTCGGCGTTCGAGAACGAGTGGCGTGCCCTCGACGTAAAGACGGCTCCAGTGCCTGTGCAAGTGGACTTTCGATTAGTCGGGTCGGCGATCGCGCGTGTGCGCTGGGAGCTGGACATAATTCCGGACTGGAAGCGGAATCCCTTCTTTTATGTGGACCAGGGACTGACCGCCGCGTACACGCTGATGCTTCCGCCCGCGCCATTTTCCGCAGAGCGTCAGCACGATGTTGTGCTCCGGCTGGAGAGCCTTCCGCGACTGCTTGAGGAAGGTCGCGCAAACCTCACCGACATGCGTCAGCCCTACGCCGTGATCGCGATGGAGCACCTCACCGGCATCGAAGCACGGATGCAGCGCTTTCGCGAGGGGGTCCACGCGAAGGCGGGCTTTGCACCAGCGGAGCTGGCAAAGTTCGACACCGCAGAGGCTGCCGCTACCAAAGCGCTGATCGCCTATCGCGAGTGGCTGCGGCCCCAGGTTCCCGGTCTGCGCAAGGAAACTGCAGTCGGTCGCGAAGGCTATCTTTATTTCCTTCGCAATGTTGCTCTGTTGCCCTACACGCCAGAGCAGATTCTTGCCATAGGAGAACAGGAGTGGCAACGTGCGGTGGCCTTTGAGGCCCTGCAGAAGGCGGCGAATACCGGTCTTCCAGAGACACCGGTCTACAAGAGCATCGAAGTCCAGATCGCGGAAGAGGAGAAGCAGGAGAAGTTCATCCGCGCCTACATGGTGAGCCACGGCATCCTGAGCGAGCCCCCTTCGCTCAAGCACTATCACTATGTGGAGACGCCGCCCTACATCGCCGCTCTCTCCTTCCTTGGAGTGAGCGACGACCTCACCAGCCCGAACCGGCTGGACCAGGAGAGCGTCAGCTATAAGGGCAAGCCGAGGTCGGAGATGGGTTTCTTCGGATCCATTACGGCACGCGATACTCGGCCACTCTCCATTCACGAGGGCGTGCCTGGGCACTTCTACCAGATGGCCTGGAGCTGGCATCACGCCGACCCAATACGGCGGCATTACTACGACTCCGAGTCGAACGAGGGTATCGGCTTTTATGCGGAAGAGATGATGATGATCGGCGGCCTCTTCGATGGCCAGCCAAAGACCAAGGAAGCCATCTACAGCATGATGCGCCTGCGCGCTCTGCGGGTCGTCGTGGACGTGAAGCTCGCGCTGGGCGAGTTCACGCTGGAGCAGGCGGCGACTTATCTACAGAAGACCGTACCGATGGATGAGGGAACGGCCCGCAGTGAAGCGGCGATGTTTGCTTCCACACCGGGGCAGGCGATCACGTACCAGATCGGCAAAACGGACATCCTTCACCTGATGAGCGATGCAAGAGAAAAGGAGGGCGCGGCCTTCAGCCTGCAGAAGTTTCACGACTTCGTCTGGGAGAACGGCAACCTACCCTTCAGCCTGCAACGTTGGGAGATGCTTGGGGATAAGAGCGCCGTACCGCCAGTGCCGACGACGTTTGCGTGGTCCGGGAAATAACGCCCTAAAAGCGGAAGTAAGTGCGAAGGTTGATCGTCCGGTTGGCAGCGGAGTTATCGAAGAAACCGCCTTCCAGCGAGTTGGATTTCCCGAAAAGATCCGAGGTGACGATGCCGATGGGGACGCCTGCGTTGACGCGGTTGAAGATATTCTGACCCTCCGCAGAGAAACCGAACTCGAAGGGTGGATCGGGTTTGCCGGGCGGTGGGCCTCCGGGCTTGGCGGCCGGGTCGGGCGGCGGAGCCGGAGGCCTGGGTCCGAACTTGAATCCCTTGGAGACGGAGAGTTGCAGTGAGATGTAGCTGGGACCGTTGCCGTAGTTTCTGGGAACGATGGTCTGCGAGGGAAGAGGGTCGGTGTCGAAGTTACCCAGAGCGGTTCGGACGACCGAGGGGCGTGTGAGATCGGTGGCGAAAGCGGGACGGTCGTTGTAGATCGTATCGCCGTTGTTATCGGCACCGGTGGTGATGTTGAAGTTACGGCCTCCGCGCGCGATCAGGAAAGGCTCGACGGAAAAACCGTGGGGGAGCAGGAAAGACGCTCCACCGAAGAAACGGTTAGTCACGTTCCAGGGAGCGCGGGAGTAGTCTGCGCCGACGTTATAGGAGTTGGAGACGAAGGTGGAGCCTACACCGAAGTCGGAGTTAGCGTGCTGGTTGATATAGAACGCCCAGACGTTAACCCATTTTGCGGGATTGAGCTGCGCGCGCGCGATGAAGAGATTGCCGCGGCTGACACCATCGGTGGAGAACTGGTAGATGTTCTGCGAGCCTCCCAAAGGACGCACGCCGCTGGTGGGGACGGCGGGATCGTAGGTGCCGGGCAAGGGCGCGTTGATGTTTTTAGAGAGATTTTCGTGGACGCCGTGAACATTGATATACATGGCGGAGACAGTACCGATTTTGCCGAAGTTACGTTCCGCCGAGATGCCCCCGATCAGGGTGTACGGCACGCGTAGATTCGGCGCCAGGCGATAGATCGTGGGGGGTACTCCTGCGAGCGAAGAGGGCGCGGGGATGGTGGGATAGAAGTCCGGCGACTGCACGAAGTACGAGGTCTGACTGATGCCGTTTTGACGTACGGAGGTGAGCAGATTGGTGGCTGCGAAACGGTCGTAAAAGACTCCATAGCCCCCACGGATCGTCATCCACGCGGGATGTTTGTCGCCCTGGTGAACCGCCCATGCAAAGCCGATGCGCGGAGCGGGATCGACGTGATCCGGTATGGCGGACTGGGACTCGAAACGGAAGCCGAGGTCGACGGTGAAGTCCTTGCGAAGCTGCCACTCGTCTTCGGCATAGATCCCGACGTTCCCGGTGAGGATGGTGGCGGCGGGCTGTCCCGCAGTGAGACTGAACTGGCTGGCGCCGCCACCGTTGGCTCGGATCTGCGCCGGGGTTAAACCATTGGCGATTCCCTGCAGTGTCTTCTGATAGGTGTCCAAGTCAGGGAAGGTGAACTGGCCGTTATAGTTTGCCGAGGATACGTTCGCTTCGCGCAGCAGGCGATAGCGCGCTCCGGCTCGCAGGAAGTGCTTTCCATGTGTCCAGGAGACGTACTGCTGAAACTCGTAACGGTCCTGATTATCACTCTGATTTTGTGTAGGAGAACCGCCGCCAGAAAAAGCGCCCTGCACGACGATCGAGGCTGTGTTGTCGGTGGCATTCTGCTGCAGGCGGGTGCGGATATATTGAAAGCGCGTTTCGCTGATCAGATGCGCGCCGATAACCTGGGTGTCTCCAACCTGGAGAGTCTGCGTGGTGGTGGAGTTGTTGTACCCCTGGCTGGCAAGGACGAGCTGACCGACACCGCCGTTGGTCGCGAGCACCTGGTTGTACTCATAGCGTGCAAGAAAAGTGTTGTTCGTTGTGAGTTGGCGGTCAAGACGAGCGGAGAAGGTCTTGCTGGTCTGCGGATCGGGTACCGCCTGCGAGAACGACGTCTGTGCGAGATTGCTGTCGAGCGTGAAGGCGTTGACGACGGTGTTGTTCTGCAGATCGTTGTACGTACCGCTGAGGAAGAGCGAAGTCTTCTTATCGAGCGGACCGCTCACGTTTCCATCCAGATAGAGCGTGTGGTACTCGGGCTGGACACCGGCGAAGGGATTGCGCGAGTTGAAGGAGCGATCGTTACCCTGCGTCTGAAACGAGCCGTGCCACTTGTCGCTTCCGGGTTTGGTAAAGACTTCCACGCGCCCAAAGCCCAGGTCGTCGTACTGCGCGGAGTAAGGATTTTGATTGATGCGGACTTCGCGGATGGAGCTTTTGGGTGGAAATCTTCCGCCCGTAAAACCGTCGATGTAGACCTGCGGCGGATGCTCCCCGTCACCGCCTGCGAGCGCAAGAAGTTGCTGCTGCAGAGTGGCATCATTATCCGAGAGCATGTCGAGCTGTTCTTTCTTAAAGACAAGCGCGGTAGCGTTGGAGTCGGCGCTGGTGCTGGGCGCCTCGCCAGCATTGACGGAGACAACTTCGCTCTCGGTCGCGATCGGCAGCGGAACGGTGAGCGAAGGCAGAGGCGCATCGCTGACCAACTCATCCAGCTCGACGGTTTGAAAACCCGATGCTCCAATCACCAGGTGATATTTACCCGGAGAAAGACTGAAGCTGAAGTGACCCGACGCATCGGTGGTCACTTCCTTCGTCGCGTCGCCCGTGAGGAGGACGAGAGCGCCCGCTACCCGCGCAGTGGAAGGGTCCACAACATTTCCAGAGATTGCATTGGAGACCGGAGGAGTGAGCGCCTCCGGCCAAAGACGCTCAGGCAGCCAGGCAGACAGCATGGCGCAAAGGAAGATAGTGAAACTGTGACGGTTCAGGGCAACCACCTTCTGCAAATTGCTTCGTAACGATATTCATTGGACCCAAGTCCTCTGAGGGGGTTAGGGGTTCAGTGATGTTTTTTTACAAATTAAAATTTTCCAATTTGGGAATAAATTTCGTCTTCGGTTACGAGCTCTTCTCCCCTTCCAGAAACTCCGCGCAAGAGATGAGGATTATCAACTTCTTTAAGAGAAGGACCTATTACGCTGCTCCGTCCCATCGAGAAACACAGGCGGCTACTAAACACCCGCATAAGGTTCCGTGTGCAAAACTCTCCTGGAGCTTCGCACAGCGGCCTTAAGACTTGCTGAAGCAGAGATGAGCTCCAGCGTTCTCATTAGCTTTACGTTGAGAGGACTAAAGCGCAGCAAGCATCTCGCCCGCCATGCGTACTTCCTCAGATCCTATCGTATGTGGCCTTCCGGGGTAACGCCGGAGCGTGACGTTTCCACCGATCTTCTGCAGCAGCTCGGCGGACTCCTGCACACGCGCCCATGGAACGTGCGGGTCAGGGTCACCTGAACTCAGAAGAACCGGAGTGCCGGCGAGATCTCCCGCAAGCGTCAACGGCTTGTCCTGTGCTCCGATCAAGCCACCCGTGAAAGCCAGAAGTGCTCCGTATCTCCGCGGATTGCGGCCTACAAACTCGGTTGAGAGGCACGCTCCCTGCGAGAAGCCTGCGATGGCAATCTTCTCCGCAGGTACGCCCGCTTGCAACGCCCTATCGAGAGTCGCTTGAACCTTTTGCAGTGCCGACCTCAGGTATGGTTCGTTTTGTTCCCGAGGCGCAAGAAAGGAGTAGGGATACCATGTGTGTCCGGCAGCCGAGGGCGCCAGAAGCGCCCATCCCGCCGGGGCGATCTCCTGCCCCAGCCCAAGGATGTCCTCTGCCGATGCTCCGCGCCCATGCAACAGGATGAGGACGCCTGTCGCATCCGCGAGCTGTGTGCCCGCGGCTACGATGGGTTGTGTTCCGTGTGGATTCTGTACGTTCACAGCGCTACCTCACTTTCGTTTGCGATGGTCTTCTCTGCTTTATGCAGCGTGATCGGCTGCACGCGGGCCTCGATCACCTTGCGCTGAGGTTCGAACCACTCCGGGATGCGCAGAGCTTCTCCCAATGACTCGATGGGTTCGTCGATCAGGAAGCCCGGTGCGTCGGTCGCGATCTCGAAGAGAACGCCGCCCGGCTCGCGGAAGTAGATGGAGTGGAAGTAGGTTCTGTCCTGCACGGGCGTCACGCTGACGTTCCGTCCCAGCTCCTGTTTCCAATCCAACTGCGAGGAATCATCGCTGGCGCGGAAGGCAATGTGATGCACCGTTCCTGCTCCCATACGACCCGGTTGTGCGTCCTTGTCTACAACGATGTCCAGAATGCGGCCGCGTGCATCGCCATCCGGGGCGTAGCGCGAGCGGTCTCCCTCTTCGCCGAGCTTGCGATAGCCCATCAAGTCCAGCAGCGCCTCCGTGCGTGCAAGGCTTAGCTCCAGCAGCGTTGTTCCGAAGAAGCCCTGGATCGCATACTGCGCGGGCACATCGGAGTAGCGCGGTGCGGCCACGGCCTGTGCTTCGGTATGCTCCACCAGCTCAAGCTCCATGCCGTCCGGATCGCTGAAGCTCAGGTGCGTGCCGCCGAAGTAGACGTTCTCCTCCGTGACAACACCCTTGCTCAACAGGCGCTCCCGCCAGTAAGACAATGAACCAACAGGGATCGAGAACGCAGTGGCAATCGTCTCGCCCGCACCGCGACGTCCCTTCTGTGTTCCAGGCCAGGGAAAGAAGGTAAGGATAGTGCCTGGCGTTCCGGTGTCGTCGCCGAAGTAAAAGTGATACGTTCCCGGATCGTCGAAGTTTACTGTCTTTTTGACAAAGCGGAGCCCCAGAACCTGCGTATAGAAGTCCAGATTGCGCTGAGGATCGGACGCGATCGCTGTGACGTGGTGAAGACCTACGATAGGGGTTTTCATGATCTCTCCTTTGGAGTGTGCTGCGATGATGTACGGGCCGCGAGGACGAAGAGATCTTCTTCGCCAGGAGGCAAAATGTGTGCTCTGATCAATGTCTGTACTGCCAGCTACTGCGGTGCATTTGTGTCGACTGCCTTCATCTGCTTTTCAAGCTTTCGAAGGTTGCTGAAGGTCTCTGCGCGTTCATCGACGGAAAGCGCACTCATCCAAAGCTTCAGATTCGCGCTGTGTTTCTCAAAGGCAGGAACAATCACGTCTGTGCCTTCCTCTGTTAGCTCCAGTACCCGGGCGCGGCGATCGCTTTTACTGAACGTCCGAGCGATCAGGCCCTTTGATTCCAAACGGTCTACGGCCGCGGTCATCGATCCGGTTGCGAGCAACGCGCTCGCTTGAATCTCCGTAATCGTCATCGGCCCCTTGTGCAGGATCGCTTCCAGCATCATGAAATCGGTCAAGCTCAGGCCGCTCTCTGCGAAGCTCTGCTCAATCAGCGAACTCATCCGCCGATAGCAGTGGGCAAGTGCAATCCATACCTGTTCCGGCTTGGGGTGCCTTCTCGCCTTCGGGGTGCTCTGTTCTACTGTGGTTTCTTGTTTTGCCATCTCGTGCCTTTCATGCCACACACAACATACGATGATTATCCTGACGAAAGGATTCTTTTGATGCGGATAAATCAATGGGTATGCGCCTTCGGGTCTTCTCCGGGAGTCCGTAACGACCGATCATGCATACACTTGTCTGTAGCGAATCCCCTTGCCCGAGGCCTCCGATGAACCGTCGCATCTTTGTAAAGAATGCCACCTTGGCTGCCGCGGCAACGGCCGCCAGCGCAAGTTTGACAGCTCGTTCGGCACCCATCCCGCGAAAGCCGAACTTTGTCTTCGTACTCGCGGACGATATGGGTTACTCCGATCTGGGCTGCTTTGGCGGAGAAATCGAAACGCCCGTTATCGATTCGCTCGCGCGGAATGGAGTTCGCTTTAATTCCATGTATTCCACGGCACGTTGCGGACCTTCGCGAAACTGCCTGCTCACCGGCATGTATGCGCAGCAGACTGCGGCCGACGTCATGACTCCGGGAAAGATTCCCGACTACACGAGCTTTATCCCGGAGCATCTGAAACCGCTTGGTTATCGCTCGTACCACTCCGGCAAGTGGCACTTCCGTGTGGCGCCACTCGCCGGCGGCGTCGGCTTCGATCGCACCTACACGATGCTCGACGAGAGTCGCTTCTTCACACAGCAGAACCATCAGCTCGATGAGGTCGACCTTCCCCGCCCCGGTCCCGACTATTACTCGACCACCGCGATCGCCGACTACACAGTGGATTTTTTGAAAGAGCACGAGCGTGAGCACCGCGCCAGTCCGTTCTTCCTATTCCTCGCCTTCCACGCGCCGCACTTTCCTTTACAAGCACCCCAGGCAGATATCGATCGCTATGCCGGGCGCTTCAGCGACGGTTGGGATGCGATGCGGGAGCGCAGACACAAGCGCATGACGGAGATGGGTCTGATCAACTGCCCACTCTCTGCCATGGAGCCTGCGGTGTATCCGCCCTGGAACCTCTCCGTGCCGGAGTTGCAAAAGCGCATCGGTCCCGGCGAAGTAGGTCGTGCCGCGCCCTGGAGCAGCCTGACGAAAGAACAGCAAGAGCTTCACCGCACCAAGATGGCGATCCATGCCGCGATGATCACGCGCATGGATACCGAGACCGGCAAGGTCATACGGCAGCTGAAATCCATGAACGTCTTTGACGACACGGTGGTCGTCTTCCTTTCGGACAACGGTGCCAGCGCGGAAGAGATCATTCGTGGAGACGGGCATGATCGCGCCGCACCGCCGGGATCCGCGAAGAGCTTCCTGAGCATAGGGCCGGGCTGGGCGACCGCCGCCGACACACCCTTTCGCCTGCACAAATCGTATGTACACGAGGGCGGAATCGCGTCTCCCATGGTGGTGAGCTGGCCCAATGGCATTCACCATGAAAAAAAGCTGCGCACAGACCCCTGCCACTTCATCGACCTGCTGCCCACGGTGTTGGAGTTAGCCGGCGCGGAGACAGCTCATTCTCCTAATCAGGAAAACCTCCCCGGAAAAAGTCTCGCAGCGGCGATCAAAACCGCATCGCCTTTTCCCAGAGCATCGCTCTACTTCAACCACAGCAACAATCGTGCTCTGCGTATGGGTGATTGGAAGATCGTAGCCAAAGGCACGGACGGTCCATGGGAGCTATATGATCTCGGGACGGACCGTTGCGAAGCGAAGGATCTGGCGAAGGTTCATCCAGAAAAGGTTCAGGCCATGGCGGCGACGTGGAAGGACCAGGATGAACGGTGGCAGCTCCAAAGAGAGGCCGCTCCGGCGACGAAGAAACGGATGATGCCAACCATGACGACAGCCCTGGAGGAGGAGCCGCTCACACGAATGCATCGACCTGCCTAGCGTGAGAGTCGATTGCGGGTGCTCGCAGACGGGCCATACTCGTCGCATCTATTTTGTTTATAAGGATTTATGGTGACCCGGGCAGGAGTCCAACCTGCGACCTTCGCCTTAGGAGTGCGCCGCTCTATGCATCTGAGCTACCGGGCCACGTGCAACCAGTGTATCGCGGCAGAATGGTAAAATCAGGGAGAGATTCCTATGCCTTCTATCGATCGCCGTCAGTCCGTAACCGTGAATATTGGCGGTGTCCTTGTAGGTTCCAGCGCTCCCGTCGGCGTCCAGTCGATGACCAACACCGATACGGCGGACATTGAGAGCACCGTACAGCAGATTGCCGCTCTGGCCCGTGCCGGATCCGAGATGGTCCGCATCACGGTCAATAACGATGAGGCGGCGAAGGCTGTTCCCTATATTGTGGAAGGCCTGGCGAAAAAGGGCTGGAATACGCCCATTATCGGAGATTTTCATTACAACGGACACCAGCTGCTGACCAAATATCCTGAGTGCGCTCAGGCCCTCTCTAAATACCGCATCAACCCCGGCAACGTCTCCATTGGTCGGAAAGATGACGACAACTTTCGCACGATGGTCGAGTGCGCCGTCAAGAACCAGAAACCCGTACGTATTGGTGTGAACTGGGGTTCGCTGGATCAGGCGCTGCTTACCAAGATGATGGATGAGAACTCCAGGCTGGCACAGCCGCTGGAGACACGCGATGTCATGCTCGAAACGATGGTTCGATCCGCTCTTGACAACGCTGCCGCTGCTGAGAGCTACGGCCTGCGCCGCGACCAGATCATCCTGTCGGCCAAGGTCTCAGGCGTTCGCGATCTCATCGACGTTTACAAGGAACTCGCCGGGCGCTGCGACCATGCTCTGCACCTCGGTCTTACCGAAGCGGGTATGGGGATGAAGGGCATTGTTGCCTCAACGGCAGGCCTCGCCCCTCTGCTGCTCTCCGGCATTGGGGACACGATTCGCGTTTCCCTGACACCGACCCCGGATGGCGACCGCTCTGAAGAGGTTCGCTGCGGACAGCAGATTCTGCAGGCACTGGGCATCCGGAGCTTCACCCCCCAGGTCACCAGCTGCCCTGGTTGCGGGCGCACCACCAGCACCTACTTTCAGATGCTGGCCGAGCAGGTCACTAACTACATTACGGAGTCCATGCCCGAGTGGAAGCTGAACTATCCCGGCGTGGAAGAGATGAAGCTCGCCGTGATGGGCTGCATCGTGAACGGACCTGGCGAGAGTAAGCACGCCAACATCGGCATCTCGCTCCCGGGAACCTTCGAGGATCCAGTCGCGCCCGTCTACATCGACGGCAAGCTTGCGAAGACACTTCGCGGCGACGACATCGTGGGCGAGTTCCAGGCGATTCTGGATGACTACGTGAAGAGCCACTACGGTGCGAACGGCAGTGCTACGAAGCCAAAGGTCGAAGAGTTCGTCGTTCTCTAAAGGGCATCCTGAAAAATTTTGTCATCCCGCAAACGTGGTTTGCGCTGCCTCAGCAGTCTAGCTGAGCGATCCGGCAACCTGCGCAAGCAACTCATACGATCTCAACCGGTCACTCTGTTCATACGTATCCGTGACGGCAAAGATCTCCTGCACACCCGTCCTCTGCAGAAACTCCTGCAGCTTCCGCGACACGGTCTCAGGGCTACCGACGATGGCTTCGCGAAGCCGTGCGTCCACAGCTTCTTTCTCCATAGGGTTCCATTTCCCATCCATGGTATCGACCGGCGCTTTCAGTTCCACAGGCTGATTGCGAATCAGTGAGAGGAAGCGCTGCTGCGGCGTCGTAAAGAGACGCTGTGCTTCAGCATCTGTATCGGCTACAAGAACGGGGATACCGGCCATCGCGTACGGCGCGTTCAGCGTCGCTGAGGGGCGGAAGTTCTGGCGATACAGGTGGATCGCGGGTAACAGGTAGTCCGGTGCGAAGTGGGCTGCAAAGGCAAAGGGCAGACCCAACTGTCCCGCGAGTTGCGCACTGAAGCCGCTGGAACCAAGCAGCGTTACAGGAACGTTTGTGTTCTCGCCCGGAACCGCGTGGACGATCTGCCCTGGCCTCGGCGCTCCGAGATAGCCACGAAGCTCCTGCAGCAATTCAGGAAACTCATCGCCTGTGCTGCGAAGATCGCGGCGCAACGCGCGCATCGTCGGCGCGTCGGACCCGGGCGCACGTCCGAGACCGAGATCGATGCGGTCGGGATAGATCGAAGCAAGCGTCCCGAACTGTTCGGCGACGATGAGGGGTGCGTGATTCGGCAACATCACTCCGCCGGAACCGACGCGGATCGTCTTTGTCGCGTGCGCTACATGACCAATAAGAACGGCCGTCGCGGAACAGGCAAGTCCGGAGATGGAATGATGTTCTGCCAGCCAGAAGCGCTTGTATCCAAGGCGTTCTACGTGCTGCGCTGTTTCTACGCTGCGGGCGATCGCTGTGCCAGGAGTTTCGCCGGGACGCATTCCAACCAGATCCAATACCGAGAGTGTGACGTGTGCCATACCGATTGGATGATGGGTCGGGCGAAACGAATCATATGCCTGAACGCTTGCGATGCCGAAGCTCAGACAGTGGGTAGAATGTCCCACGCCACGTGACGCCATGATGCCTCAAGGCGAGGTAGGTTGATCGGAGAACCGCATAAATCATCACCGCTGCCGCAAAGGGGGTCGTCAGGACATACCAGGCAGAGATACCGCTTCGCTTTGCATAGACAGCATACGTAGCCGCCATCGCGAGGAGGATAAGCGCTGCCGGAAGACGCGTCGTGTGCGACAAGAGTCCGAAGACGGGCAGAACACAAAACAGGGTAATCCAGACGCAGATGGCGAGAACCAGTTCCACACGGAAGAGCGCGCCGGCAAACATGTTCTTGGTAAGAACTCCGACGATGCCGCGAAGACCTTCCGCCCAATGGATAGAAATAAGATCGCGTCCGAACCCGACCTGCGAACGCAGGCCCGCGCGTTTGACCTTCTGTGCCAGGCAGATGTCTTCGAGAATTTCCATCGGCATCGCATCGAAGCCTCCGATCTTCTCATACGCTTCACGACGGATCAGGTTGAATGCGCCCACACCCAGGACATCCCTTTTCGCCCGCACATCGGCAATCTTCCAGAGACGGACTGCCCAGATAGAGAGAATATGGAAGAAGCCGAGGAGAGTGCCCTCGCCTGCGGAATGAACTTCCATCGTTGGAAGCAGAACAAAGTGATCGGCACGTTCCCGCTCTGCGGTAGCAAGAGAGAGCCGGATGGTGGAGGGAGCAAATTTCACATCGCCGTCTGTGAAGAGGAGCCAATCGGTCTTGACCTGCCTCGCGGCCAGGGCCATCGCGTGTACTTTCCCCGTCCAGTTCGGCGGCAGATCTGCCAGATGCAGAACGGTGATTCGAGACGGGTGTTCGGCGGCGATCTGGTCCATGATGCTTCCGGTCGCGTCGGTCGATCGATCGTTGATGGCGATGACGCGTAGCGCCGCATGATCCTGTGCAGCGAGCGAACGCAGGGTCTGGCCGATAGCAGCAGCCTCGTTGCGTGCCGGAACGACGACGGTAATCGAGGCATCCGAATGCAGATTCTTTGGAGAACGCAGCAGATCGGGAAGCCGAGGAATGTAGAGAATTGCAGGAAGCACGCGAGACCACCAGGCCAGCGCAACCAACCACGCGATGACTTCGACGATACGGATCATGCGAGTTCAGGTTCGATCTGCGGAGCGAAGCGCGCTCCGTAGAAGAGTAAAGCGCCGGCGACAGCGAGGGCGATCACGGTGACCGCGAGCCCCAGACGAAGATTCGTCGCATCGGAGACCGCGCCGATGAGGCGTGGTGACGGAGCGTCTCCAAGGATGTGAAGAAGGAAAAGTTCTCCTGCAAGTGCAGTTGCGCGAACGCGCGAAGAGACGGCATTCACGACCGCAGCGTTAAGCGGCCCTGTTCCGAGAAAGATACAGAACTCGGCCAGCGCAAGCGAGGGGAGGCTGAGCTTGCCCGGTCCGAAGAAACAAAGAAGCGCGAAGGGGATGGAGGATAACGCACTCCATGCACTTACAAGATACAGAGCGCGATGATTCGTCTTGATCCACTTCTGCGCCCAGATTCCACCGAGAACCGTCCCCGCGATGCCGGAGACAACCGTAATCGCACCGACGGAAAAGTCCGCCTTCTGGAGCGACATGCCGTGAAAGCGCTGGAAGAACGTCGGGATCCACGCGGCGACGCCGCCGATCATAAAGGTAACCATTGCGAAGGCGATGACCGAGGTCGTGTAGGCGTGGTTCTTGACGAGGCCAAGAACCATCTGCTTTTCCGGCTTCGACTCGACCTTGTCGCTGCCTCCGCGTTTTGGTTC
>Ga0247762_1000049_pt1 | contig 60749 bp, 51 predicted proteins | sample UWRJL081202R4_FD_181016 | JGI IMG/M metagenome (GOLD analysis project Ga0247762, IMG submission 181016) | Plant litter microbial communities from Arlington Agricultural Research Station in Wisconsin, United States - UWRJ-L081-202R-4 | ecosystem: Environmental > Terrestrial > Plant litter >...
GGTCTTGATCAGAAGTTTTACTGGGGCACTACAGGCGGCGTACGGATACGCAATGAGAACCTTATATTCGGTACGATCGAGTTCCGCACATACTTCTTTCCTACCCGTGTGAAGGGGATCGACCCCGTTGCTTTCAAGATCACGACGAATATACGCATCAAGTACAGCGGCAGTTTTGTAAGGCCTCCCGACTTTGTGCGATACAATTAGCGTTACATGGATTCGGGGCCGGGCGTTTCGTCTTCGAGAATGGCTTTGGTTTGCCAGTTGAAGCGCACGGCGAGCAGCCGTATGGTTGTGGCGGTTACGGTAGCTATTATAGCGATGGCGGTTTCGCTCAGGTCGGTATACAGCGAGAGCGTTACGAATACGCTACAGCCCACGATAGCCGCGCCGGCATAGAACTGTCCGGGCTTGAAGATGATCGGTTCCTCGCGGATCAGTACGTCTCGGATAAGACCTGCGCCGATAGCGTTAAAGATCCCGACGAGTATCGCGGCAAGCGGTACCAGCCCGGCCTGTAATGCTGCCTGGCAACCCACCACGCCGTAAGCGCCGAGGCCGAGCGCATCGACTACGAGGGTTGTCCGCCGCAGGCGATGGAGCTTGCCGTGAAACACCATGGACAACAGGAAGGCTACCAGCACAACGATCATATAATTCGAATCGGTTACGGCTTTTGGCGGCCCGGCCTGGATAAAGATGGCATCGCGTATAAGGCCGCCTCCGAGGCCCGACACGAAGGCCAGGATCAGCACGCCAATAAAGTCATATTTCTTGCGTATAGCGGCCAGCGCGCCGGAGGATGCAAACATAAACACCGCAAACAGGTCGAAGACCAGGAAGGTGGTACTGAAGCTGAGCTGCTGTATGATGTGCGGTACCTGTTTCATAAAATCCGATGGATTGCCACACAAAAATAAAACTATTCCCTACATGGTTACAGCCGCGGGTGTGTTGGTGATTGCTTGCTGCAAAAGCATTTCGCATATTTGATTTTCATCTGTAGTATTTTTTATGAGAAAGATCTTCATTATCAGCAGTATTGTGGTGTCTGCCCTGCTTATCGGCTGGGCTTTTTATTGGGTTGAGGCGCTGTTCGGGTTTGTTCTGATAGGGCCGCTGGTTTTTATGGGGGTGCACGACATGGTGCAGACCAGGCAATCGATCAAGCGGAATTTTCCGATACTGGGGCGGTTGCGGTATGTGTTTGAAGATATGCGGCCCAAGATCCAGCAGTACTTTGTTGAATCCGATACTGACGGTACGCCGATCAACCGGATTGACCGGTCGGTGATCTATCAGCGGGCGAAGCGGCAGATCGATACTACGCCTTTCGGTACACAGCTTGACGTTTATTCGGAAGGTTATGAGTGGATGGCCCATTCTATTGCGCCGTTGGACTTCCATCAAATGGATCATCATCCACGCGTTACGGTAGGTAATAAAGCCTGCCGTCAGCCCTATAGCTCCAGTATTCTTAACGTGTCTGCCATGAGCTTCGGCTCGCTGAGCAGTAACGCTATTGAGGCGCTGAATATGGGCGCGAAGATAGGCGGGTTTGCGCATAATACGGGTGAAGGTGGGCTTAGTCCTTATCACCTTAAGAACGGTGGTGATATTGTCTGGCAGGTCGGTACCGGTTATTTCGGCGCCCGTGATGAGGGTGGTAATTTCTCGTCGGATGCTTTCCGCAAGAACGCCACGTTGCCACAGGTCAAGATGATCGAGCTCAAGCTTTCTCAGGGCGCAAAGCCCGGTCACGGTGGTATCCTGCCGGGTAAGAAGAATACTCCCGAGATTGCAGCGATCCGTTTGGTGAAGCCTTATACCACGGTGTTCTCGCCACCATATCACAGTGCATTCTCCACGCCGCGCGAGCTGATTTTGTTTATTCAAAAGCTGCGCGAGCTTTCCGACGGGAAGCCGGTGGGCTTCAAGCTTTGTATAGGCCGTAAGAGCGAGTTTATCTCGATTTGCAAGGCTATGGTTGAACTGGATATATTTCCTGACTTCATTACAGTAGATGGCGGTGAAGGCGGTACAGGCGCGGCGCCGCCGGAGTTTTCGAACTCTGTAGGCATGCCGTTGCTCGACGCCCTGGCATTTGTCGATAATATTCTGAAAGGTTATTGCATCCGCCAGCATATCCGTCTTTGCGCATCGGGTAAGGTTCTTACCGGTTTCCACATGGTGCGGGCTATAGCGCTGGGCGCGGATATTTGTAACAGTGCCCGTGCGATGATGATGGCACTGGGTTGTATACAGGCGCTGGAGTGTAATAAGAATACCTGCCCTACCGGTGTGGCTACTCAAGACCCGGCGCTTACGAAAGGTCTTGTGATAGACGATAAGAAAGCGCGTGTGGCCAACTTCCATAAGTATACTATCGAGAGCTTCGTGGAGTTACTGGCGGCAGCGGGGCTGGATCAGCCACGCAAGTTGAACCGTCACCAGATAAGCCGGCGTGTGTTCATGAACGAAGTGCGTACCCTGGAAGAGATCTACCCGTCGATACCGGAAGGCTCGATGCTGACTGAAGATATGCCTGAGCGCTATCGCAAGTCGTGTCAGTCGGCAAGCGCGGACAAGTTTTAATTTATACGGCAAGTTATTTATAGATGAATCTGCTAAAACAATTGTGTGAAGTACATGCACCATCGGGCAACGAGGTGCTTATGAAAGAATTCTTATTGAAGTATATCCGCAAGGAAAAGAAGAAGTGGAACGTGCAGCCGGAAATATACGAGGGCGAGGATTTTCAGGATTGTATCATCCTCAAGTTCGGTAAGCCGCGTACGGCGATCTTTGCGCATATCGACAGTATCGGCTTTACCGTGCGCTACTTCAATCAGCTACTACCCATTGGCGGCCCGGATGCCGAAATGGGAGCCAGGCTGGTGGGCAGCGATAGTATGGGTCAGATTGAATGCGAGCTGGAGTACGATAAAGAGAATCATGCTTTCTATAAGTTCGGCAGGCAGATAGACCGTGGCACGGACCTTACGTATAAAGTGGATTTTCGTGAGACGAAGACTTATGTGCAATCTGCTTATCTCGATAATCGCCTTGGCGTATACAATGCATTGATGGTGGCAGAGAAGCTGAAGGACGGCGTTATCGTATTCAGCTGTTGGGAGGAGCATGGCGGTGGCTCTGTGCCGTATCTTGCAAAGTTTATTTATGATGAATGGAAGATACGGAATACCCTGGTGTCCGATATCACCTGGGTGTCTGATGGTGTAGAGCCGGGCAAAGGCGTGGCGATCTCGATGCGCGACCGGAACCTGCCGCGGCGCAGCTATGTAGACCAGATCATAGCCATAGCCCGCAAGCGTAAGGTAGATCACCAGTTGGAGGTAGAGGGCATGGGCTCGAGCGATGGCCGTGAATTACAGGTTGCACCATATCCGTTTAACTGGTGTTTTGTGGGTGCGCCGGAGCAGAATCCGCATACGCCCGACGAGAAGGTGCACAAACACGACATCAAGACCATGATCGAGCTGTATGGCTGGCTGATGAAGGATCTTTGATGTTTGTGGGCGGTAATCTTCAATATTTTTTGTTCTCAACCTCTGAATGTATATGCATACAACACGTCGTGAATTCATAAAAACTACTGCGGCTGCGGGCTTAGGATTTACGTTGTTGCCCGCACAGGCTGCGTTTGCTAAAGACAAGGAGCCGCGTGTGCGTCTCGGGTTTATCGGCACGGGACTGCGCGGTCAGAATCACCTGGAGCTTGCCCTCCGACGATCGGATACCGACGTGGTGGCGCTTTGCGACGTTCAGCAACGCATGCTCGATATGAGCATAGACCTGGTGAAGCGCGCGGGCAAGCCCATGCCGCAGATCATTAACGATGGTCCGCACGGATACAAAAAACTACTGGAGAACAAGGATGTCGACGCGGTGATCATCGCTACGCCGTGGGAATGGCATACGGTGATGTGTATCGATGCGATGAACGCGCATAAGTACACGGCCTGTGAAGTGATAACCGGTATGACCGTGGAGGAGTGCTGGGAACTTGTACATACATCGGAACGTACGGGTATGCCGCTGATGATGCTGGAGAATGTTTGCTACCGGCGCGATGTTATGGCGGTGCTGAATATGGTGCGTCAGAATGTATTGGGCGAGATGGTTCACCTGCAGGGTGGCTATCAGCATGACCTGCGTGAAGTGAAATTCAACGATGGGCAAAAGCCGTATGGTGGAGGCGTTGAGTTTGGTGAGAAGGCTTTTTCTGAAGCTCAATGGCGCACGCTGCACTCGGTAAACCGGAATGGCGATCTTTATCCTACACATGGCATCGGGCCGCTGGCGATGATGACCAATGTAAACCGAGGCAACCGTTTTACGGAGCTGGTGTCGTTTGCCTCTAAAACCCGTGGTCTGCACGATTATATCGTAAAGAATGGTGGTAAGGATCATCCCAATGCTTCCGTGAAGTTCAAGCTTGGCGATGTGGTAACGACCATGATCAAATGCGCTAATGAAGAGACTATCCTGCTACAGCATGATACGAACCTGCCGCGTCCGTATTCACTCGGATTCCGCGTGCAAGGCACAAAGGGTCTTTGGATGGACGTAAGCAAGACTCTGTACGTAGAAGGAGAGAGTAAAGCCCATACATGGGACGACGCTCAGGCCTGGCTGGACAGGTACGATCATCCGCTGTGGAAGAAGTATGGTAACGATGCGGCGGGGGCAGGGCACGGCGGCATGGATTGGTTTGTATTAAATGCCTTTGTAGAAGCCGCAAAACGCAAAGTTCCCACGCCGCAGGATGTTTATGACGCGGTGACCTGGAGCTCTATCACGCCACTGTCGGAAACATCTATACGATTGGGAGGCGAGACGGTAGACTTCCCGGATTTCACGCAGGGGCAATGGATGTATCGTAAGAATGCGTTCGCGTTGGACGATAGTTATTGATCGTATGAGAAAGCTTCTCGTTGTTTTAATACTGGTAGGCCATGCGGTTATGGCTCAGGAGCCCTTTGCCCGGCGGCTCTCCGACGCAGCCCTGACGCTGACGCAACAGCAGGTTATATATGATCCCACCTATTTCACTATCCCATACCCTAATGGCGATGTGCCTGCTGATCGCGGTGTGTGCACCGATGTGCTGATACGTGCTTACCGCAAGCTCGGCACCGACCTGCAAAAGAATGTGCATGAAGATATGCAGGCGAATTTTGCCCGATATCCACAGAAGTGGGGGTTGAAGCATACGGATAAGAATATAGATCATCGCCGTGTGCCTAACCTGATGACCTATTTTGAGCGCCACGGCGCATCAGTACGCGTAACAAAGACCGCTGCCGATTACTTGCCCGGTGATATCGTTACGTGGGATCTGGGCGGAGGTATTACGCATATAGGCCTCGTGGTCGACAAGCGTTCGGCTGATAATACGCATTATCTTGTTGTGCATAATATCGGTGGCGGGCAGGTCGTTGAAGATTGTCTTTTTCGTTTTACTATAACCGGGCATTATCGTTATACCGGCCGGATCTGATATCTATGAGCGCTGCGACTATTGTAACATACGATTTACGCAAGGGGCTTTGGGGCGAGAAGCACAAGCTTACGTTCGCGCAGGACTTTTTGCAATATGACGATACGCGAATAGCCGTCGCGGGCATTACAGATATCAAGCACCGGATGCGCTGGATCGTGTGGTATAAATTTTATGTGGGCCGTGTGTATGAAATGGTGATACGGCATACAGAAGAGGAGGAGCTGAGGATTACATTCAACAGTTATTTTGGTCTTCGTAAGCAGTACATGGATGTGTATGCCGGCATAATTGAAACGTTCTGGGCCATGTATTTCCAAAAGGTGGTAGACAGGCGGCAGTTAGTGCTCAGGGAGCGTGGAGAGCTAACGATTTCGGGCGTGCAACTGCTTGATGAGGGTGTACGGTTTTCGGAGCAGGGAGAGATCGTGCCATGGGAAAAGGTAGGGTATGCCGAGTATTATAGTTATTTCGCGCTTTACCATGCAGATCGCGCAAAATTGAATGTCAGGCGCGATTTTTATGCCTGGGAATCTGAAATCCTGCTTAGTTTAATTCGAACAATCAAAGCCGAAAGGGCTACAGATATTTAATTTGTGCTATTTTTGCGCTCCCTTTAATTCGGGGAGCTATGAAGTTCAAGGATTTAGAGTTTAACGAGTTTATTTCGGCAGCCGATGTGCAGAAGAAGGTGGCGGAGCTGGCTGGCCAGATCAATCACGACTACCGTGATAAAACGCCTCTGTTCCTGCCGATCCTGAACGGGTCGTTCATTTTTGCTTCTGATCTTATCAAGCAGGTGGAGTTGCCGTGCCGTGTGTCTTTTGTAAAGGTTTCCTCTTACGCGGGTACAGCAAGCACAGGTCAATTGAAGTCACTCATCGGTCTTGATGAGAGCTTGTTCAATCAGGATATTATCATCGTTGAGGATATTGTAGATACCGGCTTTACGTTACAGCGTATCGTAGAAGAGCTCAAATCTCTCGGGACAAAATCTGTTGAAGTAGTGACGCTGCTGCGTAAGCAACCAGCCCGCGACAAAGGTGTGTATGTGAAATACACCGGCTTTGAGATAGACAACGAGTTTGTGCTGGGCTATGGGTTGGACTATGATGGTCTGGGTCGCAATCTCCGGGAGATTTATAAAGCGGACGTCTAAAAAACAAAGAGGTATTCGCAATTCGTATATTCATTCTTTATATTCGTCGGCTTAGACTAAACATAAAACCTTTCAAGACTTAAAAACGAAATACTGGCCATGATTAACATCATTCTTTTCGGACCTCCAGGCGCGGGCAAGGGCACACAAAGCGCTAAGATCATCGAGAAATACTCTCTTACACATATTTCCACGGGTGACATCTTCCGTAAGCACCTGAAAGAAGGTACACCGCTTGGCAAGCTGGCTAAGGAATATATGGATAAAGGTAACCTGGTTCCCGACCAGGTAGTGATCGACATGGTGGACGATAAGATCCAGAGCAGTGGCAATATAGAAGGCGTTATTTTCGACGGTTTTCCCCGCACAATTCCCCAGGCAGAAGCACTCGATGCGCTGCTGCAATCGAAAAGTGCTCCGATCAAAATATTGATCGAGCTGGTGGTTCCTGAAAACGAGTTACGTGTGCGGCTGGCAGGTCGCGCTATAAAGGAGAATCGCCCGGACGACGCAAAGCCGGAAGTGATCGAGAATCGTATTTCGGTATATAAAGCCGAGACTGCTGCAGTGGCCGACTATTACAAGAAGCACAACAAGTATGCTTCGGTTATCGGGGTAGGTGCAGAGAAGGAAGTGTTCGAGAACATCTGCCGCGAGATCGACAAGAGTTTATTAATTAAGTAAGTATAATCAGTATATCATCCAGTGTCATCACCCAACTTCATAGATTACATAAAGTTCTGCTCGCGCTCAGGTAAAGGAGGCGCGGGCTGTCTGCACTTTCACCGTGAGAAATTCATACAGCACGGTGGTCCCGACGGCGGCAACGGTGGCCGTGGCGGACACGTAATTCTGCGGGGTAATGCACAGCACTGGACGCTGCTTCACCTGAAATACCGTAAGCACGTTATCGCTACGAATGGTAATCCCGGCGAAGAGCAGGACCGTACCGGCGCTGATGGCAAAGATGAGATTATCGACGTGCCTCTTGGCACGGTCGCTAAAAATCCTGAGACCGACGAGGTTCTCTGTGAAATAACCGAAGACGGCCAGGAGTTTGTACTTACTCCTGGCGGTCGCGGAGGGAAAGGCAATGCGTTTTTTGCAACCTCTACCAACCAGGCGCCACAACACGCACAACCTGGCGAGCCGGGCCGCGAAGAATGGGTAATCCTGGAGTTGAAGCTGTTGGCAGACGTGGGTCTGGTAGGTTTCCCGAATGCGGGCAAGTCTACGCTGCTATCGGTAGTATCTGCGGCGAAGCCCAAAATAGCCGACTATGCGTTCACTACCCTGACGCCTAACCTTGGCGTGGTGAGCTATCGCGACGAGAGATCGTTTGTCATGGCCGATATTCCCGGGATAATCGAAGGCGCTGCGGAAGGTCGCGGGCTGGGTATTCGCTTCCTGCGCCACATTGAACGCAACTCCCTGCTCCTTTTCCTTGTGCCGGCCGATGCCAAAGACATTAAGGTCGAGTACGAGATCCTGCTGAATGAATTGCGCAAGTACAACCCCGAGCTGTTGGACAAGAAGCGTTTGCTGGCCATCTCGAAGTCGGACATGCTCGACGACGAGCTGAAGACGGCTATAGCGAAGGAGGTGCCGGCAGATATTCCCAGCGTATTTATTTCATCCGTTACCCAAACCGGCCTGGTAGAATTGAAGGATTTGATCTGGCGGCATCTTCACAGCCAGGATTAGCCTGTATCCAAACCGTAGATATAGCGTTGCAAGTGTGTCAACTTGACATAAAAACGGCTTTGGCAAAATTGTTGACATTTCGGGAGTGTTCCACGGGTGAAATATCGCTTGTGGAGGCTATCCCGGTAGTCCGGGCCGGCTAATGCAGTCGAAAACAGAGATCAACAAAAAAAGAAACAATGCAGAACGAGGAAATACTTTCGGAAAACAATGAAGAAACGGCAGAAAAACTGTCAGAAGCGCCTGTTGAAGATGTGAAAAATGGCAGCGCGGCTGATGGTGGCGAAGTAGCTAAGCTTCAGGGCGAAGTAGCCGAACAGAAGGATAAGTATATCCGGTTGTATTCAGAGTTCGAAAATTTCCGTCGCAGAACAGCCAAGGAAAAGCTGGAGATGGTTCAGTCTGCCAACGAGCAGCTCATCAAAGCGATGCTTCCCGTAGCCGACGATTTTGAACGCGCCGAGAAGGCCTTTAAAGAGCGCATCGAAGGCGACAAGACCCTGGAAGGATTTATACTGATATACAATAAATTCAAGAAGACGCTGGATCAATATGGAGTGAAGCCTATGGATATCCCCGGCGGTACTGACTTTAATGCCGACGTGCATGAGGCTATAACGCAGATACCCGTTCCTGACGAGAAACTGAAGGGTAAAGTGGTTGATGTAGTGGAAAAGGGATACCTGTTGAATGAAAAGGTTATCCGCTTTGCCAAGGTAGTGGTGGGAAGTTAATTGTCCGGGGCAGTCAATACGAGATTTACATGAGTACCAAGAGAGACTATTACGAGATTCTGGGGGTTAGCAAAACCGCTACGCCGGAGGAGATCAAGAAGGCTTACCGTAAGGTAGCTATTCAATTTCACCCGGATAAGAATCCGGATAATAAAGAAGCAGAGGAGAAGTTCAAGGAGGCGGCAGAGGCTTATGAGATATTGAGCGACGAGAGCAAGCGGGCTCAGTACGATCGTTTTGGTCATTCGCGTCCGGGTGGTGGTGGCGGTTTCAGCGGTCACAATATGAACATGGAAGATATCTTCAGTCAGTTTGGAGATATATTCGGCAGTGGTGGCAGCGGCAGTCCTTTCGATAGCTTCTTTGGAGGCTCATCACGAGGCGGCCGGCGTCAGCGCAAGGGTTCAAACCTGCGCATAAAGCTGAAGCTTACGCTGGAAGAAATTGCTACAGGCGTTGAGAAGAAGATAAAAGTAAACCGCCTGATGCGTGCCGAGGGGGTTACGTTCAAAACGTGCCCTACATGTCAGGGTACAGGCCAGATACGTAAGGTGGTAAATACAATGCTCGGGCAAATGGTTTCGGCCAATACCTGTAGCAGCTGTGATGGCTCAGGCCAGATCATTGATAAACGGCCTGCTGGAGTGGATAATTCCGGCCTGGTTTCCAGGGAGGAGATCATATCTGTAAAAATTCCCGCTGGTGTAGGAGAAGGTATGCAGCTTTCCATGGGAGGTAAAGGAAACGAAGCTCCCGGCGGTGGTGTAGCTGGAGACCTGCTGATCCTGATTGAAGAGCAGGAAGACAAGCACCTTAAGCGCGATGGCAATAACCTGGTTTACGACCTGTATATAAGCTTTGTGGATGCGGCGCTGGGTACCTCTGTAGAGGTGCCTTCCGTGGGTGGCAAGGTGAAGATCAAGATCGAGCCGGGCACACAGAGTGGAAAAATACTGCGTCTGCGTGGCAAAGGTCTGAAAGATGTGAACGGCTACGAAACAGGCGACCAGCTTATTTACGTAAACGTTTGGACGCCAAAGAAGCTTACGCCGGAAGAAAAGACCAAACTGGAGGGATTCAGGAGCTCTCCGAATTTCCAACCGCACCCTGATGCAAACGAGAAGGGGTTTTTTGAGCGGATGAAGGAATATTTTAACTAGAAAAAGATAACTATTTGTTAATAACCCCGTATAAGAGATGTTATACGGGGTATTTTTTTGACTATTTGGTTTGGAAACTTACACCGTGCAACCAAGTCTTAATGAGATCGTAAGTATTAAGCATGCATAAGAAGTTCTGGTTAACATATTGCGGAATTGCGATGGTGGGGATGGCATTTGGGCAGATCAAAAAGCAATTTACCGTTGAGGACGCCCAAACTTGTGAAAACGTGCGGTTGTGTCTCAAGGCCAACAGCGGGAATTGCTATATCAAGCCGAGTCAGAATCCCGAAATCCTTAATGTATTCAGTAATCAGACCGAAACGGCCTACTCTCACAATTTCCGGAAGGAAGTGAAGGGAAAGACCTGTGAGGTATATCTTAATCTGGAAGAATCGCAGGCTGAGGGCCTGAGCCAGACTATCTCCACCCGCTTTTTCGGAACTTCTGAAAAGGCCAGCAGCGATAAGCTCTGGAAAATGTACCTCACAGAAAACAAACCTTATTTGCTGGAACTGAACTATGGTATCGGCAATGCTAATGTTGATCTGTCGGGTCTGGCAATCAAGAATCTAAAAATCAATACGGGCAGCGCCGATGTTAACGTAGGCTATTACTCATCGCTGGAAAACCAGATCGATATGGATACTTTCTTTGTGAAGGTGGATCTTGGATCTGTAAATGTGAAGGGTATTAACCTGTCGCGTACGCATTTTGTAATGGCCGATGTTGGTTTTGGCAATATGACCCTCGATTTCAGCAACCGGCCGCTGGTGAGTAATAAGGTGAAGGGCAGCGTAGGCGCCGGCAACCTGATCATTCTCCTGCCGGTAGACGAAACACCTGTTTTGATCAAGATACACGACTCGTGGCTGTGCAGCGTGAAGATGCCAGAGAATCTGAAGAAAATAAGCGAAAACACTTTCGCTAACGCTGCTTACAGCAAAAGTGCCAAAAACATTCTCACTTTCGACCTCGATGTTTCGATGGGGAATATAATCTTCAAGGAGAGCAAGAACTAGTCTTTCAGTTCGTATCCCGACAGTTATCAGGGCAACCGGCGAAGCCGGATCTAAATTACTTTTACAGAGAGCATGCGCCGGGTGTAATTTACCCGTATCTTTTGATACTAACCTATAGTGTCAATAAAGTAGCAATCAGTGCAAGCCCTAACCGCAACCAATGTAACGAAGCGCTACACGAATCATGTGGCGCTGAAAAGCGTAAGCTTATCCATTCCACCCCAAACCATCTTCGGTTTGCTGGGCCCAAACGGAGCCGGTAAAACTACCCTGATCCGTATAATCAATCAGATCATCTCCGCAGACGAAGGCGAGATCACGCTCTTTGGCGAGCGGCTGGAACCCCGGCATATCGGGGCTATCGGCTATCTGCCGGAAGAGCGCGGTCTTTATAAGAAGCTCAAAGTAGGTGAGCAGCTTACGTACTTTGCCCAGCTTAAGGGATTGAGCCGTAAAGAGGCTGTGGAACGCAGCAAGGCGTGGATCCGTAAGTTTGAGATCACAGACTGGTGGAATAAAAAAGTAGAGGACCTCAGTAAGGGCATGGCCCAGAAGGTTCAATTTATAAGTACCGTTATGCATGAGCCAAAGCTGATCATCCTCGACGAGCCATTCTCAGGATTCGATCCCGTGAATGCGCAACTGATAACAAAGGAGATCCTCGAGCTGAAAGAGAAGGGCTGTACAATTATTTTCTCCACGCACCGTATGGAAACTGTTGAAGACCTGTGCGATCATATTGCGCTGATCAACAAAGCGGAGGTTATCCTGGAAGGGTCGAAGAAGCAGGTAAAGGAGCGGTACCGCAGCAGTATGTTCGTTGTAGAGCATACCGGCCGGATAGGTATGCTGCCTGCTGCTTATGAGATCGTAGACCAGAAAATTCTGGAAGGTGATTATCATCGATCTATTATCAAGTCGAATGCAGTCAGTCCGAATAAGTTGATCCGTGATCTGACTGAGGTTACAGAGGTATTTAGTTTTGCAGAAAAAATTCCAACAATGAGCGAAATATTTATAAACCTGGTGAAAGGAGGCAGCGATGAATAAGATATGGTTAATTGTTCAGCGTGAGTTTCTGAACCGGGTTCAAAAGAAATCGTTTTTGATTGCCACGATATTATTGCCCCTGATCTTTCCGGCTATTATGGCAGTATTGGTATATGTATCGATACAACAGAAGAAGAATGCCGAGAAGGAGGTGGTGCAGTATATAGACGAGAGCGGCTTGTTTGTTCCCGATACTTCGAAGTTTGTATTTACTAAGCTTACCGTTCCGCTGAACGAAGCTACGGCGGATTATAAGAAGAACGGTGGCTTTGCGCTATTGTATATACCGAAGTTGGATCTGTATAATCCTACCGGTGTATCGTTGTATACGCGGATAAGCCCGAGCCCGAGCGATGTGGGCGACCTGGAGGCTATGCTCGAGAGCCGTATCAAGGAAATCAAGATGCAGCGGTTTCATATCGATCAGCGCATGCTGGATAGTTTGAAGACGAGCATCGATATTCAATCCGTTAAAATTTCAGAAGGTGGTGAAGAGACATCGTCTGATTCGAAAGTCCTGTTTGGTGTAGGTATGGCAGCGGGTATAATGATGTATATGTTCATCTTTATTTACGGTGCGCAGATCATGCAGGGTGTAATCGAGGAGAAGACGAGTAAAGTTGTAGAAGTGATCGTATCGTCGGTGCGGCCGTTTCAGTTGATGATGGGCAAGATCGTGGGATTGGCGTCGGTTGGATTGCTGCAATTTTTGATTTGGATTGTGTTGATCACTACGTTGTCGTCAGTGGTGTTGGCCTACTTTGGTTTGCAGATGCCACAGCAGCAGATGGCGGAACAGGTAATGCAACAACAGCAGAATCCGGATTCGCTGAAGTTCCTGACGATAATGGGTCAGATCCCATTCACGTATGTGATATTCAGCTTCCTGTTCTACTTCCTTGGTGGGTATTTGCTATACGGGGCATTGTTTGCGGCAGTTGGCTCGTCGGTAGATAGTCCCGCGGAAGCGCAGCAGTTTATGTTCCCGATTACGATACCGCTGCTTATCTCGTACTTCGGTTTGTTCACGTTTATTCTTGACGACCCGCATGGGCCTATCAGCGTATGGCTTTCTTTAATACCGTTTACGGCGCCTATAGCCATGATGGGGCGGATAGCATTCGGTGTGCCCGACTGGCAGCTGGCGCTGTCTATGGTTCTGCTGATTGCCGGATTTATGTTTACCACCTGGGTTGCCGGGCGTATATACCGCATCGGTATTCTGATGCACGGCACAAAGGTGAATTACAAAGTGCTGGCGAAGTGGTTTATGATGAAGGGATAATTTTAGTCGCCTTCTCCGTCGTCAGCTGTGCGAACGGGGAAGGCGGCTTTCTGTATAAAAAAGCGCAGATCAACGTGCACAAAAAAAAGTCCTGCAATTAATCCTGGTCATCCTTTAATCTTAAGAATCCTTGTTATTTTTCGCGGAATGTCCAGGAAGCCGATACCTTTAGGTGATTTCTATCAGAATAATTCCAACCTGAAGTGGGTAGTGCTGGTGATTTCCGTACTGATCAGTGTGGGGTCTATTTACTATACCAATGTGCTGGTAGAGCAACTGAAGTCCCGTGAACGTCAGCAGATACAGCTTTTTGCAAAAGCGCTGGAGTACACGATGAGTGACGTGTCGACCGAGAACATCCTGTTCGTTACGGACGAGATTATTTTTAAGAACAATTCGATTCCGATCATCTGGATCACCCGCGAAGGAGATTACCAATACCGCAATATAGCCATCGACTCAGGCGTGTCAGAGGCGCGCAGAAAGCGTATCCTGGAGCAGGAGCTGGCTACGATGAAGGACACGTATGAGCCTATTCGTATGACGTATCGCGATGAGCACGGCAATGAAGACGAATATGGTTATGTATATTACAAAAACTCGTTCCTGCTGACTCAACTGATCGCGTACCCGTACATCCAGCTTTCGGTTATCGCGATCTTCGCATTTATATCATACCTGGCGTTTAACTACTCCAAGGCGGCAGAGCAGAACCGCGTCTGGGTTGGCCTGGCCAAGGAAACTGCTCATCAGTTGGGTACGCCGCTTTCGTCGCTGATGGCGTGGGTTGAGGTGATACGCGAAGATGCCGATATGCGGGAGAAGGGCGTGGTGGAAGAGCTGGAGAAGGATATTCAGAAGCTGCGCATTGTAACAGAACGTTTTTCAAGTATCGGTTCCGTGCCGATCCTGAAGCGGGAGAATGTGGTTACGCTGGTCAATAATGTCGTGACTTACCTCCGCCCACGGGTATCGGCCAAGATCAAGATGGAGGTATATGCGTTGTCCGAGAACATATTTGCCAATGTGCATGCGCCGCTGTTCGAGTGGGTTGTTGAGAATTTGTGTAAAAATGCTGTGGATGCGATGGGAAGCTCCGGTATAATAGCGATCAAGATCCTGAGGGGCAGCGAGGGTAAGGTATTTATTGATATTTCAGACACGGGCAAGGGGATTCCGCGGTCCAAGATCGCGATGGTCTTTAGGCCGGGTTTTACCACGAAAAAACGGGGTTGGGGCCTGGGACTGACGCTGGCGAAACGAATTATAGAGACTTACCATAATGGAAAGATCTTTGTAAAATCGTCGGAGGAGAACCAGGGGACAACGTTCCGGATTGTGTTACTGAGCGTAGCTTGAAAAAACTCACCCAAAGCCCTATCTCACGTAAACAAAAAAATCCTCCTATCGCTCTCGCACTCCGCACTCACTCTGATTAAAGTCAGGATGGTGTAATAATTCACGGCTGGCTTTTGTACTTCTGTGGTTAATAGGCTACTTTTGCGGTCGATTTTCTGACCCTAATTTTACAAAACACATAAAATGGCGAATATTGGAAGGATAACCCAGGTAATCGGTCCGGTTGTAGACGTTGCTTTCGACGGCGAAGGGACAAAGTTACCGAACATTCTCGATGCACTTGAAGTGACCAAAGGAGACGGTACAAAGGTAGTATTGGAATGCCAGCAGCACCTTGGCGAAGATCGTGTACGTACGATCTCGATGGAAGGAACTGAAGGTTTGGTACGCGGTATGCGCGTTACGGACACTGGTACTCCTATTAAAATGCCTATCGGCGAGGATATCAAAGGTCGTCTTTTCAATGTGGTAGGTGAAGCTATCGACGGTATCAGGCAGCCTAAGGGAGACCAGGCGCTTTCGATCCATCGGTCTGCTCCCGCTTTCGAAGATCTTTCTACCTCTACCGAGGTTCTTTTTACCGGTATTAAAGTAATCGACCTTATCGAGCCTTACGCAAAAGGTGGTAAGATCGGGTTGTTCGGTGGTGCCGGTGTGGGTAAAACGGTATTGATTCAGGAACTTATCAACAACATCGCGAAGGCTTACTCAGGTCTTTCTGTGTTTGCCGGTGTGGGTGAGCGTACGCGTGAGGGTAATGACCTTCTCCGCGAAATGATCGAAGCCGGTATTGTAGATTATGGTAAGGAGTTTTTGGAATCACTGCACCACGGCGGTTGGGATCTTTCTAAAGTAGATCACGATAAGCTGAAAGACTCGAAGGCAACCTTCGTGTTCGGTCAGATGAATGAGCCTCCTGGAGCCCGTGCGCGTGTGGCCCTGTCAGGTCTGACAGTTGCCGAGTACTTCCGCGACGGTGATGGAAAAGGCAAAGGCCGCGATATTCTCTTCTTTATTGATAACATCTTCCGCTTTACGCAGGCAGGTTCAGAAGTATCGGCCCTTCTTGGCCGTATGCCTTCAGCCGTAGGTTACCAGCCTACGCTGGCTACTGAAATGGGTGCCATGCAAGAGCGTATTACGTCTACCAAAAACGGTTCAATCACTTCGGTACAGGCCGTTTACGTACCTGCCGATGACTTGACTGACCCTGCTCCGGCTACTACGTTCGCTCACTTGGATGCTACTACAGTATTGAGCCGTAAGATCTCTGAGCTCGGTATCTATCCTGCGGTGGATCCTTTGGATTCTACTTCACGTATCCTCCGTCCGGAGATCGTAGGCGAAGAGCACTATGCTTGCGCACAGCGTGTGAAGTTAATTCTGCAGCGTTACAAGGAATTGCAAGACATTATCGCAATCCTCGGTATGGATGAACTTAGCGACGAGGACAAGCAGATTGTACACCGTGCTCGTCGTGTACAGCGCTTCCTTTCTCAGCCTTTCCACGTGGCTGAAGCTTTTACTGGTCTCAAGGGTGTGCTTGTAGATATTAAAGATACTATCAAGAGCTTTAACGCTATCATGGATGGTCAGTACGATCACTTGCCTGAAATGGCTTTCAACCTGGTAGGCGGCATCGAGCAAGCTGTAGAGAAGGGTGAGAAGATGATGGCTGACGCCAAAGGATTATAATATTATCATCATAAAAACCGGGAGTGCTTCATTTCCGGTTTTTATGTATATACACTTTAACATCAATCGAATCATGCATCTTGAAATATTGACTCCGGAGAAAAAAGTATTTGAAGGAGAAGTTACTGTTGTTACGTTTCCTGGCGCAGACGGCTCTTTTCAGGTGTTGGATAATCACGCGCCGCTCATCAGCCTTTTGAAGGAAGGTGTAGTTGAGTACAAGGGTAAAGAAGGTGCTCACAACCTTGCGATTACTGGTGGTGTTGTTGAGGTGCTGAAAAACAAAGTGATTGTTCTGGCTGACGGCATAGCTGCCTAAGCTTTTTCATAATACTGATAATTTGAAAAGCCCTGCTCTGGTCATACCGGAGCGGGGCTTTTTGTTTATATCAGATTATGTCGCGTTAGCGATATTGTTCACTATTGACGCACCAGCCAATTGATAAAAAACACAACGCCGATTACGATCGAGATCACACCGAGCACCCAGAATACTGTGCTTATGCCACCAAAGATTACGAGGGTGAAGCCAACTGCTCCGAAGATGATGCCAAGCTTAAGGTCGTTATCCATAGCCTTGGTGTTATTGGCTGCTTTTACATGCTCGCCTTTTTTAACGGCTTTCATGTAGCTTTTCATTTCTTTGGCAAGCTCCTTTCTGAACTCCTTTCGCCCGGCCTCGTCCATAGCCTTGTATTTCTTTTCGAAGGCTGCTTTTGATTCGGCTGCATTGGCCTGGTTATTATTTCCAGGGACCGCTACCGGGGTGTTGTCCGTGCTGGCGGTCACGGCTTCTTCGGGAAGCACGAGCGGGCTGGCCTCTTCTGCCGATGTAGTGTGTGCTACCGATTGGGGTTGTTGCTGTTTTTTGCCACTATTGTAGTTATAGCGATCAAAATTGTATGTGTATTTCGGTGATGAACACGCCGCTGTTAACAGTACAGCGCACATCAATGCCAGGTGTTTTTTCATAGAGGCTTTACTTTTGGATTTTTCGAGAATAATCGATTGAAAGATTTTTCTGGGATTCCGAAAAAAGCAGTGCCAGAGATTTTTTAATAGAGGCTTACTTCTTGGGTTTTTTCGAGAATAATCGATTGAAGGATTTTTTCTCGAATTCCCAAAAAAAGCTGAACTGCCCGAACAAAAATCCATAAGTCAACAGGAAAGCGTTATAGACCGGCAAAATCAGGAGGTAGTATATAACGGATGCGAGTACTGTATCGCTGGAATCACCAGCGAGCATTTTCAGCAGCGGTTTTTTTATGGCCAGCACTGTAAACCCGGTACAGGCGAATACGATAAGGATAACGATTACCTGGCCAACACTTTTGAGATTCCATTTTTGCTTGAGCTTTAAGATCCAGCCGGGTGTCGCCATAGTAGGGTTTATTAATGATCGAATTTTAAGAAATATTTCCAGAACCCCCTAACGGGCACGGGAGCCTCAAACGTTACCGGTTCTTTTTTTACCGGGTGAATAAAGCTCAGCCGTCGTGCGTGTAGGGCTATGCTGGCGTCTTCGGCTGCTGTATCGTCGCCATATTTCAGGTCGCCTTTTATGGGGCAGCCCATGCTGGCCAACTGCACGCGTATCTGGTGTGGCCGGCCGGTAATGGGATTGACCTCCAGAAGGTAATGGCCCTCTGAAGCGGCCAGTAGCTTGTAGTTGAGTTCTGAACGCTGCGCGCCGAGTGTTTCTTTTCTGAACGCGGTTGTTTTATTTTTTTTCTCGTCTTTCTGCAGCCAGTGTATAAGTGTGCCCTGTTCCTGTGCGGGTTTGTTTCGCACGATAGCCAGGTACGTTTTTTTTGTCTCCTTTTCGCGGAACAGGGCGTTCATACGCTCCAGCGACTTGGATGTTCTTGCCAACACTACCACGCCGCTTACGGGCCGGTCCAGCCGGTGTGCTACTCCTAAGAAGACGGCGCCGGGCTTATTATATTTTTCCTTTATATAAGTTTTGCATAATTCTACCAGCGGGGTGTCGCCGGTGGCGTCACCCTGTACAAGTACGCCTGCCGATTTATTAACGACGAGCAGATGGTTGTCTTCGAAGATTACCTTAAATTTTTCCATGCACGCCGTTTGCCCGAATTAAAATTCTGAGGTGAAGTGGAATTGTATATCCGGGAAGTTGTCCTGTACCATCTTCAGCCAGGCTCTCGACTCGGCCATGAACACTATCTTACCATCTTTGTCGCGGGCAATATGGCGTTGCTTGGAATCGATAAATTCTGCCAGCTTGCGCGGGTCGTCGCTGCTGATCCAGCAGGCCTTATATATGCTCTGCGGTTGAAACTGCACGGTGGCGCTATACTCGTTCTTAAGACGGAACTGGATTACTTCGAACTGCAGCGCACCGACAACTCCCACTACTTTTTTCTTTCCAAGCTCGTAGGTAAACAGCTGAGCCACGCCTTCTTCCATAAGCTGAAGCAGGCCTTTTTCAAGCTGCTTGGTTTTCATGGCGTCAAGGTTCAGTACTTCTTTGAAGATCTCGGGAGAGAAGCTGGGTATGCCGGTGTATATCGTTTTCTCGCCTTCAGTAAGGGTGTCGCCGATCTTAAGGTTGCCGGTGTCATATATACCGACGATATCGCCAGGCCATGCTTCTTCTACCGTTTCACGGTCTTGTGCCATAAAGGCTGTGGCGTTGGAGAAGCGCAGGCTTTTCTCCTGGCGTACATGGTAATAGTTGCTTCCGCGTTCAAACTTGCCGGAGCATATACGAAGGAAGGCAATACGGTTACGGTGTTTCGGATCCATGTTTGCGTGGATCTTGAATATGAAGCCGCTGAACTTGTTTTCTTCCGGTACGATTATACGGGCAGAGGTTACACGGGGTATCGGGTGCGGCGCGATCCGTATGAAGGTGTCCAGAAGCTCTTTTACACCGAAGTTATTTACAGCGCTACCGAAGAATACAGGTGCTACCTTGCCTTCCAGGTATTGATCGATCTCGAAGTCGGGATATACGCCCTCGATGAGCTCGATGTCGGCACGTAGCTGTTTGGCATTTGAGTCACCTACATAGTTGTCCAGCGTCGAGTCGTTAACATCTGTTATCTCGATGCCTTCTTCTATTTTGGTCTTGCTGGGAGTAAAGAGGTGAAGGCTTTTTTCATACAGACTGTATACGCCTTTGAATGTTTTACCCATGCTGATAGGCCAGCTGAGCGGACGTACTTTGATATTGAGCTTTTCTTCGATTTCGTCGAGCAACTCGAACGGGTCGCGGCCCTCGCGGTCAAGCTTATTGATGAAACAGATCACAGGGGTGTTACGCATGCGGCATACCTCCATGAGTTTCTCGGTTTGTATCTCTACGCCCTTTACACAGTCGATTACCATGATAACGCTGTCGACCGCAGTAAGCGTGCGGTAGGTGTCTTCGGCAAAGTCCTGGTGACCCGGCGTATCGAGGAGGTTGATCTTCACGTCCTTGTAGTTAAAGCCCATTACGGACGTAGCCACGGATATACCTCTTTGCTTTTCGATTTCCATCCAGTCCGAGCGGGCGTGGTCTTTGATTTTGCTGGATTTTACGGCACCAGCCTTCTGTATAGCCCCGCCAAAGAGGAGCAGTTTTTCAGTTAGTGTTGTTTTGCCGGCATCGGGGTGACTGACGATTCCAAACGTTCTTCTTCTCTCTATTTCTTGCGTTAAGCTCATGCTGGGCGGTTCTAATGCGTGTAAAGGATTTCTGGAGACCTCGGGCGGATCGGAATGGCCGACTTATGCTGCCACGACTGGTCTATAGCGGCCGCAAAGGTAAAAAAAGTCAACGGTAGGCGTGTTGTAAGGGTGTTAAAAACCAGAAGTTTCACCTCTAATTCTGTGAATCGTGTTGAACATCGTATAAAATTTTCCGCAAAAAAGGTGGCGGATCGTTATCACGCTTATTTTAGTGCTTTCGCCGGTGACAGATTTCCGGTGGCAAACGCACAAACTATTCAAAAACGGAAACAACATTATGAAATACAGACGATTTGGACGAACCGGATGGGACGTGAGCGAAGTAGGTTACGGCATGTGGGGCCTGGCAGGCTGGACCGGCACCGAGCAAACCGAGGTTGATCGTGCACTTGAGCGTTCAGTCGAGCTGGGTAGTACGTTTTTTGATACCGCCTGGGGATACGGAGCAGGCGCAAGCGAGCAGATACTCGGGCGTTTATTGCGCAAGCATGCCGGTAAAAGACTTTACTTTGCTACCAAAATACCGCCGGCCAATTTCAAGTGGCCCTCGAAGCCGGAGTTTCGACTGGAAGATGTTTTTCCGGCAGCACATATCATCGAGTATACCGAAAAAAGTCTTAAGAATCTCAATGTAGAGTGTATAGACCTCCAGCAATTCCACGTGTGGGAAGATGGCTGGGCCGATCGTGATGAATGGAAGCGTGCAGTAGAGAAACTCAAACAAGAGGGTAAGGTGAAACACTTCGGTGTCAGTGTAAATCGCTGGGAGCCGGATAATGTACTGAATACATTGCGCACAGGCCTTATCGATACTGTGCAAGTAATCTATAATATCTTCGATCAGGCGCCGGAAGACAATCTGTTCCCGCTGTGTCGTGAGCTCAATGTCGGTGTGATTGCTCGTGTGCCTTTTGACGAAGGTACGCTAACCGGCACGCTGACGAAGGATACGGTATTTCCGAAAGATGACTGGCGGTCTACATATTTTGTTCCGGAGAATCTGAACTCCAGTGTTGATCACGCCGATGCATTAAAGCCTCTTATTCCCCCGGGCATGACAATGCCAGAGATGGCGCTGCGTTTTATTTTGGGTAATGACGATGTACACACCATTATACCAGGTATGCGAAAGATCAGGAATGTAGAAGCCAATATAGCTGCCAGCGATGGTAAGCGGCTTTCTGCAGATCTTTACAGCAAGCTTAAAGATCATCGCTGGGACCGTACGCCAACCGAGTGGTCACAATAATCCCGGGCCGGCCTGCGACATATAGGTTATGTTGAACCCTGAAAGTTTATGCTTTTCAATCTGAGTGATCAACAGTCTGTGGCCAACCAGTTTATCCTGGAGCTTCGTGACAAAGCCATACAACAGGACCGGATGCGCTTTCGTAAAAACGTAGAGCGGCTGGGTGAGATTATGGCGTATGAAGTTTCGAAGAAGCTGTCGTTTGCCGAGCGCGAGATCGAGACGCCACTGGGCCGTTCGCGTATCCCCGTTTTGCGGCAGCAGCCGGTGTTGATCACGATATTGCGTGCGGGCCTTCCGTACTTTCAGGGTTTTCTCAACTTCTTTGATCGTGCAGACTCGGGGTTTGTAGGCGCTTACCGTGAAGAAAGCACAGGGGAACTGTCTATTAAGCTTGACTATGTGGCGTCGCCCGATCTGAACGGGCGCGAGGTCATCTTTATAGACCCGATGCTGGCTACGGGGCGTTCTGTGTTGGATTCGTTACAGGTGGTGTTGCGAAAGGGCCGGCCGGCGCATATCCATATTGTTTCGCTCATTGCTGCTGCGGAGGGCATAGCTTTTCTGCAGGAGCGTGTTCCGGTTCCGCATACGCTGTGGACCTGTACGGTAGACCCGGAGTTGAACTCACAGTTCTATATCGTTCCGGGACTGGGCGATGCAGGCGATCTTAGCTATGGAATGAAAATTTAAACAGTATTTGCGGTAATACTTGCCATAAAAACTATTTATGTGGGAAGAGATATTAAAAGCAGTACCGGTTTATTTCTCCAGTATGATCAAGTTCATACTGGGGCCAGTTGGTGGGTATGCCGCGGGGCTTGCGCTGCCTACAACCGTATTGACTACCGTGTTAGGCATGATGACGGTTGTGCTGGGGTTTACCTATTTCGGTAACTGGCTGAAGCGTACGTTCTTTGACCGGTTCTTTAAGAATAGAAAACGTTTTACCGTTGGAAACAGGCGCTTTGTAAATATCTGGAAGAAATATGGTATTACAGGTGTCGCAGCATTGACACCGCTTATTCTTACACCTATCGGTGGAACGTTGCTTGCGCTTAGCTCAGGGAGTCCGAAGGAAAAGATTATCCTGTATATGTTTGTCAGTGCTGTGCTGTGGGCTATTGTATTGAGCAGTGCGGTGTATTTCTTTGGGCACGAAATTGTGCCGGAGATTATGCGTTAACAAGACCGGATGTTACGGCATGTCCGGGTCTGGCAGAACCTCAATATCATGTATCAATACACGGCGTGCGATCTTCTGGCCCGTAGGCGTTGCAGCTAAGCCACCAAGAGCCGTTTCCTTGTAGCGTGTTTCCATGCTGGAGCCGATTTCCCCCATAGCGTCGATTACTTCGTCTACCGGAATGACACTGCTCACATCTGCCAGTGCTATCTGAGCGGAGCTGTTTGCAATAGCTGCGGCACTTGCATTGCGCACTACGCAAGGTACTTCTACAAGGCCGGCAACGGGATCGCAGACAAGACCAAGCATACATTGTACAGTGATAGCCACACCGTTGAATATTTGCTCTATATTTCCTTCAAGACAGTATACAATCGAAGCAGCCCCCATGGCGGCAGCGGTCCCTGTTTCTGCCTGGCAACCCCCAACGGCACCGGCTATAGAAGCTTTCTGCTCCATGATCAATGCTACACCGGCTGCGATAAGCATTGCTTCGAGTATCGTTTTATCGTCTATCCCGTGGATCTCCTGTACTGTAAATAGTACCCCGGGCATAATGCCGCTGGCGCCGGCAGTGGGAGCCGCAACAATACGCCCCATGCACGAGTTTACTTCTTTTGCAGCCAGCGCCCGGGATATGAGGTGCTGGAACTCACGTGACAGTACAGCTTTAGGGTAACGATATACTTTTTTGGCGCCGTTGTTTATCATGCCCGAACGCGACGTCATATCTTCTTCAAGACCTGTGCGTACGGCATCTTTCATTACCTGCCAGGCGGCGTTCAGACCGTTCCAGGTATCTTCATGGCTCCGGCCTTTTTGCTCGCGCTCATACTCCAGTACCACTTCATGCAGCGACACGTTGTTCTGCTCGCAGTATTTTTTCCAGTTCTCAAACGAATCAAAAAGGAATGCCATGTGAATCAGTAATAAATAGATCTTACTTAAGAAGGCTCAAATTTCATTTTTTCGCCTCTTTAATTCAAACGTTTGTAAAAACTTATTCGTTCCGTCGCTATTCCTTTGCGAGGGCTTGGCAAAGTCCATGGTGTACCTTATTTTGACCACCATGAAGATTGCGGTGTTTTTTGTTTTGATGAGTCTTCCGGCGGTATCCATGGCGCAGGGTTCCAACTTCTGGCAAACGCTTGCCCAGGTGCACTTTGAAAATACAAAGGATAAGAGCGGGTATACAGTAGAGGTACCGGTATTCAGTAATTACCTTAAAACGTTTCAGGGTAAACACATTACGCTCAAAGGATATGTGATCCCGTTGGAAGAAGTGGGAGGATCGGGAAAGTTTATGCTATCGTCGTTACCGTTTAACCTTTGCTATTTTTGCGGAGCTGCAGGGCCTGAAACGGCCGTAGAAGTAGAAACGACAGAAAAAGTTAAGTTTACCACCAGGAACATTGTAATGGAGGGGACACTGGTGCTGAACGACCGTGACCCGAATCATCATATTTATATCCTCAAGGCAGCAAAGCTTGTGCCCTGATCTCAGAAGACATTAACGAACTATGAAAAAGAATATACTTATCCTTCTTACCTGTCTTGTTGTGCACGGGGCTTATGCCCAGACACAAGACGAATCTACAATCCGGCAGATCTACGATAAAGCGCTTACAGAAGGGCGCTCGTACCCGATGCTGGAATACCTGGCCACAAAGATAGGCCCACGGTTGAGCGGCTCACCGGGTGCTGCCGCCGCTGTGGAGTGGAGCCGTCATGAGATGGATAACTTTGCGGATTCGGTTATACTGCAGCCTGTTATGGTTCCGCACTGGTTGCGCGGTCAGAAAGAGGAGGCGCGCATTGTTAATTCGCGTAAGCTCGGCACGGTAGCGCTTAATATATGCGCGCTCGGTGGTTCTATCGGTACCGGCCCCATAGGCGTTAACGCAAATATTGTGGAAGTAAAGAGCTTTGAAGATCTGCGCATTCTGGGTGAAAAGAATATAAAGGGAAAGATCGTGTTCTTTAACCGGCCGATGGATGCCACACAGATCAATACATTCGGTGCGTACGCCCGTGCTGTTGACCAACGCGGTGCAGGGCCGTCTGAGGCTGCCAAGTATGGCGCTATCGGCGCTATCGTTCGCTCCATGGGCTCGAATATTGAAGACTATCCACATACCGGCGGCGTGCGTTATGCACCGAACGTTGCTCAGATTCCCGCAGTGGCTATCAGTACAAAACATGCAGAGCTTCTCAGTCGCGTATTGAAAGAAGAACGCGATCTTCGTGTATACTTCGAAACACATTGCGAAACACTGCCAGATGCACCCTCTTTCAATGTTATCGGAGAGATTAAGGGTTCTGAGTTTCCGAACGAGATCATAGTCGTAAGTGGTCACCTCGATTCGTGGGACCTTGCGCAGGGTGCGCATGACGATGGCGCGGGCTGCGTGCAAGCTATGGAAGTGATAAGGCTTTTCAAAATATTGGGGTATAAACCCAAGCGCACTATACGTGCGGTTATGTATATGAATGAAGAGAACGGCCTGCGCGGAGGTATAGAGTATGCTAAACAGGCTGAGCTGAAGAAGGAAAAACATGTTGCGGCGATAGAGTCTGATCGCGGTGGATTTACGCCCCGTGGTTTTACAATAAGCGCAGACGACGTGGCGCGTAACAAGATAAAGAGCTGGAAGCCTCTGCTCGAACCTTATGGACTTTCTGACTTCAGCCAGGAAGGTGGTGGCGCAGATATCGGCCCCCTGGGGCCTCAAGGCGTGCCGTTGATCGGCTTCCTGCCCGATTCACAGCGCTACTTTGATTATCACCATACAGTAGAAGATACATTCGATAAGGTAAATAAGCGCGAGCTCGAGCTGGGTGCGGCGTCTATGGCGGCGTTGGTATATCTTATCGATGCGTATGGTTTGAAGTAGTCCTTCTTTCGGTTAAAAATAGAAAAGAGACGCGGTGTGAATCGCGTCTCTTTTCTATTTTTAGAAGAAGTGAAGCGTATTGTTAATACTCAGCTTCGCCGATAAACTCGGCATTTTCGAGAACATAGATCATTTTATCAGGGTCCTTGTCGTTCAGCTTCAGCAGGCCTTTGAACTCCACGGGTTTGTCCGTGTACGTTACGGGTTCTTTGGTATAGACCTCAATAACGGTTTCGGGACCGCCTACACCACAAAAAAAGCAGGCGTTTACCGGGAGCGATGAAAGCATGAAGTGACTGCTTTTCATGCCATTCTCAAACGGGATGATGTAGCCCGGCAGGCTTATACTCTTTTTGTCGATAGACTTTGCCGCGGCGCTGAAAAGAGGTTTTTCGTATTCCTCTCCCTGGGCATCTTTTGCCTTCTGAAATTTGATGTCGTAAAGTTTGGGCCATACCAGCGAGGGAATGCCTTTGTAAGCAGATACTTTAGTCTGTGCCTGACTGGCGCCAGGTATTGAAAGAACAGCTATCGCAATGGAGAGAAAGATTGTCTTCATCCTGCAAAATTACAGTTTTTACATCGATTGAAAGGTGAAAGTGTTATGGATGGCGTTGGAATTTGGTTCAGATTGTCGGTTATGGGTTGTGGCCTTTGTTAATCGTTTAGTAGTGGATTATCGGGATTTGGTCTCTTTAGTTTCTCGCACAAAATAAGGGAGGGTAGTTTTAGGCTATAATCCAAAAATACCCATGATAATCGGCAAACTAAAAAAGCGCTTTGTGCTGATCGAAGAAGACGATCGGCTGCGGAATGGCATCGGCTTCACAATCGAGAGTAATACCAGTTATCTGATGGTAAATGCCTATAAGGCTTGCACCGACGCTGTAAAAAATGTGACTCGCGACTGCCCAGATATCATTGTAATGGATCTGTTGTTCTCGGATATGGACGGCCTCGAAGCTTTGCGAATCATCAAAGAGAAATACCCTTTTGCTGAGATTATTGTTTATACAAACATAGACGATGCTAATGTAGTCAACGAAGTGTTGGGTATTGGAGTAAGCGGATATGTTTTGAAGAGCACCGTGATTCCCGATTTTTTGCGTAGCCTCGAGGTGGTGCTTCACGGAGGTGGTGTATTATCTCCACAGATTACACGCAAGGTAATGGAGTTTTTCAGGTTGAACCCGTTTTCGCCATTATCCGACCGCGAAACAGAGGTATTAAAGCTTATGACCTTGGGTAAAACGTACTCTGAAATATCGGAACAACTGAATATCTCGCTGGAGACATCCAAAACGCATATCCGTAACATCTACAAAAAGCTCAATGTCAATTCGAAGTCGGAGGCGGTCAAAAAAGCTTTGCATGATAAGCTGATATCCGTAGGTGCCGAGTAAATGCCTGTTGAATATTGAGTGAATGTTGTTGCGTGCTGAACGGATATTGTTGGTTGTTGAGCGAGTAGTGTTGAATGTTGATTGAATAGCATTGGCTATATAATAGATATTATTAGTGCCGGTAAATATTATAAGATCACTGCAATCGTTGACTGAAAATATTTCGTCGATAATTTTATAATTGATGTCGCATTTTTTGCGACTCGTCAAAGAGGCTGTTTAACGACAGCCTCTTTGCTTTTAAAACGTGTGCATTGCATATGTTGTGTAGTATATATTCTTTGAATAATATAATTTATTCCATAGGTCCGTTCTACGTGCGAGGTATGTCTGTCGGGAATTATGCGTTACTCACCCTGCTGGTGGTATAAGTTGTTTTTATAGAGAGCCTCATTCGTTACATTAGCTTAACAAAACCTAAACCTAAACCTATGATGAAGTATCTACTTTATGTAGCTGCTATTGCTTTGCCTTTTTTTAGCGAAGCACAGAGCAGAACAATTTCAGGAACGATTACCTCGGCAGATGATGGGAGTGTGCTGCCCGGGGTGAATGTGTTAGTGAAAGGCACTACCAATGGCGTAAGCGCCGATGTTAACGGACATTATGTTCTTACCGTAACCGAAAGCAATCCGGTGCTTGTATTCTCCTTTATTGGCCTCGAAACTCAGGAGGTCGAAGCAGTCAGCCGGTCAGTTGTCGATGTGTCGTTAAAGCAGGATGTACGCCAGCTTACGGAAGTTGTAATAACGGCGCAAGGTATCCAGACAGAGAAGCGTGCGCTGGGATATTCCGTATCCACAGTATCAGGTGAAAATCTAACGCAGAGGCCACAGTCAGACGTGGCGCGTTTGCTTACGGGCCAGGTACCGGGCGTAAGTATCGCTTCGAGTGGTGGAGTTTCCGGTAGCGGAACCAAGATCAATATACGGGGCTATACGTCGATATCAGGATCTACCCAGCCGCTCTTTGTTGTAGACGGAGTGCCCTTCAATACGAATACCAATACGCAAAACAACTTCTCCGACGGCAACCAAAGTACATCGAGCCGATTTCTTGATCTGGATCCCAATAACATTGAGGACCTCCAGGTTCTCAAGGGGCTTAGTGCCACAGTGCTGTATGGTGAGCAAGGCCGCAACGGCGTAATACTGATAACGACCAAGAACGGCGCAGCCGGTAGAAAGAAGAAAGAATTTGAGGTGTCGGTTTTTCAATCTGTTTTTGCAAACCAGATCGCCTCACTGCCCGACTATAGTAAAGACTACGGTATAGGTAATCAGAATCAGTACGGTCTTAACTTTGGTAACTGGGGCCCCAGCTACGCAGCGCTGGATTCAGTAGCCCATCCGTATGCTTCCAAGGCATCGTTCCCGGAGTTTGCGAATAAAAAGTATGCCTACAGGCCTTACAACGGAGTTGAAAATTTCTTCAGAACAGGGATAATCTCCACAACCTCGCTCAATATGGGTGCCAGTAAGGAGAACCTGAGTTATAATACCAACTTCAGCTATGTGAACGAAGAAGGTTTTACGCCGGGCAATACATTGAAGAAAATCAACGGCGGTGTGGGTATAAATTCAGCCCTTACCAAAAAGCTTTCGCTGAACACCACGTTTAACTATGCACAAACCGAGCAGGAGTCGCCGCCAATCGCCGCCAGTTATGGCAGCGGCACGACCGGTAGCGGTCCTTCTATTTTCGGCGACCTGTTCTATACGCCGCAGAGTATAGATCTGATGGGCCTCCCGTTTGAAGATCCCATCACGCATGCCAGTGTGTACTATCGCGCCGGTAATGATATACAGAACCCTCGCTGGACCGCAAAGTATAGTCGTCAGAGCGATGACTCCCGGCGATTCTTCGGGAAGACAAGCCTGACGTATAAATTGTTCGATCATCTCAATGTAATGTATCGGCTTGGTTTGGATACCTATTCAGAGTCGCAGAGCTATAGCGTGAACAAAGGCAGTGTGGAAGTGCCGAACGGTATTTATAGAACAGTAGATATCACCAATACCATCTGGAATCATGATGTGATAATAAACTATTCCAAAGACATTAACGACGCGCTCGGTCTTACAGTCGTTGCAGGTGCAAACGCGAAAACGGAAGATTACAGGCAGGATGGACTGGAGAGCACCAATCAGCTCGTGTTCGGATTTATGAAACACTCCAACTTCACGACCCACTCGTCCAGCAATAGTTTCGGCAGCAGTAACATTCAGCGTGAAGAACATAAGAATACCATGGGGCTCTACGGACAGGTCACGCTGGACTACAACCGTTACCTTTATCTTAACGTAGCCGGACGTAACGACTGGTATTCTACCCTGGAGCGGGCTAATCATTCTATCTTCTATCCCAGTGCCAGTGTAGCCTTTATACCCACAACGGCATTTTCGTCGTTGGAAACTCAGAACTTCAACTATATGAAAGTGCGTTTGGGATATGGAACCTCCGCCAAATCACCTGATCCATATTCTACACGGAGTATTCTGTCATCCAACGCGCGTGCTTATCTCACCGGCGATGGTACAGTGATACCTACAAACAGCGTCTCCAATACGCTCGGTAACCTTAACCTGAAGCCGGAGCTTCAATCGGAGTATGAGGCCGGTATAGAGACACGTTTTCTGGGCGACCGTGTGGGTTTTGATCTCACGTTGTTCTCACGCGTAACCAAAGATCTGATCACCAACGCCCCGTTGGATCCGTCTACCGGTTATACGTCGACTTCAATAAATATCGGCGAGATCCAGAACCGTGGTATTGAGTTGGCAGTCAATACAACGCCGCTGATTATCGATGACTTCCGATGGAACCTCATCGTAAACTATTATAAGTATGAAAGTAAGGTCACTAAGCTCGGAAACGGCATCGAACAGATACAGATCGGTGGGTTTTCAAACTCGTATGGTAACTATGCTATCGAAGGCAAGCCCTACAACGTGATTCAGGGCAGCTACTGGCAACGTGATGCGAATGGTAAAAAGATCGTAACCGATGCCGGGGATTATCTGGATTCGGATGACATCAGGATCATTGGCAATCCAAATCCTGACTATACCGTTAGCTTCATCAATAGCTTTACCTATAAAGGCCTGGCGCTCGGTATGCAGTGGGATTACCGCCACGGCGGCGATATCTATTCCATGACCGCCAACACGATGTTGTCACGGGGTATTACGCAGGATACGGATTTTGACCGCAGCAAGACCACCGTGCTGGATGGTGTAAAGGGCGATGGTACCCCTAACGACATTCAAACCACGGTTAACAACGCATATTTCAATAATTACTTCGGTGCAGGTGAAGGATATATTTACGATGGCACAACGGTTCGCCTGCGCGAAGTCTCACTGTCGTATGCATTGCCCTTGCCGTTGTTGAGTAAAACTCCTTTCAAAGCAGTGTCATTACAATTGCTTGGCCAGAATCTTTGGTACAGGGCCATCCACTTTCCCGAGCATGTACACTTCGATACCGACCAGGTGGGTACCGGCGTGGGTAACGCGCAAGGGCTTGATATGATCACAGGGCCAAGCTCACGTCGTTATGGAGTAAGCGTACGCGCTACGTTCTGATGTTTAAAACCGAAACTATTAGAGTTATGAAAAATATAAAAATCTATATATTGTTCTTCCTGCTCCTGGTCGGCTCCTCATGCGAGCTGGATCTGCTGGACAATCCCAACTCGTTGTCGGAAAATTCCGCAGATGTGGATTATCTGTTGAATAGCGTTCAGATTTCATTCAAAGACTTCTTTCACTCCGCATCAGCCTTCGGTATGGATAATACCCGGATGACCAATATGGGTGGATCAACCTATGAAAGCGCATACTCACCATCCAGTTTTGATGCCATCTGGACCAATGCCTACGCTACGTTCCTCTCCGATGTGCAGAAGCTTATACCAACCGCGGAAGAATCAGAGCTGTTCTATCATTCCGGTATGGCCAGGATAATGGAAGCGTATGTATTGATTACAATGGTGGACTACTTTGGCGACATCCCCTTTTCGCAGGCTATCGATAAGACGAATTTTAATCCCGAAGTGGATGACGATGCTGATGTATATGCTGCCGCGTTGAATCTGCTGGATGCCGGGATAGCCGACTTTGGTAAAAAATCAAAAAGCACACCCGCGAATGATTTGTATTATGGTGATGAAGATCTGTGGATCAAGCTGGCGAACACATTGAAGTTGAAAGTGTATATCCAATCCAGACTGGTAAATACAAACGCCAAAGCTCAGATCGAATCGCTGATTAATAGTGGCACAGGTGTTTTGATTTCTACTGATGGGGAAGATTTTCAGTTCAACTACGGTACAAACAATTCGAGTCCCGATAATCGTCATCCGGATTTTGCGAACAATTATGTTAATGGTGGGAGTAAATATATGGCCAACTATTTCATGAACGTGTTGTACAGGGAAAAGTCAGTCGTGGACCCACGGATGAACTACTATTTCTATCGGCAAACACTTAAGATTTCCTCCAGTCCTATCGATCTCCCTTGTGCAGGAGCCTCACGCCCCACGCATTATCCATCGGATGTGCCGTATTGCACTGTGGGCGATGGTTATTGGGGTCGGGATCACCTTGACGACGATGGTATTCCTCCCGATAACAAGCTGCGGACTATCTGGGGTGTGTATCCTGCAGGTGGTAAATATGATGATGGGGCGGGCAAAGCAGTAACACAGACCTCCGGCGGAAGAGGAGCCGGCATCGAGCCGATCATGACTTCGTCGTTTGTCAAATTTATGCTGGCGGAAGCTGCTCTTACGCTTGGCGTAAACGGATTGGACGCTCGTGAGTTGTTAGAAGACGGCGTCCGTGAGTCTGTCACTAAAGTAATAAACTCCGGCGCGCTTGATCCGGAGTACACAGGCCATAAGGGTACTTCAATAGACGACTACCTTGATGTAGTGCTTGGCAGCTATGATGCTGCTTCGGCTTCCGACAAACTAAACGTGGTGTTGAAGGAGTATTATATAGCCTTGTTCGGCAATGGTATAGAAGCTTATAATACATACCGAAGAACAGGGTTGCCCAAAGGGTTTCAGCCTGCCTTACAGGCCGACCCGGGAAAGTTCTATCGGTCGTTCATCTATCCGGCGAGCTATATTACCCGGAATCTGCATGCCATACAAAAAGGTTCCCCGTCGGTGCAGGTGTTTTGGGATACCAATGCCGCTGGTTTTATAAACTAATTGTCGATAGTGTATTTACATTTTAATTAAAGAATTTATATATGAATAATTCAAGATCGATATATAGCCTTTTACTGGTTGCCCTGCTATTGCTCTCATGTGTTGACGCAGACGATACGATAGGCCTGGGGCAATCCACGGCAGGAGCATACGTTACGGTGCTTTCGGTGGCATCGTCGAAGTTTTACGTAAGTAAAATAGCCGATTCTTATTTTGAGCTAACCGTCAGGGAATGGGATGAGCAACAAGGTGCCTTACTGAAGTCTTTTGATTTCAGTGTGCAATTACTCGACAATACGAAGGCTAATGGCACGGTTAGCACCGGAGTGAAAGCGATAAAGAGTGTGCCGGCTTCGGCATTTTCGCCGGACGAAACAACAGGGCTGCCTACCGCTACCATCCGTATAACGGCCAGCGAGGTGTTTGATGTTCTCGGTATAACTTCTGCCGATATCGCTAAAGGCGATGTGTTTCAATTCCTCGAAGAGCTGGTGTTAACCGATGGACGCAAATTTAATGACCCTAACACCGCCGTGGAAGTAGGAAGCAGTACGTATTACAAATCACCGTTTTATCACAATGTATCGGTTGACAACTGATAACAGGATCCCGGTGTAGACACCGGTAGGAGGCAGAAGGTCTGTATGGATCTTCTGCCCTTTTTATTTGCGGGTCAAGATGTGTGATTTCCTTTTTACTGTACGTTTTTTATGCATTTTGAAACATAAGGCCCACATCTTTGGAAGCGTAAAACTTTATATTTGATCTACTGATTCGGGCCGGTAATCTCAATTAATTCATTCCTGTCCGGGAATTCGGTGAAATTGCTTATAAAATAGAGTTTATGCGGCCACGAAGTATTGCGCACGGTGCTCATGTAAAATCGTTTTTTCTCTTATTTATGCTGCTGATACTGGCCTGGAATGGCCAGGCGCAGGACCGTTGTGGCGTGGTGGAATACACCGAGCAACTCCGGAATAAAAAGAGCTTACTGGAAAGTAATAGCCATTTTGAGGACTGGCTGAATGCCAGGGTAGCTCAGCGACGCGCCGGACGGATCAATGCCGCCGAAATGACCTACCGCGTTCCGGTTGTTGTACACGTTATCCATAAGGGTGAAGCTGTCGGTTCGGGCGCTAACATCACCGACGCCCAGATCGTATCGCAGATCAAAGTACTTAACGACGACTACGCCCGCCTCAATGCCGATGCGGTAAATACGCCCGCGGAATTTCAAAGTGTAGCCGCCGGCATTAACCTGGAGTTTGTGATGGCCAAACAAGATCCAAACGGATTAGCCACAACGGGTATAGTGCGCGTTAAGGGCACCAAAAACCAATGGTCTATGAGCGATAACAGCGCACTGAAAGCGCTGAGCTATTGGCCCGCCGAAGATTACCTGAATATCTGGGTTACGGATCTTTCGTCAACACTGCTGGGGTATGCGCAATTTCCCGTTTCATCAGGGCTTAATGGCCTTGAGGATCAGGAAGATAATCGCCTCACTGACGGCGTGGTGATAGACTATCTGACCTTCGGAACAAAAGACGCAGGATCATTTCCGCTGACACCCAACTATGATAAGGGCCGCACAACCACGCACGAGATGGGACACTTTTTTGGGTTGCGGCACATCTGGGGTGATGACAACGGTGCCTGCGGCGGTGTAGGCGACTACGTAGGAGACACGCCAGACCAGGGAGACGAAACAGATGGCTGCCCCTCTAATCCCAAAACTTCTTGCAGTGTCCATAACATGTTCCAAAATTATATGGACTATACGTACGATGCCTGCATGAATCTTTTCACACAAGGCCAGGTAGATCGTATGGTCACAGTACTGGAGAATAGCCCGCGCAGGATAAGCCTCCTTACATCGCACGGTTTGGATAATCCGGCTCCCGTACCGAACGATATGGGAATAGTATCCATCGTGTCGCCAACAGCCACCGAGTGTCGCGAAACCTTTGAGCCTTCACTTCAGCTTACCAACGCAGGTAACAATGCTGTATCATCCGTAGTAATACAGCTTGCGATAAATGGAACCACGGTTGAAACCAAACAGATCAATTTTTCAACAGCGCTTGCCCCGGGAGCCACAACTACAGTGGCGCTGTCTACACGTACATTAGCCTCCGGAAGCTTCACTTTCGCCTTTACAATACAGAAAACAAACGGAGTTACTGATGGTAAAGTTGCTGATAATACAGCATCCATAACAGCGCTTGCTCCTTACGAAGTGGCGATCCCATATACAGAGACATTTGCTACATTGCCTTCTTCCTGGACTATCAGCAATGCGGACAATGCAATTACCTGGGCACTGGCCACAGCGCCGCGCGAAGTGTCGTCTAATACCGCATTGACGGTTAATTTCTATGAATACGATAATGCTGTCGGCGCTACGGATATAATAAAAAGCCCCGTGTTCAGCCTCGCGGGAACCACTGCTCCGTATTTGTTATTCGATGTGGCTTATACATCCTATAAAAGTAGCGACGACGGCTTGATGGTATACGTGCTGCCGGAGTGCACCAGCGACCTGTCTCAGGGCACGCAGGTGTATTATAAACATGGTACGTTGCTGGCAACAGTGCCCACTACATCGTCATCGTTCGTGCCTGCCGGCCCTGGCGATTGGCGCCGTGAAGCCATAGATCTCAGCGCCTTTGCCGGACAGACAGATCTGCAGCTCGCGTTTGTCACCGTGAACGATTGGGGTAATAACCTCTACCTGGATAATGTGTCAGTCATTGCTTCATTGTCCGAGAATCTAACACTGGCAGCAGTGCAAAGCCCTACACCTGTTCAATGCAATACGACAGCAACGCCCGCACTACAGGTAAAGAACTCAGGCCCGGTCGCGATCAATTCATTTCGTGTTAACTACGCCCTTAACAGCGGCGCCGTTACGTCGGCAACGATGAATGAAACGCTTGCCCCCGGACAAACCAAAGTCGTAAACCTTCCCTCCATAACGCTTACTGCCGGTAGCAATACATTGTCCTTTGTATTGGCAGAACCGAACGGCCTGGCCGATGTAGACAATACGGATAATGCCCTTACCTATACCGCGCTCGTAAACACAGCCACGGCCAGCATCCCGCTGCGGGAGAACTTCGACGACGATTACGCCGGTCAGTGGTCCGTAGTAAACCCTAAAGGCGGAATGAAGTGGGACGAGTCTACTACGAACTATAACAAGTCTATGTATTTCAATGCTTTTGCGAATACTACGCAAGGCGACGAAGCCTGGCTGGTAAGTCCGGCGCTCGATTTTTCAGTAGCTACCACAGCCAGTGTGTTCTTTGACTTGTCATATCGCTTCAATACATCGGGAACAGATCGTAATATAGGTAGAGATAATCTGCGTATCCTCGGCTCGACAGATTGTGGTGCCACATACAGCGAGATCCTGTTCGATAAGAAGGGTGAAGGTTTATCATCGATCACGCAAAGTCAGTCATGGTTACCGTCAAAGGCCTCCGACTGGGAGCGGGTATATCTTAACCTCAATGCATTCGCTGGCAAAGAGTCCGTTCGTTTTGCTTTCGTATTTACCAATGGATATAATAACAATATTTATATCGACAACATCGAGTTCTTCGTGTCGGATAACCCCACGCCTGTCGCTGCCGAACAACCTTACTCGGTATACGGAACAGATCCCAGTAGCCCCAGCGATTTCTACATCACGTTTAACCTGGATAGTCGCCAGCCGATAAGCTACGAATTAGTCGATATGATGGGACGTAGTGTGACACAAGAAGATTTGAGTGATGTATTAAATCAGACGTATCGTGTAGATGCGTCGGGCACAGCATCGGGAGTATACATATTGCGCTTGCTTATTAGCGGCAAGTACTATGCAACCCGTGTATTCATAGGACATTAGTAGATACAGGCAGATATAAAAAAGAACCGGGAAGCGGAGATCAACTCTGCTTCCCGGTTTCTGTTTTTTGGCTGTAGTAATATTAAGCTACAGTCTCTTTCGCATATTCTTCGATAGGCAGACAGCTGCACACCAGGTTACGATCGCCATAAGCATTGTCTACACGGCTAACCGAAGGCCAGAACTTAGCGTCACGTACGTAAGGCAGCGGATAAGCAGCTTTGCTGCGGCTGTAAGGAAGAGTCCAGTCATCAGCAGTGATTACAGCGGCTGTGTGAGGAGCGTTCTTCAGAACGTTCTTTTCCTTGTCAGCTTTGCCTTCTTCTACTTCGCGGATCTCGTTACGGATCTCAACCAGTGCATCGATAAAGCGATCAAGCTCTTCTTTCGGCTCGCTTTCAGTAGGCTCGATCATCAACGTGCCGGCTACGGGGAACGAAACAGTAGGAGCGTGGAAGCCGTAGTCCATAAGGCGCTTCGCAATGTCTTCTACTTCTATGCCTGCCTTCTTGAACTCGCGGCAGTCAACGATCATCTCGTGCGCGCAGCGGCCTTTGCTTCCGGTGTAAAGTATACGGAAGTGTTGTGCAAGGCGCTCTTTAATATAGTTGGCATTCAGTATGGCGTAGCGGGTCGCGTTAGTAAGACCGTCACCACCCATCATCGCGATATAAGCGTACGAAATAGTCAGGATGCTCGCGCTTCCCCAGGGAGCTGCGGAAACTGCGCTGATAGCTTTGTCACCACCTGTCTTTACCACGGCGTGGCCGGGGAGGTAAGGCTTCAGCTTGTCGTTGCAGCAGATAGGGCCCATGCCAGGGCCACCGCCGCCGTGAGGAATACAGAATGTTTTATGCAGATTCAGGTGACAAACGTCGGCGCCAATGTTAGCGGGCGAAGTAAGACCAACCTGGGCGTTCATATTGGCGCCATCCATGTACACCAGGCCGCCGTTAGCGTGAATGGTTTCGCAGATCTCGGTGATGGATTCTTCGAATACCCCGTGCGTTGACGGGTAAGTAGCCATAAGGCAGGAAAGCCTGTCTTTATATTGCTCAGCCTTCGCTTTAAGATCGGCTACATCGATGCGGCCTTCTTCGTCAGACTTCACAACCACTACTTCCATACCCGCCATAACGGCGCTGGCAGGGTTAGTGCCGTGTGCCGACGCAGGGATCAGCGATATCGTGCGATGCGCTTCGCCACGGTCTTCGTGATAAGCACGGATAACCATAAGGCCGGCATACTCGCCTTGCGCGCCGCTGTTCGGTTGAAGGGATACGCCGGTAAAGCCGGTGATTTCTTTCAGCCAGTTTTCCAGGTTTGTAGTAAGCTCGGCGTAACCTTGCGCCTGGTCGGTAGGAGCAAAAGGATGTATGTTGCCGAACTCGGGCCACGTTACCGGGATCATCTCCGCGGTAGCGTTGAGCTTCATCGTGCAGGATCCCAGGGAGATCATGGAGTGAACCATGGAAAGGTCCTTGTTCTCCAGGCGCTTGATGTAGCGCAGCATCTCGTGTTCAGAGTGATGTGCATTGAAAACCGGGTGAGTCAGGAACGAAGACTTGCGGATAAGACCGGCAGGCCAGCTTACTTCCTGTCCGTTAGAGGAGAGATCTATCGCCTTCTTGTTTTCGGCTGCAGCAAAGATCTCCAGGAGAAGATTTACATCGGCAGGAGATGTAGTCTCATCTATTGAAATACCTACGTGGTTATCGGCAAAATAACGGAAGTTCACTTCGCGTTTCAACGCCTCGCGTTGTACAGCGGTCTTATCCGCAACGGCTACCTTGAGGGTATCGAAATAGTGTTCGTTAACTTGCTTAATGCCAAGTGAGCGAAGGCCTTGCTCAACGGTTTTAGCAATAGCGTGAATACGACCGGCGATCTTTTTAAGACCTTCGGGGCCATGATATACGGAATACATGCCCGCCATAACCGAAAGCAATACCTGGGCTGTACAGATATTTGACGTCGCTTTCTCACGACGAATGTGCTGCTCGCGGGTTTGCAGAGCCATGCGGTAGCCAGGGTTGCCCGAAGCGTCGATCGAAGCACCTATGATACGGCCGGGCATCTGGCGCTTGAACTCGTCTTTTGTAGCAAAGAAAGCTGCGTGAGGACCGCCGAAGCCCATCGGTACACCGAAACGTTGCGATGATCCTACCACTACGTCAGCACCCATCTCGCCGGGCGACTTCATAAGAACCAGGCTCATCAGGTCCGATGCAACGACTACAAACAGATCTTGTTCATGGCATGATTGGATGAATGCCGTGTGGTCTTTTACCGCGCCGTTAGCATCAGGGTTCTGAACGAACACCGCAAAGTATGACTGATCGTTTACATCGAAAGTGGAAACGTCGCCGATAACCAGCTCTACACCGATCGGAGTCGAACGGGTCTTCAGTACGTCTATCGTTTGAGGGAATGAATTCTGATCTACAAAAAGCTTGTGCGCATTCTTACGGGAAGCTTTTTTAGAAGCATATAACAGGTGCATCGCTTCCGCGGCAGCCGTGCCCTCGTCAAGAAGCGAAGCGTTGGCTATCTCCATGCCGGTCAGGTCGATTACCATGGTCTGGTAATTAATGAGCGCCTCAAGGCGGCCTTGCGCTATCTCAGCCTGGTAGGGCGTATAGGCGGTGTACCATCCCGGGTTTTCCAGGATGTTGCGAAGGATAACGCCGGGAGTGATAGTGTTGTAATAGCCAGTACCGATAAACGAACGGAATACTTTGTTCCTGGAAGCCAGCTTTTTAAAGTCCTGTAAGAACTGGTATTCGGACTTGGCGGCCGGCAGATTAAGCGGCTTTTTGAGGCGAATACCAGCGGGTATGGTTTGATCAATCAGCTCGTCGATGGAAGCAGCTTTAATAACCTTTAACATCTCCTGAACCTGTTGCGCATCAGGACCAATGTGACGGCGTTCAAACTTTTCCGTGTACTGGGAGTCTATTTTCATTGTAGGTATTGATTTTCAATTATTTACGTGTTTCCGGGAGGTGTGCGTGTAATCGGCCACAAAGGTAATACATAGTATAAATTCAACCGTGCAAACCGCAGTATAAAATGTTGTCGCAATGAGCCGTCGCACCCCGCAAAAGGGTAAGCGGCGTCCGATTGGGAAGGCTGGTTTTTTTCCGCTATTATAAAAATATGAGCGTTAACGTTTGTCCATTCTTCAAATCCGGGAAATCCTGCGGATATTAACGGCTTCTAACAACACACCTTAAACAATGAACTTAAAACGATGGTTTCCGGTCGCGTTGCTGGTAGGCTCCATTAGCCTGCAGGCGCAAGACCAAGTTGCCCAAAAGTATGGCAGTATGATTACGCCTTCAGACCTGAAGGAGAACTTGTCGATCCTGGCGTCAGACGCCTTTGAAGGACGTGAAACAGGTAAACGCGGCCAGAAAATTGCCGCTGCATTTGTACGTGCGAATTTTGAAGACTTCGGTCTGGCCGGTCCCGTAAATGGCGCCTATCTTCAGCCTGTAGAACTCTATACTTCTATCCTCGGCGACGTAACGCTCAAGGCTGGGAAAAATACCCTGGCGCACTACGAAGATTTTATCTATGTAGGAATGGCAGACACTGGCGGAGAGATTACCGTCCCCGTTGTATTTGCCGGAAAAGGACGTAAAGAAGACTTCGACCAGATCCAGGTGGAAGGCAAGATCGCGCTGATAACAATCGGTAGCGACGAAAACTCCCGCCCCATAGCCGCAATGGCCCGCGAACGTAAAGCAAAGGCCCTGATGGTTCTGAATACAGCCGATGCCAAAGCCTTCAAAGAGCTGGCAGGTCAGTATAAGCAATACACATCGGGTGGCCGCCTGTCGCTCACCCGTCCTGACGGTCAGTCTCAGAACGGCGGCACGTTCCTGGTAGCACCCGCTACGGTAGAAAAGATCTTCGCCACTACGCTGGATAAGCTTACCAAAGTAGCAAACGAAGATCCCGCTAAAGGAGCGCTGAAAAAGTTCAAACCAGCCAGTTTACAGTACAAGATTACCACAGAAGTAAAGAGCCTCAAGAGCGAGAACGTGCTGGGGTACCTCGAAGGTACCGATAAGAAGGACGAGGTTGTTATTATCACCTCACACTACGATCACATCGGTAAACTCTCGAGCGGCGAAGGCGATCGCATCAATAACGGCGCTGATGATGACGGTTCGGGTACCGTATCCGTAATCCAGCTTGCAAAAGTATTCGCGCAGGCAAAGAAAGACGGCAAAGGCCCCCGCCGCAGCATCCTGTTCATGACCGTAACCGGCGAAGAAAAAGGACTGCTCGGCTCTGAATACTATTCAGAGCATCCCATATTCCCGCTGGCTAACACCGTGGTCGATCTTAACATAGACATGGTAGGCCGCCGCGATCCTCAGCACAAGGACAGCGCTCCGTATGTATATGTAATTGGAGCGGACAAACTCTCAAAAGAGCTTAATACGCTCAGCGAGACAACCAATAAAATATACACCAACCTGATCTTCGATTATACATACAACGATCAGAACCACCCTGATCGCCTGTACTACCGCTCTGACCACTGGAACTTTGCGAAGAAGAATATTCCGATCATCTTCTACTTCGATGGTATTCACGAAGACTACCACAAGCCCAGCGACGAAGTGGATAAGATCGAATTCGATCTGATGGCTAAACGCGCTCAGTGCGTATTCTATACCGCCTGGGAAATTGCCAATCGCGAACAACGCATTGTGCCCGACGCGAAATAATTAGGTTCAGCATCTGTAAAAAAGCCCCCGAACACTTGGGGGCTTTTTTATGTCTGATGGTTATTTCTTAACGCTCAAAGCTTCAATCAGCTTTTTGGCTACAGGCTCTGCGGACGCTGGGTTCTGTCCGGTGATCAACAAACCATCGGCTACGGCAAACGGCTGCCAGTCATTTCCCTTTACATACGTAGCACCCTTTTCTTTCAACATATCTTCCAAAGAGAAGGGAGTGGCATCCACGCTCTTACCCGCGGTCTCCTCGCTGTTGGTAAAGCCCGCTACCTTCTTGCCTTTGATCAGCGGCGCACCGGTCTTGTCTTTTACATTTTGCAGCGCAGCCGGCGCATGACACACGAGTGCTACCGGCTTACCTTGGTTGTAGTAAGTTTCAATGATGTTTATAGATACGGCGTTCTCTGGCAGATCCCACATAGGTCCATGGCCACCGGGATAAAAGACCGCATCATAATCTGCCGGGTTTATGTCGCTCAGGCGGCGTGTGTGCTCCAGTTGCTCTTGCGCGGCGGTATCGTTAAAGAATCGCTTAACCGCAGCAGTGCTGAATTCCGGCAGAGTGCTTTTAGGGTCTATCGGTGCGCGGCCTCCGTTAGGAGAGGCAATGGTAATAGCAATGCCCTGCTCACTTAGCAGATAATATGGAGTCGCAAATTCCTCTATCCATAAGCCGGTCTTGGCGCCGGTAGTCTTTACCTGGTCTGTCGAGGTAACTACGAAAAGAACTTTCTTGTTTTTCATGGCGGTATGATTGGATTTTGAAGCCCGTTTCTGACCCTGACCGAAAGTGGTTGCGAAGGCTGCCAGTAATAAGGCCGATAAAAAGATCGTCTTGATTTTCATGTTGTTGTTTTTCTATGCAAAATTGCCTTGCCAGCCGGCGATGTGCCAGGACCTACATCACTAATTTGATGTGATGTAGGTCACACCCTCAGCCCCCGACTGACCAAGAATAACTTATGAGTACTGCCCTGCGACAACATTTCGAGAAGATCATATCCCTCACAGACGATCAGTTTGCGTACGTTATGCCACATTTTGTAACCCGTAAATTCAAGAAGCATCAGTTTATTGTGCAGGCCGGAAATCCTGTGGAGTACGATCATTTCGTCGTAAGCGGTTTGCTCACAGCCAGCCATGTAAACGACGAAGGCAAAGAGCATATACTGAATTTCGCGATGGAAGATTGGTGGGTCTCAGACTATCACGCCTACGTAAATCAGGCCCGCGCTACACTGAATATAGAATGTATTGAGAATACAGAAGTGCTCTGTGTGTCATTTGCCGACAAGAATAAGCTCTGTAAAGAGCTTCATGAAATAGAGCATTTCTTTCGTGTAAAAGCTACGTCAGGATATATTGCTCTGCAGCGACGTATACTCTCCTTGTTGAATGACGACGCGCACACCCGATATGCGCAGCTGTTAGATCAGTACCCCTCATTGTCACAACGAGTGCCCAAGGCTCTGCTTGCAGCCTATCTGGGAGTATCGCGGGAAACGCTTAGTAGGTTATCGAGATAGGGGATAGACTTGTTTGCGATGGATCGTTTGCCCTGTCGGATCAATGCAAGTTATGTATAGTGTTTATGGCTTCACTTTAATGAGGCCGGTACGAATAAGTTTTTCCCGAGCCAGCTTGTTTTTCCTGGGAAAGAAATCTTTTGCCTTCATGCCTGAAAAGCGTTCTAAGGCATCTTTTATCAAAGCTTCATCTTCTAAACGTATTCTTTCTTTTTTTGTGGCAATCATAGTTGATTGATTTTGAAAATCTAAGTTAATCATTTTTTTAAGGTTATTAAAATAAAATCATATTGCTTTTCTTTTTGAAAAGGTTCTGTATGGTCATTTATGCTTCCTCTTATGATGTAATGTTGTGATATTATATGCCTATAATCCCAAACAATCTTTTGATAATAATTATGTCTTAGTGAATCACTCCCTGTGATGCAGATAGTCTCTTGTGGATACTCATCGAAAAAGATGACTAATGTAGATATAACAGTTCTTAGAACCTTTCGCATATCACCGTTGTTGCTGATTGCTTCATCATCCGGAAAGTCTGATTCCGGATGGCAGTCTCCAAATCCCAGATTGTAGTACGGCTCTCCTTTGTTTTCTGTTAAAACATAGGTAATCATTTTCATGACGGGATTCGTTCCTTCTGGATCTCTGCTTACAAAAGTAAAAGCGAGTTCGTTTCCAATTCGAAAAACAGGATAGCAATCTTTTAAACTCATAACGCCTATCATTTATATTTATGTATACTTAATTCAAACGGTATCCCTATTCATTCAGAGTTGAGGGATAAGGTCAAGTGTAACGGTCTCTGTTATGGAATGGTATTGGTGTTTCTACGAAGAGAATGTTGTAAGGTTACACCGTTGTATAACATCTTTTTATATGTGATTTTATTTGTCATCTTTGTGATCTATCTAGTCAATTAATCATATATGATCAAGGCTTCTGGTAAATCAAGAGCGATAATTATAGTCATCAGTGCGGCGCTGATAGCTGCGGGTATATGGATGATATTCTCCCGCCAGCAACAAACGCTTCCATTCATAACAGCCAAAGTCAGAGCAAATCGCGATCATCAAAAAAATCTAAAGACTCTTCGTTTGAACGGACGTGTCAGGTCTCTGCGGGAGGTTAATTATAGGCTGCAGGTTTCTGTAAACGAACTCGCAGATTCTGTTGCTCATCAGGATATGGAAATTGACGAGCGTGGTAATGTTACCCGTCACGTCATATTTGATCAGATGAATCAATTAATGGCGGACCAGGTTTATACTTACGACGATGCGGGTAATTACATCAGTCGCACTATCCATAACCCAGAAGGCAGAATCACGTCAAAGGAAACCTTTAGCTTTACTGATGAGGGTAAGTTTGCAGACGTTACCCTGGAAAGCAAGGATTCGCAATACCATTGGATTTACGAGTATACGGATACCACGGACGGTTATATACAGGAAGTAATTCAAATGCTGCCGCCGCTTCCGTTGCCATACAGTTTTAAAAGGGTCTTTGATACGTTGAAGAACGAAGTTCGTGTTGAGCACTTATTTCCTGACTGGAAAAAGCAATGGCTTTACATTCGGTTAGATAAGCGTGGTAATATGATCGAACGCACACTCTTCGATCCTGTCAATATTCCCATTGCCCGGTATGCGTCTGCTTATAATACAAACGATCTTCCTGTTCGCGAGGAGTACTCCATAAACAAAAATACAGAGCACTACTACGCCTACGATACTCATGGAAACGTGATCGAATATACGCAGATCACCGGTGGCGACGTCGACCAGAAATCATACCGCGCTGTATATACTTACGATAGTAATGGAAACTGGACTCATCGCGACATTCTCCGGCTGGACGGAACCCCCAAAACCTCGGTAGACCGCGTAATTGAATATTACTGATTGTAGTATAAAACGCAAAAGCCAGGCATGGTCGATATGCCTGGCTTTTTTTATTTACCTGATCGCTATTTTACAATAATCTTCCTGATGTAGCGATTCCCGTTAGACGCATTCAGTATCAATAAATACAAGCCCGCTGGCAACCCCTGTGGTAAAGTGAGCTCATAACCACGATTGCCCGGTGCCGCCGTAAATGTAATATTGCCAACAGGCTCCTGCTTTGCATTGATCAATTGCGCCGTGTAGGCCTCATCGTCCTTACCCTGAACCGTTACCCATACGGATGCACCGTCAACCGGATTCGGATATACGCTAACCAAAACACTCTCGCTCTCACGATCACTCTGGATTTTAGCTTGTGCATTAGCCGAAAGATGTGTATCGAATTTCAGGTAGTTCAGATTAAAATCATTATTCTCCATAACAACCTTAACAACATGCCACCCCGCTTGCAGCTGCGGTGTAACAACTTTAGTTGTGCTATAAACCTGCCAGTTGCCCGTGTTAGGAATATTCACCGTGCCGCTGATGTTAGCACCATCAACTTCCACATGCAGTTTCCTTCCACTGTTAGGAGTAGCGGTACGGATGCTCAGATCGTAAACACCACTCGCCATAATCTGCACAGTATAGTTCAGCCACTCATTAGCTGCAATAAAACCTACATCATACCCGCCTTCACTGCATGCCTCCACATCCACACCCTCGGGCAAGCGAAACTGTGCAAAGTTGTTCTGCGTTTCATTGTCATGGTAAGCCACGCCTTCGCCACCGTTATCATAATTCTCAGCCTCTATAGTGCCCGGTATCGTAGCATTTGCAAAAGGCGTGGAGCCCGACGCATTATAACGGAAGGTGACGTAGTTCAGATTGAATCCATCGGTATCCATCGTTATCCGTAACGTATGCGCTCCGGTGGTCAGAACAGGCGTGGTAATGCTCACGGTCTGATACGTCTGCCAGTCGGTTGTGTTAGGGATAGCCACTGCGCCCGAAATGTTTTGTCCATCAAGATCGATATGCAGGCTCTTGCCGGAATAAGGTGACGCCACGCGTATGTCAATAAAGTACGGTCCGGCCTGGTTCACATTCACGCTATACTCCAACCATTCACCTGCGGCAATATAGCCTACATCATAAGTTCCCTCACTCGCCACTTCGCTATCCACGCTATCATCAGTACGGAAAGAAGTATCTCCACTCCGGGCAGCATCGTCATGAAACGCTATGCCTTCACCACCGAGGTCATACTCCTCTGCTTCAATCTTGCCTGGTATAGCGTGTCGCGTTCCGGTATAAGGTGACCGCGTTACGCTTTCAGATACATTGAAAACATACAGCTCATGAATAGACCAGTAATTGCCCTTGCTGCCGGTTTGAACAATGCGAAAGTAACGGGCACTTACCGCCGGGAATGTAATAACCGTCATGCCGTCCGTGCCCTGGCCGCTGGCAATAGGGCTGCCCCAGTTTACCCCGTCGTTCGAAACATATAGACCATAACCATTAGGAGAATCGCTCGGGCTACCGGATACATCGAGAATGATCTCGTTAAACGTATGAGCAGTTCGCATATCTATCGTAAACCACTGCCCGCTTACCTGCGAGCCTTGAGTATCCCATCGTGTAGCATTGTTGCCGTCGATAGCGTTCTTCGCATTGTTGTTGTTAGCAGATGCGGTGGCTATCCAGCCCGTGCGATCGATAGCCCTTTCGAGCGAAGCGATCGGCCCGCTGCCCTGGTTGTTGAACCATTCTGCCAGGTTATTGGTGTTAATGCCGCTTGGATCGACCACCGAACCTTGTAAACCCACATGCGATTCCGCGCCTGCATTCAATAAAGGATTCACAGGACTTACAATTGAGTTGCTCAGATTTAAAGAGCCATCGGATATATTACCCAAAGCCTGTTGGCCCGGTGCCTGAAAGTTAGCCGACTGCAAATTGATGCTGCCCCCGTTCATAACAACGCCATTCGAAGGATTGCCCCAGTAATCTGAGTTGAATAACGTTACTTCTGAGTTGAACCCCGGGCTGGTTTGAATATACTTGGTATCGCCATCACCAAAGGCAACGACCTGAGAGTTGATAAGATCGAAACCACCACTGCCAAGGCTTTCATAAATAAGCGCATTGCGCGCACCATCTATACCCAGACCTAAGCAGGAGCCGCTTGGCCCCGAACCATTGGCCGACGTAAAGATCACACCACGGTTAGAACAGTAGTTAAAGTTGTTATACAGCGTTTCGTTGCTGCAGTCTGCCAGTACCATGAAGTCCAGGTTGGCAAAGCCATAGTCATACGGAAGGTTAGAGCAGCCCGGAGCCGAGTTAGGCCAGCTGCCGAACTTGGATTCCGCTCCGCAGGCATAAGCAATAACATTGAACTGTAGATTCTGAATTAAACCGTCAGAAGAGCCGCCGCCTACTTGCAATCCCGTCTTGAACACATGCCCCGCTACGAAGTCTACATAATGATTGTCGCACTTGTAAGTGAACAGATCTATCCCGCGATAAGCCGCGCGTATACCTACATTCACAATGTAAACATTGCTGCCCTGCACCTGTATACAATATGGATAAGCCTGCACCGCCGGCATATCCGCGATACGCTGCTCAGGATAGTTGAACACCACGCCGCGCAGACCGCTGCCCGCCGCAAGCTTCAGAAACGGACTTGCCGACGGATTGCCCCTTCCTTCATAAACCTCCAGCACACTACCCGGACCGGTAGGAGTAGTACTCACATCAACCGAACCCTTCAACTCAACACCGGCCGGCACAGTAAGATTACCCGAAACTTTATACTTACCCGGTGGCAAAAACACAATACCACCTCCATCGGCCGCAGCCTTGTTAAGAGCAGCCTGAATAGCCGTGGTGTTATCGGTCGTGCCGTTAGCCACCGCGTTGAAAGGAGCTTGGGTTACGATATACAACGCCGACCGCGCGGGCTTCTTAACAGCAGGAGTCAGGATAGGGAAGTCGGGCAGAGGCTTCAGATCCAGCGCCGTATCATCAACAGAGTTCTTGAAAACCGAGTTCTCGATGATCTGTTTCGTATTCTTAAAACGGTTGCCGGTCAAAATAGCTCTTGCATTAGCCTCAATGCGGGCCTGAGGAGCTGCTGTATTAAAGTCGCAGTCGCTGGCAACCAGGGTCCCGCCATAAAGCGTCACCGGTCCTTTATTGATCACAGACTCCTGTAACGCTATCTTGGTGGTCGTAGTGGCCGCAGTATATAATGCAGTCTTCGCATCGATCGTACACTTGTAGAACTGAACAACCCCAGAAGTATTTGCTGCAATGTTAACTGCAGTATCGCAGTTAGTAAAGTTCATACGTGTGAACATATTGCCGACCGAGTTGCCTCCATCGATATAGATACCGTTCCGGCAGTTAGTAAAATTGAAATTAAAATTATGACCATTCGGAGTAGCGCCCGCGCTGGCAACAGAAATACCCGCATGAAAACCTATACGATAACCCTCCACGGTAGCGTGACAGGTATACGACCAGTCATTACGCCGCATTACGATGCCCGTGCCGTTCTTGTTGATCCAGGTAGCATACGCGCCGCCCGCCTGAGGTGAACCCGGCAACCCGGAGCCAGCCCAGTACGCCGGCGAGAAATCAACCCACTCCACACGGCCCACATCAACAATATTATCGATCTCAACACCACGCGAAAGCGGAGTTCCATAAACACCGTTAATCGTCGGACATGTACCGCCATTCTCACGCGAGAAAACAATACCCGTATAAGCATTCACCAGCGTAACGTTCTTTGCATTACAGAACTCATTGCCAAAATAGTTAGGTCTTCCAAACTGCACCGCCGGCGGATACGCCGTAATGTTATTAGGATCTTGCTCCGGATACCAGATGGCAACATCCATAACCGCCGCCGAAGGCTCCATCATAATAAAAGGAGTAGCCGCCTCGTTGCCCCGCCCCGAATAGGCCATAAGAATAGTTCCCACCACAGGCTGCCCCTTTACAGGCTTTCTCCACTCACCACGCAGTGTTATCCCCTTAGGAATAATAAGCGTCCCCCGTATCACATACTTACCCTCAGGCACAAACAATACTCCGCCTCCCAAACTCGCCAGGGCATTCAGCCGCCCCTGAAAAATAGAAGTAACATCGCTTGATCCATCCCCCGTAGCACCAAAGTCATCAACAGAAAAAGTAGCCACAACGGCATCCGTAGTCGCATACTTCGGCTGAATAAGCTCCCAGTTCTGCCCATAAGCCGAAGGCATAAACATAATAGCTAACCAGCAAGCAATGCCGATAGCTTTCAATACGTGTAAATTTTTAATCATGGATTATATATTTAGTAAATAATGCCTGGTAACGAACTGGCGCAAGTCTGAGCGTAAGCGGAGACTTGTGCCCATTATGTCTCAGTCTCTGACTGAGGCTGCGTTACAACAAGTGTTCCGTACGCCTCCGCAGGCATTCCAGCTCCGAATATTAAACACAATCAATAACCCACTAAACCCCAACCGGACGAAGTCACGGTAATAGCCTTTGAAAATAGTATATAAGGAATAAGGCGTACGGATAGGAAATAACCGCTAAAAACCGTGTGTATGTGTATCGGCATAGTATGTCAAACTACCGTTACATCAGGTAAAGCAAACTTGAAACCCTGCATCAATAGATCGTAAAGGCGGTTTTTAAAAGAATCCAAACTTTTTTAAAAAAAGTGGTCACGTTTTTTTGGAGGTGTTAGTCTTAGAAACAGAAAATAGAATTAGTAACACAAAACCATAAAACGATGAATCAAAGAATATCCTTTGCCGATGCTCCCAAGGGGATGATCGATGGATTGATGAAGATGGCCGGCTATCTTAAAAAGTCAGGCCTCGATCCCAAACTTCTGGCATTGCTCGATACGCGCGTATCGCAAATAAACGGCTGCTCATACTGCCTCGACATGCATTACAAAGACGCCATACACCTCGGCGAAACCGAGCAGCGTCTCTACTCACTGCCCGCATGGCGCGAAACACCATACTATACGGAAAAGGAGCGTGCCGTACTGGCCTTTGCCGAAGCGGTAACGCTGTTGCCCAACTCCGACGTGAGTGATGAGGTATATGACGAGCTTGCTAAATTTTACTCAAAAGCTGAAATTGCTGATCTTACACTCGCCATAGGAATGATTAACACCTGGAACCGTGTAAACAAAACCTTCCGCACCATACCTGGTGGCTACCAGGTAGGAATGTTCGGATAAGTAGTCGCGCCTGTTCTTTTATTAGATAGAGTAGTATGTAAACGAAAAACACCAGCAACGCATTGAAGGACTATCAGAAGATCTTGTTCCCGTATGCCTACGCCGTATTGGGCTCCGCTGAAGATGCACGTGATGCCATACAGGATGTGCTATCGAACTATGTGGCTACACCTCGTAACCACGTAGAGAACGAAAAGAATTACCTTATCCGCGGCGTGATCAATCAGTCGATAACCCTACGCAACCGTCGCAAGAAACAGGTAAGCGAAGACGACGTATGGCTGCCCGAGCCGGTAGCTACCGAAGAAGCGGATACCAACATCAACCTGAGCGAGATTGTATCATACTCGTTGCTGGTGTTGCTGGAACAACTCAATCCAAAAGAGCGGGCGGTGTTTATCCTTAAAGAAGCCTTCGGCTACTCACACGAGGAGATAGCCGAGGTGCTTTCCGATACAGTCGAAAATTCGCGCAAGCTGCTAAGCCGTGCCAAAAGCAAGCTCGATACAGTACAAACAATCAAGGCAACCTCCAATGCCTCGGCACACGAGGAGTTTCTCAATAAATACGTACTCGCTATACGCGACCGCGACACACAAGCCCTTGAAACCATGCTCGCAGACGATATAACCTATTATGCTGATGGCGGCAAGCTGCACGTGCTACGCAAGTTCTGCCAGGGCGCTCACGAAGTAACCGAAGTAATACAGGCCGTATACGACAAGTTCCTCTCAACCACCGTAGTCGGATTCGCCGAAATAAACCACGAACCCGCCCTGTTATACTATAACAACGGAGAACTGAAAGTCTGCGTAATCTTCGAAATCACCAACAACAAGATCCACCGCATGAACAGCATAGTCGATCCCGAAAAACTAAAAAACCTCGCCATAATCTCCTAGCAAATCCGTGATAACACCCCGCACCAACCGTGATCAGAGCACCAAGCGACAACAAGGTACTATCATGCAAGCCATAAGGCTTGCGTATTGAAAAAAAAGAGACTGCCCACAAGCAGTCTCTTTGTATAACAAAACAAGAGCATCTCACTCCCCATCCCCACACCCACACAGCATTATCGCTCTCACACTCCAAACTCACACTGATTCATAGATGGTCGTTCTGCTCATGCAGCTGCGCATCCACAACAGCAATCGCCGCCATATTCACAATCTCCCGTATAGAGCTTCCCAGTTGCAGAATATGTACAGGCTTCTTCATGCCCAGCAGTATCGGCCCTACAGCCTCTGCGCCACCGATTTCCATCAGCAGTTTGTAAGCGATATTGCCCGATGCCAGGTTAGGGAAAATAAGCGTATTCGCAGCCTCGTCAGCCAGCGCGCTGAAAGGAAACGTCTCCTTTTGAATATTAGTATTCAAGGCTACGTTCGCCTGAATGTCGCCTTCAATAACCAGGTCAGGATTTTTGGCTTTGGCAATGCGCACAGCTTCGCGTGCCTTATCAGGGATCTCGCCTTTAGCCGAGCCGAAGTTCGAATATGATAGCATCGCTACACGAGGCTCCATGTCGAAGAACTTCACACCGCGTGCCGTAAGCTCGATGATCCCCGCCAGCTCTTCAGCATTAGGATCGACGTTAACAGTAGTATCGGCAAAGAAGAAAGTGCCTTTTTTGTTGGTGATAATATACATACCCGCTACACGATCGACACCCTCGGCTGTACCGATGATCTGCAGTGAAGGCAGTATCGTTTTCGGGTAATCTTTGGTAAGACCGCTTACCAGCGCATCAGCGTCACCAACTTCAACCATCATAGCGGCGTAGTAGTTACGCTCGCGCATAAGCCGCTCGCAATCCAGTTGGGTAAGACCTTTGCGTTGACGTTTCTTGTAGAACAGCTCTGCATATTTGCGTACAGACTCGTTCTCCTCACGTGGATAGATGATCGGGCAGTCCTGCAGATCCAGTCCATGCTCGTCGATAAGGCGGAGAATCTCAGCCTTGTTACCGAGCAGAATAGGCAGAGCAATGCCCTCGTCTTTCAGGACCTGTGCGGCCTTGAGGATCTTGTGATGGTTGGCCTCGGCAAACACAACACGCTTCGGATTCTTCTTGGCGCGGTCAATGATCCGCGACATAAGCTTCTGATCGATACCGATGCGCTTTTGCAGCTCGCTGTGGTAAGCGCCCCAGTCGGTGATAGGGTGTTTGGCTACGCCTGAATCCATGGCAGCTTTTGCAACGGCTGGAGATACAGTAGTGATCAAACGGGTATCGAGCGGCTTGGGTATAAGATAATCACGACCGAATTGAATCTTGTCAGTGCCATAAGCTTTTACAACCATATCCGGCACAGGCTCTTTAGTAAGCTCGGCCAGTGCATAAACAGCCGCCAGCTTCATCGCTTCATTGATCTCGGTAGCCCGAACGTCCAGGGCACCGCGGAAAATATAAGGGAAGCCCAGTACGTTGTTCACCTGGTTAGGATGATCAGAGCGGCCGGTAGCAAGGATCGCATCCTTACGGGTCTTACGAGCCAGGTTATAATCGATCTCGGGGTTAGGATTAGAAAGCGCGAACACGATCGGATCCTTCGCCATATTGTTCAGATCGTCTGGAGTGATAGCATCGGCAACAGAAAGGCCGACAAAGAAATCACAACCCTTCATAGCCTCTTGCAACGTATCGAACGGAACATCGTTAACGAACTCGCTCTTGATCGCGTCAAGGCCGGTGCGGCGTTTGTTAAGAACACCCTTGCTGTCGCACATGATAATGTTCTCAGGCTTCGCGCCAAGAGCAATATATAACTTAGTACAGCTTACTGCCGCGGCACCTGCGCCGTTTACAACGATCTTGATATCTCCGATCTTCTTGTTCACGATCTCCAGCGCGTTCAGCAAAGCAGCACATGAAATGATAGCCGTGCCGTGCTGATCGTCGTGCATAATCGGAATGTTCATCTTCTCGCGCAGCTCGGTCTCGATCTTGAAACACTCCGGTGCCTTGATGTCTTCCAGGTTTACACCACCGAACGTGGGCTCTAATGATTTTATGATCTTGATAAGTGAATCAGGATCTTTTTCATCGATCTCGATATCGAAAACATCGATGCCCGCAAACTTCTTGAAGAGAACGCCCTTACCTTCCATAACAGGCTTGGATGCTTCCGGGCCAATATCGCCCAGACCCAGCACGGCCGTACCATTAGAGATAACGGCAACCAGGTTTCCTTTTGCAGTATACTTATAAACATCTTCCTTATTCAAGGCAATTTCTTTGCAAGGCTCGGCCACTCCCGGAGAGTAAGCCAGCGCCAGGTCCAGCTGCGAGCTGAGCACCTTAGTCGGTACGACTTCAATCTTACCAGGCTGCCCTTGCATATGATAATTCAAGGCGTCCTGTTTTCTGATCTTAATGGACATGTACGGTATTTGTTTTTTGGCGGTGGCAAAGATAAAAGATATATACCAAACACCTATATCTACAACGTTTGAGATTGCCTCTGTCTGCTCTAAAGCATTTGACTATCAATTTAGGCAATTTTTAAAACCCTATCCGCTATATTGACCCCTGAAAAGAACTGCCCATGACCACATCCCCACATACCATCGAGCTAAAACTCAACGATGCCGGCCGCGGAGCCTTCGTCATCGAAGAAAATAATGAACGCCTCGCCGAAATGGAAATCGGAATAAGCAAAAACAACCTCGCCGTATTCCACACCGAAGTGTCAGAAAAACTTCAGGGCCAGGGTATAGCCAGCCAATTGCTCACAACCATGGTCAAATACGCCCGCGATCATAAATATAAAGTAATCGCCTTGTGTCCGTATGTAAAAGCCCAATTCGAACGTCACCCCGACCAATACACCGACGTCTGGAACCAGGACTGGAAACGCGGCGACTTCTAACTCACACCTCCACAGTCTCTGCTACCACCGGCAATCCTGCTTTTTGCAACGCCCCAAACCCGCCGTACACATTGATCAGATTCTTAAACCCGTGTTTTCGCATAATGGAAATAGCCGTCATCGAGCGATAACCACCACCACAATAAACGATGTAGGGCTTGTCAGTATCCAACCCGTTGAGAACTTCCGGAAAATCCGCCAGCGGCACAAACATCGCGTCCTTCAGGTGGCTCACGGCCCATTCACCAGGCTTGCGCACATCTAACAGCTGAACCCCGTCCATAGCATTGACTTTCAAATCATCCGCAAAGATCGACTTGACCGTCTGCAGCTCACCATCCCACACGCTTACACCGTCGTTGAGATAACCTACAACATTCTCATAACCCACGCGAGCCAGGCGCAGCACAGTTTCATGCTCTTTGCCGGGTTCAGTGATTAAAACAATATTCTTGTTGATGTCGAGAAGCGTTCCTGCCCAAACTGCCAACTGGCCGTTGTGGCCGATATTGATAGAGCCTGGTATAAAACCTTTCTCGAAATCGTCAGCTTTACGTGTGTCCAGCACGATAGCACCTTCCTGAACAGCCTTTTTAAAAGCAGCCAGGTCCAGAGGCTTCAGATTGCTGGCAATAACATCATCGATCGGATCGTAACCGTTTTTGTTGATGCGTGCGTCTTCAAAGAAATATTGAGGCGGTGGCGTAATGCCATCCGTTACTTTCTGAATAAACTCCTCGCGGCTCATGTCCTGGAGCGCGTAGTTGAACTTCTTCTGCTCGCCGATAGTAGAGAAAGTCTCTTTGCCGATGTTTTTACCACAGGCAGAGCCGGGGCCGTGTGCAGGGTAAACGATAACGCCGTCCGGAAGAGATTTGATCTTGGTGTTGAGCGAATCATACATCATGCTCGCCAGCTCATCCTGCGACATTACGCCGTCAAGAAGGTCAGGGCGACCAACATCACCTACAAACAAAGTGTCGCCCGTAAAAATGGCATGCTCGCGGCCTTGCTCATCCAGCAGCAGGAAGCAGGCAGACTCCGGCGTGTGTCCCGGCGTGTGCAGTACGCGTATCGTGAGCTTACCGAGAGTAAACGTCTCACCATCCTTGGCATTATAAACAGCGTAGTTAGCGTTTGCGTCCGGACCATAAATGATAGGCGCATTAACCTTGCGGGCCAGGTCAAGGTGACCCGAAACAAAATCAGCATGGAAGTGAGTCTCGAAAACATACTTGATCGTCGCACCACGTTTTTCCGCCAGCTCGACATACGGCTCGGTTTCGCGAAGAGGGTCGATGATCGCCGCTTCTCCGTCAGACTCAATGTAATACGCCGCTTCGGCAAGACAATTGGTGTAAAGTTGTTCGATGTACATTCCTCAGATTTTGTTTAGAACAGCATACGCCCCATCCCAGTTCCGGTAGAATTGGGCAACAATCTTACCAGGGCATAAATGCGAGTGCAAAGTTCTTAAAAAATTTATTGATTTCATGCCGCAGACCCTAACTTTGCCGCCGAATGAAGCGCGCGAGCTGTTTTTTTTACTTTCTGCTGATCTCATTTTTTTCAGCCGCTCACGGATACACGGTTTTTGAGCAAAATGGCCGCGTAGGCCTTAAAGATGAACGTGGTCAAATAGTGATTCCCGCAGAATACGAAGCCCTGGGATGGAGCGACGGTACCTTTACCTTAACGGGTGGAGTAACCGGATATCGCCTCAATATGCGCTGGGGACTGATAAATCTCAGTAATCATCGCGTTACACCCGCCACCTACGAAAGCATCCTGCCCGGTGACGCGTCGCTCATCATAGCCCGCAAAAAATCGTCACTTTCCCTGAGAATGGTAACCGGCTGCGTCAACACCTCCGGCAAAGAAGTGATTCCCTTCGAATACGACGGCCTGACCATAACATCTTTCCGCGCGATAGTCTTTACCAGGATCGGCAACCAGTTCAGGTATGGGCTCATCGATCTCCAGAACCATACGCTCATACCCCAACAATATCAGAGTATCCACCCCGTGGGCACATTCAGATATGCCGTAGAGAATTTTGAGAACAAGCTGGCTTTATTCACCGATGCCGGCAAGGCGGTAACCACGTTCACCATCGATAGCCTCTCGGAATACCGTAAAGGCTATGCTATAGTATATCAGGATGGCAAACAAGGCCTGATCGATCGTGATGGACAGATAAGACTCGAGGCCAGGGCACGCGAAGTGGCTATACAAGACGACGGATCGATTCGCACCCGTGATGCCGATACCTGGTTGTTCCTCGACGGACAGAATAAAGAACAACGCCGCGTACAGGCCGACTCTGTAATAGGGTTGGGTAAAAATCTCTTCAAGGTGGAAAATAGCGGACAGATCAGGCTTACAGATGGGGCCTTATCGCCACGTACCCAATACCCGATTGAATACCTTGGCCCATTCACAAACGGCCGCGCTATCTACTCCAGCAAAGGCCGCTACGGAATAATAAAAGAAGACGGAACCGTCTTTCTGCAGCCCGCCTATGATAAACTGATCGCCGACCAGAGCTTCATACTCGCCAATACCCGCCAGAACAATCACGACAACTGGACGCTGCTCGATACACTCGGCGTTCGGCGTATGGCCCGCACGTATGAGTATATCCATCCGTTCAATGGCCGCATCTTCGAGGTCCGTTATCGCGGCTATTGGGGAGCACTCAATTATCTGGGCCAGGAAATAATAGCCTGCGTATACGACTCGCTGATCGAAATGAAAGACGACCACGTAGTCGTAAAGTTCCACGGCCAGTACGGAATACTGTCGTTTAAAGAAGAGTGGATCGTCACCCCGCGCACCAACCGCCTTGCTATAGCAGATGCCTCGCATTATATCGAATACGCCGGCCCAAGCACCCAGCTCAAAACCTATAAGGGAGAAGTAATATATTTTACAGACAACAGGCTCGAGCTCTTTCATGACTTCCTGCTCGAACATCTTCCCTCTGGCTCAATATGGAAGATCGACTTCCAGGGAGTAATTGTCGACCGGCAGGTCCATCCCGAAGATAAAGTAGAACGGATCTTTGAAGAAAGTGAAGGCCTCCGCGCAATACAACGCAACGGCCGCTACGGCTTTGTCGACTCACAGGGACGCCTGCGTATAGCCAACCGTTACGAAGGCGTACAGCGCTTCAGCGAGCAGCTCGCCCCCGCTAAGATCCGCGGCCACTGGGGATTCATAAATCACCAGGACAATATCGCCATCCAACCCGTATACGACGAAGTATCGCTATTCAAAAACGGAGTATCTATAGTAAAGCTCAAAGGACTCTATGGAGCCGTAGATAAAACAGGTCGCTTATTACTACCCGTTCGCTACGAAACCATCACGATGCTCCCCACCAAAAACCTCCTCTTCCGCCAGGGAAATCTCACCGGCCTCGCCGACACAAACGGCCGCATGCTCGTCATGCCCCGCTTCGAAGCCGTCACTGATCTCGGCACCGGCTACGCCATCGTTCAACGTGAAAACAAATACGGTGTCGTCACCACCCAGGGCGGCGTTTCCACCATCCCCCTCATCTACGACTACATCCTCTACGACAAAAACAACGAAATCTTCCTCGCCCTCCAGCATTCTCCCTGGCAACCTGTTACTCTCTCCCCATCACAACACTAATACTCCTCGCTCTCGCACTGTTCCTCACACTGCCCCGCTATCACACGAAATCCTGTTCGAAATCGATCCCCTCGCTACGGGCATGCATTTTACGAACCATTACGGCTACTCCAGCCTTTTATGAAAATACAACGCATATCCTTCCAACAACTCCGGATGACCGATCCTGATCAGATCTTTCAAAATAATATCCGGCCTCAGATAGCCCAGTTCCAGGTACTCACTCCCGCCCGCGGCTCCCGATCGTGCATTCGACGTATAGACCGCCCGTTCCTTAAACGGCCTGAATCGCGCATAACGCCGGTCTGCCGCTTCAACTTCCTTCAACGAATTGAACGAACCCACCCCGATCCACAGATCAGCATCATGCCCCTTCTCAAAAACAGATTCGAAGCTTAACTGTAAGTATCCATGCGATGTATCGTCGCTCCATAAATAATCACACCCCGCGTCTTTCAACAACGTAGCCGCATAATTCTTCCCCCCGGGCACGATCCACGCATCGCTGTAAACAATACCCGTCAGCACCTTCGGGCGTTTGGCTACGTGGGCTGCAAGCTGAGCTGACGCCAGGTAGTCTTTTTCAATAGCGCTGAAAATCGAATCCGCTGCATTCTCCTTGTCAAAGAACAACGCCACAAACTTGATCCACTCAGCCCGGCCTAACGGACTCTTCTCGAGATACTCCGCATTGATCACCACCGGCACACCGAGCTGCTCGATCTTCCGGAACTGCGCATAGTCGCTGCTCATAGAGTAGCCCATCAGTATATTGGGCTTCAACACCGCCAGCCGCTCCAGGTTAACGTCTTTGTCCATCCCAAGCTCAACAACCTTACCCGCGTCGATACGTTCGCGCACCGCCGCCGTGCTCACATACTGTGTAGAGGTAAAACCCGTCAGCTTGTCGCTTTCGCCCAGGTAATCCAGCATAGGAATGTGCGTGGTAGATGTGCAGGCAATGGATTGAAGAGGTATTTGTATCACCTTCGTCTGTGGATCATGCTCAGGAACTTCATGACCACGGGGCACAAGCAAGTATCGGTAACCCTCCGTTGCCCCCTGGTACGGGTACGTTACTTCAACAAGCTTAACTCCGCCTTGCTGATACGACACCCGGAATCCTTCGGCATACCGTAACGTGGTAGCCGATGGAACCACAGACGGCTGCTGTGCCGCTTGCTCCCGTTGATGGCAGCCTGCCACAATCAAAAGCATGACAAAAACAATGATAGATTTCATACACTGCAATAATACATCATCGACGGCTAAACCCTTCCGTTAACGGTTGCTTTGCGTAATGCAATCCACAAAATGTGTTATTAGGTCATGACCGTTGTGATCCCCTGGCGGGTAGCATCTTCATTATCGAAGCTATAAATCCCATTAAAGGTTTGTTTGCCGCAAGGATTATCTGTAAATTTTAAATTCAAACCCATCTACTACTATCCACGAGAGACAGGAAAGAGGATGAGTGAAAAGAAAAAAGACCTCTAAGATTTTCGCTCTCGCGCTCGCCCTCGCACTGTTTTTTCAGCTGTATATCTATTGTTACCCCCTCGTATAGCGGTAAAGTTGAAATGTTTTTCTGATTTACCACCGAACATTGCTACCTTCGGGCACGGTAATTTAAGGCGACATAAAAGACGTGTCGTTGATCGTCATAAAGAAAGGTTGTGATAGTGACAGAAAGGGAAGTTGGCAGTCTTAATATGAAACACGATAACAAGGAACCGGATAAGCATACAGGAAGGTTGACGTTGGAGGAGGGGGATTATTATGTGGAGAATGGACTCTATGTGTTCACAGAGGCCTATCACCGCAAGCGTGGGTATTGTTGTAAAAGCGGTTGCCGCCATTGTCCTTATGGATTCAAAAAAGAAAATAACGGTAAGTTGGAGCGGGGGTAAAGAATCCGCATTCGCCCTCTATAAGGTCCTGCTCTCCGGCGAGTACGACGTCGTGAGCATCTTCACCATCGTGCATCGCGAGGAGGGCCGCGCTGGTCTGTATGGCGTCGACGAAACGCTGATCGACCAGCAAGCTCAGCAGATCCGCGTACCACTTAAAAAATTATACATCAACGACTGGGAAGATACCCGCAGCTATACGCAAACACTCCAGGCTTACTACAAAAAATGCGCTAACGACGGAATCGAAGCCGTGGTATTTGGCGATATAATAGATGGAGAACAAAAAAGCCTCCACGAAGACCAGGTCCGCAACGCCGGCCTTGAAGCGATGTTCCCCCTCTCGCAGATCAATACCCGCATCCTCTTCGAAGATTTTATCTATCTCGGCTTCAAAGCGCTCCTCAGTGCCGCCGATACAGCCTATTTCGCCGAAGACCAAATGGGCCAAACCCTTGATATTGACTTCCCCGATAAGCTCACCCCAGGCGTAGATCCCTGCGGCGTAAACGGCGAGTTCTACGTATTCGTCTACGATGGCCCGATCTTCAAACGCCCCGTAGCCTTCGAACCCGGCGAAGTCCTCAAACGCCAGTTCGCCTTCCACCACCGCGAAGACCACCCCGACACCAACGAATCCTCCTTCTGGATCCAGGACATCCATCCCGTCACTCCCTAACTCTTCGCCCTCGCGCTCACACTCACACTGCCCCCTACAACATTTGACTCTCTCTCTCAAAACCGGCAACCCCCTCGCTTGAACTGGCGGAGTCTGAGACCTGCTGTGCCCCGAGAATATCGGTGGTACCCATCATGAATAAGTCTGTGACTTACCCGTCAACGCAAGTTGACCCCAACCGCCTCATGATAAGCCCGCAACATTGCCGCCGCCGCCGCATAAGGCGATAGCTCCTGCCCAACAACCCCGCGCTCCAGCTCCTGAACAACCTCCCGAAGCCGCGGCAATCCCTGCAGATCATTCTTGATCAGCAGATCAAAATATTCATGCATCCAGCTTATATTCTGCTTGCTTCGATTAGCCGTAATAAACCCGTTATCATGAATATGCTTATCAAAGGCAAGCACCGTCTCCCAAACCTCCGCTATACCCGTCCCCGCATGTGCCGATGCTGAAAGCACCTTCGGCGTCCATCCAGATGGAGCAGGAGGGAACAGATGCAGCGCCTGCTTATAATCCGCCATGGCCTGCCGCGTATGCGAGACATTGTCGCCGTCAGCCTTGGTGATACCACCGCGTCAGCCATCTCCATAATGCCTTTCTTGATCCCTTGTAACTCATCACCCGCACCTGCCAACATCAGCAACAGAAAAAAGTCCACCATGTTTTTAACCGCTACCTCAGACTGACCCACGCCCACGGTTTCAATAATAATAACCTCATAACCCGCCGCTTCACAAAGCAACATGGCCTCCCGCGTCTTCCCCGCCACACCACCCAACGTACTCCCCGAAGCACTTGGCCGTATAAACGCACCGGAATTCCGCGCCAGCTCCTCCATCCGCGTCTTATCCCCCAAAATACTTCCCCCCGTCCGCTGGCTACTGGGGTCAATCGTCAGAACAGCCACCCGCTTCCCCAACCCGATAATATGTTTCCCGCAAACTT
>Ga0247762_1000050_pt1 | contig 60306 bp, 50 predicted proteins | sample UWRJL081202R4_FD_181016 | JGI IMG/M metagenome (GOLD analysis project Ga0247762, IMG submission 181016) | Plant litter microbial communities from Arlington Agricultural Research Station in Wisconsin, United States - UWRJ-L081-202R-4 | ecosystem: Environmental > Terrestrial > Plant litter >...
AGAGTGGCCTTTTGCCATGTCGTTTACATTAAGGATGATCTCCTCGGGGGCCTGGAGATTTCCTTTTTTGCGGCAGTATATGGGATATTCCTGGCCGTTTTCATAGCGGGTGTAATACCAATAGCCGTTTTTCTGGTAGGGCACCGACTCGTCGGTTTGTTTGATGCGGCCTACGATCTCCTTGTATACTTTTTCCTGGAGGTTTTCGGTGTGCTTGAGTTTGGCGGTGAGGTATTCGTTTTCAGCGGTGAGGTAGTTGATCACCTTTGTTGTCTGCTCGTCTTTCTTTTCGGCGTTCTTTTGTTCGTCGGTCAGCTTCATCCAATAGTAGTTGTCGACGCGTTTGGTGCTTCCGGGGAGCTCGTAGGCTTGTTTTTCGGCGGTAGGAGGCTTTATGCCATCGTCGGCGGGTTTTTCTTCTTTGGTGGCGGTATTGCAGGCCACGATGGATACACTCAGCGCGAGGGCCGGCAGGTATCTCAAGGTTTTGGACATGTGGGAATAGGGTTAAGTTGTATAGTAAATATAGTTGGGTAGCGGTGTACTTTAAAGGGGATATTGGATTTGTGTGTTGGTTGGTTTTTGGGGAGGTGTTTGTGGTTATGGGGAGGGATTTTTCAGGGGAATTTGTTTGGGAATAGGTTTTTTTTACCTTTCGGCCTTCGCTAAAGCTGCGGCGGTTGAGATGCGCACGCATCCGGAGTGCTTGTAATCAGGGGATTACCTTTTTAACGAGCATGCAGTAGCGATCCTAGTTTACGGCAGTCACAGACTGCGACATGATGGGCACAAGTCACAGACTTGCGCCAATTCATTGAGTAGTTTCCAGCTGGATCTTAACACAGAATCTCCTTAATCAAGGAGGGGGCTTAATAGGCCTGCTATCCTTCACTAAAGCTACGCCGGGTGAAACGCGCACGCATCCCGAATACTCGGGATCAGGGGGGATTTTGATTTGTAAATGGCACAGAATCTTCTGCTTAACAGGCTGGCACGCACCTGGGGACCAGGTTGGCTAAAGCTTTTCCGAGTTTGTCGGGAGGGTGAAACACGGTGGGTGGTGAGGTCAAAGGAACGAAAGAATTGTTTAGTTTTGCGACAATTAAGAGAATGGCACAAAACACCTATAAGTCCAATACATTTAAGAAACCGGAGCGCGAGAAAAAGGGCAGGTCGTCATCGAAGTCGAAGTTTAAATTGAACCTGGAATTTATGAAGGATCCGCGCTTTAAGCTGGCGTTGGGATTCTTCCTGATGATTCTGGGGATATACCTGTTCCTGGCGATGTTCTCCTATTTGTTTACGGGTACGGCGGATTTCAGTGTAGTTCAGGATTCGTCGTTTTTTGAGCTGATGCGGGAGTTGAAGGAGAAAGAGATCCGCAACTGGCTGGGGCTTTACGGAGCATTATCTTCACATTACTTTATTTACCGGTGGTTTGGCATTTCGGCATTCTTTTTCCCGCCGCTGCTGTTCCTGCTGGGTTTTCGCGTTGTCTTTAACCGGCAACTGCTGCCGATCTTTACGTTCAGTATTTTCGCTTTGTTTGCCGGCGTCTGGCTGTGTCTCCTGTTGGGGTACATGGTTAAGATCAATGAAGGTGTGAGCGAGTGGAGTTTTCTGGGCGGCGGTTTTGGATATACACTGGCGTCCATCAGCGACGGGATGTTCGGTTGGGGTACGTTCCTGATATTGATCCTGTCGTTGTTTGTCTTCATTATTTTCTTTTTCAACATTACTTCTATTCCGGCCTTCCAGGTTCGTGATCCGAAGCCGATGGGCAACGATGCGATCTTAGAGGAGGAGGGTGAAGGTGAAGAAGAAGTTGAGGAGATTGAGGAGCCGGAGTTTAATTCGACATATACGGATGACAAGGATAACTGGCCCGAGCACAGAAAAGATGAGATTATTCCAGAGCCGGTGCTGGTTAAGCCGGAACCGTTGAAACCTTCTACTGAGCTGGAGCTGGATGTGAAGAGCACGGCACCGGTGACTAAGAAAGATGCTGGTTCGGAGCCTTTGTTTATCGTAGAGGAGCCTGTTCAGGAAGAGGTCGATACCGATGTTCTTGCTGAGCAGTTGGTAGAGGAGCTGGGTGAGTACGATCCGACACTGGATCTTGGCGGTTATAAATTTCCGCCGGTCGAACTGTTGAACGAATATGATTCCGGTAAGGCTGGTGTGAGCCAGGAGGAGCTTAATCAGAATAAAGACAAGATCGTTGCCACGCTGGTTAACTTCAAGATCGGCATTCAAAGTATTAAAGCTACCATTGGCCCTACCGTTACACTGTATGAAATTGTGCCGGATGCGGGTATCAAGATCTCGCGGATCAAGAACCTGGAAGACGACATCGCTTTGAGTCTTGCGGCTTTGGGTATTCGTATTATTGCGCCGATTCCCGGCAAGGGCACTATCGGTATAGAGGTTCCGAACAAGAACCGTGAAATGGTAAGCATACGGTCTGTATTTTCTATTCCTGCCTTTGCGAAGAGCGATAAGGAGCTGCCGATAGCACTTGGCAAGACTATTTCTAACGAGGTGCTTGTGGTCGATCTTACGAAGATGCCTCACATGCTGGTGGCGGGTGCTACAGGGCAGGGCAAGTCTGTAGGGCTTAACGTTATTCTGACGTCGCTGTTGTACAAGCGCCATCCGTCGCAGCTGAAGTTTGTGCTTGTGGATCCGAAGAAGGTGGAGATGTCGATCTACAGCAAGATCGAGCGTCATTACCTGGCGAAGCTGCCCAATAGTGAAGAAGCGATTATTACCGATACCAAGAAGGTTGTGCACACGCTGAACTCGCTGTGTATCGAGATGGAGAATCGCTACGAGATATTGAAAGATGCGGGTACGCGGAACATTAAAGAATACAACGCCAAGTTTGTAGCGCGCAAGCTCAATCCTAAAGAGGGGCACCGTTTCTTACCTTACATTGTGCTGGTGATAGATGAGCTGGCCGACCTTATGATGACGGCGGGTAAAGAGGTTGAGACGCCGATTGCCCGTTTGGCGCAGCTGGCGCGTGCGATAGGTATACACCTGGTGGTGGCTACGCAGCGTCCGTCGGTAAACGTTATTACGGGTGTGATCAAGGCTAACTTCCCGGCGCGGTTGTCGTTCAGGGTTACGTCTAAGGTAGACTCGCGTACTATTCTTGATTCGGGTGGTGCTGATCAGCTGGTGGGACATGGTGATATGCTGTTGTCTTCGGGGTCGGATGTGATCCGACTGCAGTGTCCGTTTGTAGATACGCCGGAGATTGAAAAGGTTGTTGATTTCATCGGTGCGCAGCGTGGATATGCGACGGCTTACATGTTGCCGGAGTTTGAGGGCGACGATGAAGGAGAGGCCGCTGCGGTGGACCTTTCAGATCGTGATGCGAAATTTGAAGAGGCTGCGAGGCTTATCGTTATGCATCAGCAGGGAAGCACTTCGCTTATTCAGCGGAAGCTCAAGCTTGGGTATAACCGGGCGGGTCGTTTGATCGATCAGCTTGAAGCGGCAGGAATCGTTGGCGCATTCGAAGGCAGCAAGGCTCGTGAAGTTTTGATCAAAGACGAGTACAGTTTGGAACAATTATTGAATAATTTGAACGAGAAGCATAGTCAATCCTAAATTTTGCACATATTTTATAAGAATTAAAGAATGAAAAAGCTGATTTTATCTTTGTTTTCGCTGTTTCTGGCCGTTTCAGCATTTGCACAGTATGACCCTAAAGCTCTACAGACGCTGGATGCCATGAGCAAGAAGTACAAGGCTATTCCGGCGTTCGAGGCCAACATTTCGTATACGATGACCAACGAGACGGAGAAGATCAATGAGGAGTTCAAGGGCAAGATCACCGTTAAAGGCGACAAATTCCGCCTGGTGTTGCCTGAGCAGGAGGTTATCAACAACGGCGCTACGATCTGGACTTATCTTCCAGAAGCGAAGGAAGTAAACATAGACAACTACGATCCGAACTCTGAAGACATCAATCCTTCGAAGATCTATGAGATCTACAAGAAAGGGTTCAAGTATCTGTACCTGCAAGACAAGACCGAAGCCGGTGTAGTATGCGAAGAGATAGATCTTGTTCCTGAGAAGAAGGATGCGCAGTACTTCAAGATCAAGATGCTGATCACGAAGAAAGAGAAGAGCATTCAGAGCTGGACGATGTTCGACAAAGGCGGCAACCGGTTCAAGTATACGATCACGAAGTTCACACCGAATGCGAAGATAGAGGACAGCTATTTTACGTTTGATCCGAAGAAGTATCCGGGTGTTGATGTAGTGGATCTGCGATAGATTTGGACGATCTTTATATGGAAGCGACCCCTTATGAGAAGGGGCCAGCTCGGACTAAAATATCTTTATGGAGAAAAGAAGCTGCCCAAAAAGGTGGCTTTTTTTGTTTGAGCACTTTTAGTCATAATGGGTTATCCGTTTTAGGGTTAAGTTTTACTATTTTCGCCGATGGCGCATCATATAAAGCGCGCTTTATATTTAGAAGTTAATCTTAATTATACGCTATGGATCGTCAGGGGCTTTTTGAACAGATTAAGAAGAAGGGGTCTTATTTGTGTGTGGGGCTGGATACGGATGTTACCAAGATTCCGAAGCATTTGTTGTCGAGTGAGGATCCGGTGTTTGAGTTCAATAAGCAGATCATTGATGCGACGCATGAGTATTGTGTGGCGTATAAGCCGAATATTGCTTTTTATGAGGCGATGGGACCGAAAGGGTGGGAGAGCCTGGCGAAGACGCTGGCGTATATTCCGAAAGACATTTTTACGATTGCGGATGCGAAGCGTGGGGATATCGGTAATACGTCGTCGCTATACGCGCGGGCATTTTTTGAGCAGATGAGCTTTGATTCGATTACGGTGGCTCCGTATATGGGGGAGGATTCTGTGAAGCCGTTTCTGACGTTCAAGAACAAGTGGGTTATTTTATTGGCGCATACTTCCAATCCAGGGAGCAGTGATTTTCAGTTGCTGGAGTCGGTTAGTACGGGGCGGAAGTTATATGAAGAGGTTATCGTTACTTCACAACGGTGGGCTACTGCCGATCAGCTTATGTATGTAGTAGGTGCTACCCAGGCTGAGAAGATCGGGCAGATACGTGCGCTGGCGCCGGAGCATTTCTTTTTAGTGCCGGGTGTTGGGGCGCAGGGTGGTGACCTGGAGATGACCTCGCGGTACGGACTTAACCAGCAGTGTGGATTATTGGTGAACTCGGCGCGGGCGATTATTTATGCTTCGGATGGAGTGGATTTCGGGAAGGTAGCGGGGGAGGAAGCGAGGAAGGTCAGAGGGGAGATGTTTGGGTATTTGGAGAAGTTTGTTTGAGTTTTTTTGTGGGTGATTTACCAGTTGGATTAATCTGTTTTAATGGTTGTAATGTATGGACAATGGGTAAATTTTAATTCCTGGTAGTGCTTATGTGGTGATATATGTTATAGTTATAGTCATGTATTATGTGGTCATTTTTTTTGGTGAGGATATATTTGTTTGGAAAAACTTTTGAGGTTGTGTAACTATGTGTAGATTGGTTTCGTTGTGAGGAGAGATGTTGTTTGGAGTTGTGTAGTTGTTAGTTATGGTCAAGTGAATCGTTGGATGTTATTTGAGATTGTGTGTTGATGTGATTGGTCAAGTGTGTGAGGGTGATCGTGAGTGTGTGGGAATTTGAAATGTTAATATGATGAGGTTGGTCAAGTGTGGGTGGAATTGTGATGATGGATAGATCTGGTTGTGAAATTTTAAACGTTATATATTATGGTACAGGTACAGTCATTGCCTTTTGTTGGCGACGTTGGGGCTACGTATTCGTTGAAGGAATCTTTTCTGCATTATGTCTGGCAGTTTCAGTATTTCAATAGTTCGGGGTTGTGTACGGAGGAGGGTGAGCCGGTGGCGGTGTTTGCTACTGGGTTTCACAATAAACATGCTGGGCCGGATTTTGTGCAGGCGCGTGTGAAGATCGATGGGATGGAGTGGGTTGGATGTGTGGAGCTTCATATTTATGGTTCGGATTGGGAGGCACACCGGCATGCGGACGATGCGGCGTATGAGAACGTGGTCTTGCATGTAGTTTGGGAGAACGACAAGCCCGCGCGCCGAGCGGATGGTTCATTGATTCCTACTGTGGTGTTGCGTAACCGGATTCATTCGGGATTGGTGTTGCGTTATAAGACGTTTATGCATAGCCCGGATCATATTCCCTGCGCGAGCTCATTGGATCGTGTGGCGGGTATATTCAGGTTATCGATGGCGGAGCGGGCGTTTGCTGGGAGGTTGGAGGAGAAGGCGGCCGTTGTGATGGGGCTTTTGCAACGGAACCGGGGTGATTGGGAAGAGACGTGTTATCAACTGCTGGCGCGGAGCTTTGGGTTTAAGATCAATGCGGAGCCATTTCAGCGGCTGGCGTTGAGCCTGCCGTATCGTGTGCTGCGGAGGCATGGTAATAAGCTGTCACAGATCGAGGCGCTGTTGTTTGGGCAAGCCGGTTTTCTTGAGCCACGACGAGGGCAATGGCCCGATGTGTATACCGACGTGCTGCGGCGGGAGTATTCATTTTTAAGCAAGAAGTATGGACTTCTGTCGGGAAGACTCGAGCGCGCGGAGTGGAAGTTTTTGAGAATGCGGCCGGCAAACTTTCCTACGTTACGGATCGCGCAATTTGCAAGCTTGTTGATGTACAGGCAGAATATCTTTTCGTGTATTATGGAGGCTGAGAACCTGGAGGCGCTGCGGGAATTGTTCAGGGTTAAACAGTCAGATTACTGGCGCCAGCATTATAGTTTGGGTAGTGTTTCGCAGGAGGATGTAAGCGCGCTCGGTGACGCGAGTATCGACGCCCTGCTGATCAACGCGGTTGTGCCGCTGCTGGTAGCGTATGGCAAGAGCCAGGACGAGCCGATGTTGGTAGACCGGGCGGTGAGTATTTTGGAGAAGATGGAACCCGAGGCTAATTCTGTTACGCGGCGATGGTCAGCGTTGGGTTGGGAAGCTGAGAACGCAGTGGAGTCGCAAGGCATGTTAGAGTTGCACAACAATTTCTGTTTAAAGCGCAGATGCTTAGATTGCACTATTGGAGCATCGCTGCTTAAACCAATGCCCGCATGACGATATTTTTTTTCGCTCACTTTACGGTTTTACTGGCCCTTGGGTTTATGCTTTGGCGGCGTTCGGCTGCGCCGTTGCGGCTGTTTTTCTGGCCGGCGTATTTGCTCAAGCTGGCTGCGGGTGTAGGTATCGGGTTGTTGTACAGCCTGTATTACAGCACAGGGGATACCATGAATTACTTTCGTGATGGCATGTTGCTGACGGATCTGGCGCGGCATGATACAGGAGCGTATCTACGGTTTTTGTGGAACACCGATATGGATGCAGGTGTATGGCAAACGCTGACGTTTCAGGAGCCGCGGGCATTGTTTCTGAGTAAGGTGGTTAGTGTATGCGGCTTGTTTACGGCGAATAATTATTGGATTACAGGCTGTTATTTTTCGTGCATTGCATTTGCCAGCGCGTGGTACCTTGTGAAGGTGATCCACCGGTATAATGCAGGCTGTACGTTGGCGGCGGTGGTGGCGTTTCTATTCTTTCCGTCAGTGCTCTTCTGGAGCGCGGGTATTGTGAAGGAGAGTTTGGCGATGGCGAGCCTGTATTTTCTTAGCGCGGTGTTTCTGTGTTATTGGGGACGTATACCAGCACCGTGGTTTGCCTGGCTTATTGCACCGTTGGCTATTTGGTTTTTGTGGATGCTGAAGTATTATTACTGTGCGGCGTTATTCCCGGTTATGCTGACGGCCGTTGTTGTCCGATGGCTATACGTTAAAGTCAAGATGCTGCCGCGTTTTGTGATGCCGCTGGTATGGCTTGTTGTATTTGTGGTGCCCCTGGCTATTGCGGCTACGGTGCATCCGAATTTTTACCCGGAGCGGTTTCTGGAGGTTATTGTTTCGAACTACGAGGTTTATGCGTCGTTTCCGGACCGGGCGGACCGCATTTATTATCCGGGCCTTGAGACGACGGCAGGGAGCATTGCCATGCATGCGCCAGTGGCTTTGTTTTCAGGGTTATTCAGGCCGCTGCCGTGGGAGGCGCATCACGTATTTCAGTTCGTTATGGGGCTAGAGAACTGTGTTTTGCTGGTGTTACTGGTGATGTGCCTGTGGAGCTGGCGGCGTGTGTGGCAAGGTGGAGATGGTATACTGGTGTTTTCGGTGGTGGTTTATATTATGGTGCTGGCGGTATTTCTGGCGTTGTCCACCCCAAATTTTGGGACGTTGTCTCGCTACCGGGTAGGCTTTATACCGTTTTTCGTTTTCCTGACGGCGTGCGGGAATGTGCTTCTCGAACGATTGCAGCGCAGGATGCCGGTATCTGTTTTTGACGCAGGAGGCGAATAGCGGGGACGCAAAGAGATTCATACAAAGATCATTCGGGTACCTTGTTCGAGAGGATGTATCGCTCTACCTTTACGATCTTTAACTGTATTATGGAAAATCCTGTAATGATATTTGGCGCCAGTCATCTGGGGCGGGCTGCGAAGGAGATATTCGAGGACAACAGCAATGTGGTGTATTGTTTTCTTGACGATAACAAAAAGCTTCACAACACCGAGATCGACAATGTGACGGTGATGGGCAGCACGGATGACGATGGATTCCTGAAGCTTATCGGTAAGAAATGTGAGGCGTTTGTGGCAGTAGATGATAATAAGCTTCGGAAGTCTATTGTGAAGATGTTACAGGAGGAGCGGCATGTTCAGCCGGTGAATGCTATCCATACTTCGGCTATCCTTGCGACGTCCAGCGACCTGGGGCATGGTAATTTTATCGACCAGGGGGTGAAGGTAGGAGCGGGTGCGAGTGTTGGCAATCATTGTACGCTTCACGCGGGTTGTATTCTCGGTGTAGAGACCAAGCTCGGTGATTTCGTACAATTGGGTGCGGGAAGTGTTATAAATGCCGGTACCGAGGTTGAGGACGAAGTGTTTATCGGCTCGGGTGCAGTTATTGTAGGCGGCATTACAATCGGCAAAGGTGCGCGTATAGGTGCAGGGTCGGTGGTGATCGCGCCGGTGAAGGCAGGTGAAACTGTTTTCGGTAACCCCGCGCAAAAGGTCAATACCTAGGGCTGCCTTATGGCTTCCCTGTGGTCATGTTTTGTTGTATTTAAATAAGGGAAGTCTAACGGTACGAACTAATGGCAAAAATTTCAGAGACAGATCTCATTCTCAACCCGGATGGCAGTGTATACCACCTGAGCCTGTTGCCGAAGCATATCAGCGACATTGTGATCACGGTTGGCGACCCGAACCGGGTTAACCAGGTGAGCGAGCATTTTGACGATGTGGAGTTCGAGATGAACCGCCGCGAATTCATTACCCACGTTGGTAAGTATAAGGGCAAGTCTATCACGGTGATCAGCACGGGCATGGGCACCGATAATATCGAGATCTTTATGACCGAGCTCGATGCGCTTGTGAATGTAGATCTTGCCACGAGGGAGCCGAAGGCGGAAAAGAAGCGTTTGAAGATCGTGCGTATAGGCACCTCGGGGGCGATTCAGGAGGACATACCGGTGGGCTCGTACCTGGTGAGCGACTATGCGGTGGGCTTCGACAACCTTATGAGCTTTTATGCGTTAGAGCAGAGTGAGTTTGAACGCACAGTTGCATTAGATATTCAGAAGAATACGGGGCTGCCGTTTTTGCCGTATGTTGTGAAGGGATCGGATACATTGCGAGCGCAATTCGGTTTCGATATGATCGAGGGCAACACGGTGACAACGCCTGGTTTTTATGCTCCACAGGGTCGTATCGTACGTACGCCGATACGTTATCCCAAGTTACTGGAGGATCTCAACTACTATCATAACCGCACCAGTGATTTCTGGCTTACCAACTTCGAGATGGAGACGGCAGGATATTATGCCATGGGCAGATTGCTTGGGCATGATGTATTGAGTGTGAATGCGATTATTGCGAACCGGATTGTGAATACGTTTTCGAAGGATCCGAATCATGTGATTGATGCTTTGATAAAGAAGGTGTTGGATAGAGTTTGACGGGGATGATGGGACCCCGAGTGCTCGGGACACGGTGGCTGGGATGGCTTCGTTACCAGTGGGTTTATGCTGCTTAGTTGCTGTGGGTATATAGTGTAGGGATTACGTTGGTTTGTGACTGATGTTGTTGGGGCTGCGGGTGATTTATATTTTTTACATTTTAAATTTTAGTTTTTATGGCTTACATCATGGTTGATGTAGAGAGTGATGGTCCTATACCTGGGGATTATTCGATGATTTCGTTTGGGGCTGTCGTCGTGGAGGACGGATTGAAGAGGACCTTTTATGGGAGGTTAAGGCCTATTTCGGATAAGTTTGAACCGGAGGCTTTGGCTGTATCGGGGCATACGCGGGAAGAGGTTATGGCGTTTGAGGACCCGGCTGTGGTAATGCAGCAGTTCAAGGCCTGGATCGGTAGCGTCAGTAAGGGACGGCCGTTATTTATTAGTGATAACAATGGCTTTGACTGGATGTTTATCTGCTGGTATTTCCATCACTTCATCGGGGAGAATCCATTTGGTCATAGTTCTCAGAACCTGGGGAGTTTATATAAGGGGCTTGTGAAAGACGTGTTCAAGACGTTCAAGCATTTGCGGAAGACGGCACATACTCATAATCCGGTGGATGATGCTATGGGGAATGCGGAGGCGCTATTGATAATGAAGAAGGAGATGGGGTTGGGTATTTCGTTTTGAGGGGGAGTGTGTTTGTTTAGTGGGATGGGTTAGTGATCGGATATGATGACTGTGGGGGCGTTTTTGTTTCTGCGGACTACCAGGATGAGCAAGGGGAGGGCGATGATGAAGAGGATGCCGATGATGAGGTAGGCATCGAGGTAGCTGAGCAGGAAGGATTGTTTTGTTACGGCCATGTCGAAGACTTTGAGTGCTTTTTGATGTGCCTCCGGGAACGATTCACCTTGTTGCTGGAACCGGCTTATGTAGGCGTTATATCTTTCGGACACGGCGGGGTTGCCTACGTGCAGGTGGCTGATGAGCGATACGCGGTGCGCGGCGGTGCGACGGGTGATGTAAGTGTTGACGAATGAAATTCCAAAGGATCCGCCGAGTTGCCGCATCATGTTATTGAGCGCGGCACCTTGCGGGATATTTTCAGGCGGCAATGATGATACGGCCAGCGACGTGAGTGGTACCGTGAGCAAGGCCATACCGACGGCACGGAAGATGAGGGTAAATGTTATTTCCGATGCGCTGATGTCGAGGTTTATGCTGTTCATGCGCCAGTTGAAGTATATGAAGCAGATGAATCCTGCTGCTATAATGATTACGGGCGACACACCTTTTTGGAGGAGCCTGCCGGTAACCATCAGCGCGAAGACGGCGATGAGGGCACCGGGGAGCATTAACAGCCCGGTTTGTGTAGGCGTGAAGTTGAGCAGACGTTGCGCCAATACCGGGGTTATGAATATGGAGGTGAACAAGCCTACGCCGGTTATGAATGTGAGGATGGCAGCTACGCTGAGGGTTTTGCTTTTCAGTACCCGCAGATTTACGACAGGATCTTTTACCTGTAGTTCCCAAATAACAAAGGCTATCAACGTTATCGCTGCGATGCCGGTAAACCAGGTGATGTAGGGTGTTTCGAACCAATCTTCGGTCTCGCCGCGCTCCAATACTGTTTGGAGCGTGCTGATGCCGACGGTTAGCAGCAGGATGCCTGTCCAGTCGATTCCCTTCCTGATTTGTTTTACGGTGGGCTCCGTCAGCAGCATGTAACATGCTACGGCTGTGAATATTCCGATGGGTACGTTGATATAAAATATCCATGGCCATGAATAGTTTTCGGTGATGATACCACCTAACGTTGGGCCAATGGTAGGGCCAATGAAGACGCCGATGCCGAAGATGGCTGCGGCGATGCCCTGCTTTTCTTTTGGAAACTGTTCGAATATTACGGCTTGTGATACGGACAGCAACGCGCCACCCCCTATTCCCTGGAGAAACCGGAAGAAGACCAACATCCATATATTGGTGGATTGTCCGCACATAATGGAGCAGAAGGTAAAAAGTATGATAGAGCCTATGTAGTAGTTTCTTCTTCCCAGTAATGTAGTAAGGAAGCTGGTGATGGGAATGATGATAACGTTGGCGATGGCATACGATGTAATTACCCAGGAAGTGTCTTCCAGCGTAGCGCCAAGGTTACCGCTCATATGCGAAAGCGCTACGTTTACGATGGAGGTATCGATAAGCTCCATAACTGCGGCGAGGATGACGGTGAAGATGAGTAGGTTCTTGTTAAACGGAGTCATATACCATTGCTTGTTTGCGGGAGCGAATTAGCAATGGATTTTTAGACCGTACGGTCTAGTTTTTAGCTTCCAGAAGATCGGTATTCGATATTTGGGGTCATTTGAGCTGTTTTATTTGCTGAAATATACCAAATGGTATATTTTTGTAGTGAATTGAAATTCCCATGGGCCATATGTTTTTAAAAGGGCAGGACGTAACGCGTAAGGGTGAGAGAACACGGCGGTTTATACTGGAAAGAGCGGCGCATCTGTTCAATACCAAGGGCTACTCGCAGACTTCGCTGTTGGATATTATGGATGCGACGGGGCTGTCGAAGGGTACTATTTACGGCAGGTTTGAAGATAAGACCCAGCTTGCGCTTGCTGCTTTTGACTACAACCTGAAGCTAATGGTGAGCAGGATCGATTCCGAGATGGATAAATGCACTACGGTACGTGAGAAGATGATTGTTTATGTACGGCTTTACAACATGTTTTGGAAACCTGGTGGCGGTTGCCCGATCTTGAATGTTATGCAGGAAGGTGACGACTCGTCGCCCATGCTGAAGGAAAAGCTAAAATGGGCTGTTGGCCGGTGGAAGAAAAAGCTGGTTGGTTTACTGGAGACGGGTATCCAGGTTAAAGAATTTCATTCGTCAATAGATGCTGAGCAAATAGCCACGGCTTTTATTGCTTTGCTGGAAGGGGCGGTTATGCTTAATAAGACTTTGGATGATGTAAAGACATCTACCCTTATCACGGGTTATGTTGAGAAAATGGTGGCTGATATTCCGGCAGGGCTTGCGTGAGTTATCATTGCAACGCTGATTTATAGAAATCAATTTTTGACCACGGGTTGTTGAGCCCTGCAAGTGCGTGGGTGTTGTTTGTAATGGTGGTTCAAGGCCCGGAAGTGGTTGTTCCGGGGTAATCATAAAGGCAAAACGGCTCTGTGCTTTCCTGTTGAAAGCCTTGCAACAAAGTCTTAGGAGGGGCCTGTTTTATGAAGACAGGCCTTAGAGCATGACGTTGCTGTCCATGCGCATGATTTGTTTTCCGGCCTGGAACGGGCTATCGTTATAGAAGCCGGAGAGGATGCGGTGGGCGATCTGCTCGATGATAAGCTCTTCGTCTGTTTTCCCCTTTTTTCCTTCCCAATACAGGCGTTTGGGATGTTTTCTCATATCCTCCACGTAGTACCGGGCGTGCTGGTACTGTTCATCGGTAAAAGATATTGTAAAGCAGGTTTTAACTTTTTGTGTGCTCATGTTTTATGGGTTGGCAATAGTTATGCCATTGGCTTTATGTGTTTTTACGGGAATGGTGGGGATTGCGGTTGTACGGCCGCCCGGGAACGGGCGAAAGTGTCCGAGCGCGGGAAAATCAGCGCTAGTGTAAGGAGCGAGAAGCGATGGGGTGTATGGCATGGGTGTGTTTTTGGATATTGGGGAAACGATTTTGTGAGGGATTGGCGTTTGAACATTGAGGAACCCTTTTAACTGGGGGGAAGGGATGGTGTTTTGATTGGTTGGGGGAATGTCTTTGGCTAGTGTGCCCCCACCGAGTACCCGGGGCACGCGATGACCTCCCTGGTTGTCTCTCCCGATACTATCGGGATCGAACAACCGGCCCTCCTTGAAGGAGGGCGAGGCCTGCCGGCGCGCATCCGAGTACTCGGGAATTGGGTTTTAGGATTGGGATATGTAATTAACCTGTATTTTAGTGCAGCTATGGGAGATTGTACAACTTTTACGCTATCGAATGGTATCCGGGTTGTTTACCGGCAGATGCCATCTACCGCGATTGTTCATTGCGGTATTATTTTGAACGTGGGGAGTCGTGATGAGAACCTTGATAACCAGGGAATCGCGCATTTTTGGGAGCACATGGCTTTTAAGGGAACCCGCAAACGCAAGACGCTTGATATTCTGAGCAGCCTGGACTCTGTAGGCGGCGAGCTGAATGCCTATACGGATAAGGAAAAAATCGCCTTTTATGCTTCTGTGCGCAACGAGTATTTTGAGCGTGCGGTGGATTTGTTAAGCGACATTACGTTTTATTCTATTTTTCCCGAGAAGGAACTGGAGAAGGAACGTAGTGTGATACTGGAGGAGATGTCGATGTATATGGATAGCCCTGACGATTCGCTGCAAGACGAGTTCGAGGCTGTGGTTTATAAGAAGCACCCTTTGGGTATGAATATCCTGGGCCGTGAGGAGACGATCAAGTCGTTCAAGCGCAAGGATTTTATGGCCTTTCTGAAGAACCACATTCATGCTTCGCGTATTGTGTTTTCGATTGTGGGCAATATTCCTCCGGGTGAAGTTGAGCGTCTTTCGAAAAAGTATATCGAAGGGTTCAAGGGGTATAGTGCTAACGGCAAGCGTACGAAGTTTTCGATATATAAACCCCAGGAGAAGGTTTTGCACCGCACTGTTAAGCAAGCTAAGTGTGCTATGGGGCGCGATGCTTATCCACTGAAACATGCAGACCGTATCCCGCTATATATGCTGGTGAATATGCTTGGAGGGCCGGGTATGAACTCGCAGCTGAACCTGGCGTTGCGCGAGCGTTATGGCTTCGTATACTCTGTTGATGCGCATTACATTCCGTATACCGATACCGGTATGTTCGTGGTGTTTTTCGGTACAGAGCCAAAGCAGCTCGATAAGTGTATTAAGCTTGTGAAGCGGGAGCTCGCAAAGGTATGCGAGAAGCCTTTGTCCGCGCGAAAGCTTGCTTCGGTGAAGGAGCAGATCAAGGGGCAACTGGCTATGTCTGAAGAGAACAATCTGAACCTGATGCTGATGATGGGACGCAGCATCCTGGACTTCGGGTTTGTGCCCAGTCTTGACGAGGTGTTTGAAAAGATCCAGGCGCCAACGGCTCAGAAGCTGCAAGACATTGCCCAGGATATTTTTGACGAGAAGAAGCTGAGCTTTCTGACGATGGTTCCGGAATAACCAATCGGGGAAAGGTATAAACATTAAGATGTAACGGATGGAAATTATTCACGAGGGGTTGCAAGCGTACGCTGAAGATCATACGACCCGGGAGTCGACTTTGCTTCAGAAGATAAACCGCGACACGCATGCGCATGTGCTTAGCCCGCGGATGCTGTCGGGCCATTTGCAGGGGCGTGTGCTTTCGATGATCAGCCACATGGTGCGGCCAGCGCGTGTGCTGGAGATAGGCACGTATACCGGCTATTCGGCTTTGTGTCTGGCGGAGGGGCTTGCTCCCGGCGGTAAGCTTATTACGATCGATATCAACGAGGAGTTGGAGGATCGTGTGCGGGGTTATTTCAGGGCTTCGGCGTTTGAGCAGCAGATCGACTACCGGATCGGCGATGCGCGCAAAATTATCCCCACGCTTGATGAGCGCTTCGACCTTGTTTTTATCGATGCCGATAAGGCCAGTTATGGAACGTATTTTGATTTGGTTATAGACAAGGTTCGGGCTGGTGGGTTTATCCTGGCTGATAATGTTTTGTGGAGTGGGAAGGTGATCAGCGAGCGGCCGGACAAGGATACGCGGGTGCTTTTGGAATTTAATCGTAAAATTAATGAGGATCAACGGGTTGAAAACGTACTTCTTCCTATCCGTGATGGGATTATGCTGATCAGAAAAGTATCTTTGTAGACTTTTTGAGCTTCTCATTTTTTCAACTTCTTATTATGAAACTATTCCTGGCGTTATTTTTTGCTTTGGGGTTAACGGCTGCGGCAGCGCAGAGCCCTGAAGTTCCGCACAAGATGCAGTTTGCCGACCTAACGCTTACGATACGTGACGATGCGCGTCGTGAGATCCAGAAGGATGTTGATGCCTATACCAAATATCCGAAGTCGTTTAACGTAAAGGTTGAGCGTGCGCGCACCTACTTCCCGATCATCGAGAAGGTTTTTGCCGAGGAGGGTATTCCTGACGACATCAAATACCTGGTTATTCAGGAGAGTGCGCTGATTGCCGATGCGGTGTCTGTGTCGAACGCGGTGGGCTTCTGGCAATTCAAGGACTTTACGGCTATTGAGATGGGGCTTCGCGTGGATAAAGAGATTGACGAGCGGCAGAACATCGTGGCGGCTTCGCGGGCTGCGGCAAAATACTTCAAGAAGAACAACGGTTACTTCAACAACTGGCTTTATGCGCTTCAGGCTTACCAGATGGGCGCAGGTGGTGTGTTGAAGAGCGAGAAGGATAGTAAGAGCGGCCAGAAGAATATAGAGATCACGACCAACACGTATTGGTATGTTCGCAAATATCTGGCGCACAAGATAGCATACGAGGCAGCCATAAAGGAGAGTGGTGGGCAGATCAAGGTTATGACTTACCAGACACAGAGTAAGAAGACTCTGGGCGATCTGGCTAAAGAGATCTCTATCGACGAGGCTTCGCTGCTGGAGTACAACAAGTGGGCTAAGAACGGTGTTATTCCCGGCGACCGTGCTTACTCAGTGATCATTCCGTTTCAGGGCGATGGGCGTAACCTGACGCTACCGGCATCGGATGTAGCCATTGCCTCTGCGGGTGTACAACAGGATGCAGCGAATGCTCCCGTTGGCGCGGCTAAGCGCGGAACGGTAAAGATAAACGGCATACATGCTATTCTGGCGAAGGCCGGAGATAAGCCCGCAGACCTGGCAGGCCGCGGGAAGGTGGAGCTTACAGACTTTCTGAAGTGGAACGATATGTCGGTAAGCGACCGTGTTGAAGGTGGGCGCTATTATCTGTTGGGTAAGAAGCGTGCACGTGCGCAGGAGGCCTATCACAAGGTACGTACTGGTGAGACTTTATGGGATGTGAGCCAGCAGTACGGCGTGCGGATGAAGAAGCTCAAGCGTTATAACCGGCTTTCGGGTGATGATATAAAACAAGGTGAAGTGTTATGGCTGGCTTCGATGAGGCCGAAGGATTCAGAGAAGGCCGGCCAGATAGCGAAGACGGTTGAGGTTAACGATAATGAAGCATTTGCATGGGATGCCAGTGAGACGACAGCGGCGGCTACACCTTCGACACCTGTGCAAACGAAGCCGGTTACGATAAAGCCTGTTGAAACACCGGTTACAACTCCAGCTCCTGACCCGGTTGTAGTGAAGCCGGTTAAGATTGAAGCACCTGTTTCTCAAGATGTTGAGAAGACAGATGGCTCTGCAGTTATCTTGCGGGAAACGGTGGATTCCGCTAAAATCTTACAACCGGATACAGTGTTTACGGCCAGGCCGGACTCTATTCATGTAACGGTTCCAAAGATCGAGGAGGTTGTGGTTGCTGTTAATAAGACGGAACACATTGTTCAACCCAAGGAGACGCTTTATGGGATTGCGAGGCTTTACAATGTTGGGGTTATGGACCTGGTGAAGTGGAACAATCTCGATCTGCAGCAAGGTATACGCCCTGGTCAGGTTTTGAAGCTTTCTGACGGTCAGCCGGTTATGGAAGATCCAGTGGCCACTAATCAGCCCGTAGATGTGTTGGAACACGAGGTTAAGGCGACGGATACGGTTTACAGCATTGCGCGTAAGTATGGTGTTACGATCAAGGAACTGATGGATTGGAACAACAAGAAGGACTTTACGCTGTCGATTGGTGAGCGATTGAAGATCCCACGTAAGTAGCGGGAACGTAACCGCAGTTTTTTTGCGTTTTCCCTGTATTTATTACCTGCTGGTGGTGATTTTGCCGGACGCGGTACCAAATAATTTAAAAAAGGATATTTTTGTGCTTCGTGTAAAAGATTGTGTAGACGGATTTATCCTATATTAATTATTGATGCAGACCGATACAAAAGCCATAGATTTAGTTATGCTTGTGGATGATAACGATACTGATAACTTTATCAGTAAGCGGATCATCGAGATCACCAAATTTGCCAAGCGGGTTGAAGTGAAGGGTTCGGGCAAGGCTGCCCTTGATTATCTTCGTGAGAATCAGAACAAGCCGGAAGACCTTCCGAGTCTGATCTTTCTGGACATCAACATGCCGATTGTGGATGGCTTTGTATTTCTGTACGAGTTCGAGAAGTTCAACGAGCTGGTACGTAACAAGTGCAAGGTTATTATTCTTTCGAGCTCTGATAACAAACGTGACATCGATAAGATCGTGAACAACAATCACGTAATCAAGTTTATAACAAAGCCGTTGACAGAAGTAGCGTTGGATGAGATTAAATTGAACAACATTTAGATTTCATTGTTTGGGTTTTAAATTTTTAATTTAGATTTAAAACCCGAGCATTATGAAAGAAAAATACACTCTCTTTTTATCTATAGTTCTATTATCACTGTTATCACTGCGTTCTTCTGCGCAGATCATCAAACCAGATACCCTTTCGCCGTGGAAGAAGAAGCTGGTTTTTCAGCTTAATTTCAATCAGGCGTCCTTTTCATCGAACTGGAAAGCAGGTGGTATAAATTCTGTTGGCTTTAATGGTCTGTTTAATTACAAAACCGGTTACACGAAAGGTCGTAACTCGTGGGACAGTGAGATCGACCTGTTGTATGGCTTTGTGAAAAATTCGGGGCAAGGTTTCCGCAAAACGCTTGACCGTATTTTCCTTGATACGAAGTATGGTTATAAGCTGAACGATCGTTGGGATTTGTTTACTTCGTTGAACTTTCTTTCGCAGTTTGCCAAAGGTTACCGCTATGATAAGGACGCCAACGGCGTGGAGCAGGCGGTATTGATATCGGATTTTATGGCGCCGGCTTTCGTTACGTCGGCGTGGGGTGTTGAGTATCACCCGGTAGAGTATTTCAAGGTTCGTATGTCGCCTTTTGCACCACGTGTTACCATCGTTCGTAATCCGGAGCGTTTTATTCCTGCTGTGGACTCTGTAGCGCCTTACGGTGTGGAGGCTCCTGACGAGACACGATTCGAGTGGCTGGCGTTTCAGGCCCTTGCCGAATTTGACCATGACATTGCTACAAACGTAAACCTGAAAGTCCGTTATGTGATGTATGCCAACTACGAAACGCTGGAGTTAAAGACGATAGATCACCGCGTGGATCTGAACCTGAGTGCGAAGGTGAACCGTTTTATTACGGTTGGTCTATCGGGCATTTTGCTGTATGACTTCGACCAGGACAGCGGCGCGCAGGTGAGCCAGTCATTCAACCTCGGTTTCGCGTATTCGTTCCAGAACTACGTGGACAAGAAATAAGGACAGAGACTCTACTACTACGTTTTAATTACAAAGACATGTCAAAAGAGAAATTCACAGCGGCCATTACGGGTTCGTACACTACCGCTTTGCCTTCTATTTACCTGGGCTGCGGTGTTTTTGAAGGTGAGGTTATTGCCGATGCGCGTGTAAACCTACCGTTACGTATGATGAATCGTCACGGCCTGGTGACCGGTGCTACCGGCTCGGGTAAGACCCGTACCTTGCAAGTAATGGCCGAGCAGCTCTCTGCTGCAGGTGTGCCTGTGTTTATGCCCGATATGAAAGGCGATCTTTCGGGTATGGCGAAGTCGGGTACTGTCAACGATAAGATTCAGGAGCGTGCTTCGGCGCTGGGTATTACCTATACGCCTAATGGTTTTCCTGTAGAATTGTATTCATTGAGTGGCAAGCTTGGGGCGCAAATGCGGGCTACCGTTACCGAGTTCGGGCCGGTGTTGCTGAGCAAGATCCTGGAGCTTAACGATACGCAGACTGGTGTATTGAATATTCTTTTTAAGTATGCAGATGATAAGAACCTGCCGATCGTAGACTTTGCCGATCTGAAGAAGGTGTTGAATTACCTGACGGAAGGGCCAGGCGCTGTGGAGATAAAAAGTGATTATGGCAAGATCTCCACGGCCACGGCGAGCACAATCCTACGGAAGATCGTTTCGCTGGAGCAGCAGGGTGTAGACCAGCTTTTTGGCGAGACTTCGTTTGACGTGGAGGACCTTTTTGAAAAAGTAGATGGTCGTGGTGTTATCAGTCTGCTGAATGTAGCCGATATACAACAGCAGCCGGCGATATTTTCGACGTTTATGCTGGCGTTGCTGGCCGAGCTTTATCAGCGCCTGCCGGAAGCGGGTGATCTTGATAAGCCGAAGCTTATTTTCTTTCTTGACGAAGCTCACTTGCTGTTCAAGGATGCACCGAAGGCTTTTATGGACCAGATCGAACAAATTATACGGCTGGTGCGCTCGAAAGGTGTTGGCGTATTCTTTTGTACGCAGCTTACGCAAGATGTTCCGGCTACTATACTATCACAATTGGGTAACCGTGTTCAACACGTTATCCGTGCGTTTACTCCGAACGATGTGAAGGCCTTAAAAGACACAGTGAAGACGTTTCCCAAGTCGTCTTTCTATACATTGGAAGAGCAGTTTACGCAGTTAGGCACTGGCCAGGCTTTTATTACGGTATTGAACGAGAAGGGTATTCCTACCGAGACTGTGGTTACGCACCTGGTGCCTCCGGCGTCGTTTATGGGGCCGTTGACTTCCGCGGAATATGACGAGCATTTAAATGCTTCGGATATGTATCGCAAGTATAAAGACGCTGTGGATCCGGAGAGCGCGTTTGAAATGTTGAACGAGCGTATGACTGCGGCAGAAGAGGCTGAAGAAGAAGCAAAGGAGGCGAAGAAGCAGGCTAAAGCGGCACCACGGACGTCGTCGCGGCGGGAGAAATCCACGTTCGAGGAGGTGATGGCATCGCCGGTAGCGAAGCAGGTGGGGCGTGAGATTGTGCGGGGTGTTTTCGGTATGCTGTTTGGCGGCTTTACTTCGCGGAGGGGTCGCAAGGGCGGATTGTTCTAGCCGACAGTATTCGTATATACGTATATGTTAACAAATCAGGCCGGCGTAATAGCCGGCCTGATTTGTTATTACAGGATCAGAAGTCTGTGTCGAGGTTGAGTCTATCCTTAAGCTCGCGAAGCAGGGGATTTTTGTTTAGCAGGTAGTCGAACTTTTCGCGGGGTGTATAGAGGATCGTGCGTTCATCGGGCACGCGGTGCTCACCGGTTAGCTGTATGGTTGTATTGCGCAGCTTTTCACGGATATAGGTGATGAGGTCTGTGCGGATGTTGTTGAGGTCCATTTCCTGCACAGGGTTATGCAGGTGTACGATGATGGTGTTATTCTGAAAATCGTACGGTTGCGTTAGCAGCATGTATTCGGTATGGATCTTTTTGCGTTGTTCGGCAAATTGGTTCCAGACTTTCTGAAGCTGTTCGGGTGTGAAAGGATCGTTGTATTCGATACGAACTTCGGCTTCTACCGTTACTTCTTTTTTTGCTTCTACTTTCAGGAGGTCTGTTAGCCTGACCGTCTTTGGTGTAGCTTTTGCCCTGGCGGGTTCGCCGGGGTCTTGTTTGGCGGTAACGGGAGGTACGTCAGGCTGCGGACCGCGGCTGGGCGCTGACGTGGGGTATTCTGTGGTCACCGGTGGCGCCTGCTGTGCCTGTGGCGGCGCAGTTGTTACCGGTGGCATTTGTTGTGCCTGAGGTGGTGCTGTGGCTACCGGCGGTGTTTGTTGCGTTTGAGGCTGCGCGGTTGTTACCGGCGGTGCTTGTTGTGCCTGCGGCGGTGCAGTTGTTACCGGTGGTGTTTGTAGCGCCTGAGGCTGCGCGGGTTCTTCGGCAGCCTGTTCGTCGATCTCTACACTAATTTTTTTTTTAAGCCTGCATCAGCAGGAACGCCATTAGCCTGTACAGCGAGCTGACCTACGGGAATAACGGCACCTACGTGTGCCATTTTCATAAGGGCAAGCTCTACGGTGAGGCGCTGATTCTTGCTGCCTTTATAGCCGATATCGCACAGGTTGGCAATGTTCAGCCAGGTGAGCAGGAGTGAGGGTGATGCTGTTTGGGCCTGCAGGGCATACTTTTTACGCACGCTGTCGGGCACTTCCATCAGTTGTGTGGTGCGGGCGTCCTGCGACACCATGAGGTTGCGGAAGTGTTCGCTGAGGCCTACGATGAAGTTGTGGCCATCGAAGCCTTTGCGGAGGATCTCGTCGAGGAGTATGAGAGGCTGTGTGTGGTTTTGTGTGAGGAGCGCGTCGACTACCTGGAAATAGTAGTCGTAGTCGAGGATGTGGAGGTTGGAGAGTGTGGATTTGAACGTTACTCCTTTGCCGGAGGAGTATGTTACCATGAGGTCGAATATGGAGAGGGCGTCGCGAAGGGCGCCGTCTGCTTTCTGGGAGATGAGGTGAAGTGCCTCGTCTTCAGTGGGTATACCTTCGTGCACAGCGATCTTTTTCAAGTGATTCGCTATGTCGCTGATCTGAATGCGGTTAAAGTCGAAGATCTGGCAGCGTGACAAGATGGTAGGGATCACCTTGTGTTTTTCGGTTGTTGCCAGGATGAAGATGGCGTACGACGGCGGTTCTTCCAGTGTTTTAAGGAAGGCGTTGAAGGCCGCGTTTGAGAGCATGTGCACCTCATCGATGATGTACACTTTGAACTTTCCGAATTGTGGCGGATATCGTACCTGGTCGATCAGGTTTCTGATATCTTCAACGGAGTTGTTTGAAGCGGCATCGAGCTCGAAGATGTTGAGGGAATTATTTTCGGTACGTTCCTCGAAGCCGTTGATGAGCCTGGCGACGATACGGGCACAGGTTGTTTTACCTACACCGCGGGGACCGCAGAATAGTAGAGCCTGAGCAAGTTTGTTGTTATCGATTGCGTTTTTGAGTGTTGTGGTGATGTGTTCCTGACCCACTACTTCATCAAAGCCCGAAGGGCGATACTTTCTTGCCGAGACAACAAAATTTTCCATCGCGTGCAAGATAATCGGGGGAAGAAAGAATTAAAAGGGGTTCGGGGTTATAATTTGAGCGTGGTAAAATTAATGGGTGGGAATTGTTTTTTTACTGCCAACGTGGTAGTCACGCTTACGCTTAAGACCTTGCGCCACCCCCGGTTTTGTGTAAGTGTGCATGTAGGTTGTTCATTTGGCGGGGCATGTGAAGTTGAAATACAGTGTGAGATGTGGGGTCTGGGAGTGGGGTTTCAACTTCGTTGAGGTGCAGTCGTGAGACTGCGGCATACTAGGCACAAGTGACCTCCGGAGGCCTGCGGAACACTTTCGCCAGCTAAACGCCTGGCGGCGTACTGTATGGATTTTGGGAGGGAATTAAATTGGGGTATATTTGTGATCTTTTTGCGGAGAAATCCGTTAAGGATAATCCCGATGGATCGGGATGGAGTTATTTGACATTTGGGGCCGACCGGTTTTGACAGGATGCTTGAGGTTTTATGTAAGCATGCAGGCTCATGGGATGAGAGCCTTGAAAGATAGTCCTTAATTATACCTGGCGAGTCTAACTACGCCATGGCTGCTTAATTTAGCGGAATGCTAAATTAGCCTCGTCCCGATAAGATCGGGAAAGCCATCATCGCTCAACATTGTAGTTTTGCAGGTGTTGAATAGCGGTGTCGTAATGCAGAATTGCTCCGTGCGATGTTGCTAAGCATGGTTAAGACACAGTAACTAAGTTGGAGTTTAGGCCGTTGCCTGCCTTGCCCCTTCCGACAATTAATGGTCAACTAAGCATGTAGAAGATAGACTGTCTTCTTCTCTGGACGAGAGTTCGATTCTCTCCGGCTCCACAAAAAACAGCGTGAGTGCGAAGTGCGAGAGCGAAATGCGTCTCGTACTCGTCCTTGCACGGTTTTGTTTCAGTGGCACATCATGTGTCAAATTTGAGTCAGTTCCTTTTAGCACTTCGTGCGACCTGTATTATGGTGGCATCATAACGTCCAATTTGCCATTTCAAATGTTTTTCAGTCAGCCGAGATAATGTTTTGCCGATGCCAGCATCTTCGGTACAAAAGGAATTTTATAAGGTTTTGGAAATTCATATTTTTCTGTCATGAGCGTTAGGTTTAAAATCACAGATCTTGAGCTATTGGAAAAGTCGTATGTAGACTTTAAAAGATATGTAGACAATAAAATAGATATTGAAATAGTCGACGGTTATGCAGTAGTCAGGGCAGAACCGTACCAGTTATTTTCGTTTGCCTCCCTTTATGGCGGCAATATTTTTAGTAAGCATAAAAAGCTCAGGCTTTTGGAAAGCCAGTCTTGCAATATCGAGATTCCAAAGTCGTTCACTAATACACCAATCGACATCGTCACTCAGTGGAATCAGAAAATCGAGTTCCATCCTGGTTTTTTGACAATGGCGGAGTCATGGATGATCAGGAATTTCGTTGATATATTGTCGGCGGACGACCAGGAGAAATTAATACGTGGGGTCGGAGACATCAACTTTTACCAATCCATTTCCTTTGAGGAAGATATCCAGTATGCCTATCGGATAATTGACAGTACATTGATCCTGATCCGTGAGCAAAATCGAATCTCAGTAATCACAAGTCTATGGAGAACCGAATGGTATGATGTATAAATTTAAAATAATGACCAATTATCCAGCGGACCTGGAGGTCGAAATTGTGCGCTTTAATAATGAAAATGGGACTGATCTGAAGATATCGAGGACATTGAAAGACGAGGTTATGTTTGTAGAAGTAGAGACTTCGTTGTCTGATGAAAAGTTATTTGAGTTTGGTGTGCAGTTTGGTTTTACTGACCGGAGAAAATCCATTGAAGGAAGAACCTGGTAGCTGATGGTGCTCAGGATTGCCGATTTGGGCTGGAAAAAATGTTACCAGGGCTACAACAATGTGTGTAACCCTGGTATAGGATAGTCTCGATCTTTATGGATCATAGCCGGAAGAGCTTCCACTCGGTCCAGGAACCATCGGGATTTTTCTCGCGGAACTTTCCTTCGGTGATTTCCCGGGTCAGGTTGCCCTGGGCATCGTAGACAGAGGTAAACGATTTCCTGTTGAAGGTACAGATATCGGTATTGGATGCGCTGGCATTACTGTTCTTCTCAAATGTGTAATCGGTGATTGTCTTTTTCTCCAGTACGCCGGTCTGATCATTGTATTCGTAGTATTCGGATTTTACTACCTTTTCTCCATCCGTTGTGAATTTATTCGAGAGCTTATATGCGTCGTTTGTATTTTTTTTCCTGGACTGAATCGTTGTTTCTTTTCCACTGGTAGTATACAGCAGATCTCTCCCGAATTCATCGCTGGTTTGCAGCCTGTTTTTTTCGATAATGTGGTGGTAGGTGTGAGAAGAGATCTTTACATGATCGTCTTTTGCTTTCTTCTTGTCGTAGTAATGGGTGGAGGTGACAGTAACATCGGTTCCGGTTGTCCAGGAATAGGTAGTCTCTGAAATGAAATACTCGAATACCGGAGCGCCGGTTTTTTTGTCCAGTACGATGTAGCCCTCATTAACAGACGTTACACGATTGTCAGCTCCGTATTCGACGGTATAAAATTCACGCACCTTGTTGCTGTGCCCGTTAATAGCGAATCCTTTGTCTTCGAGCCGTGTGATACCCGGTGCAGGTGTAGTGATCACCAGCCGGGAGAAGTCCATACCCTCACTTGTACAATTGCCATTTTTCATAAATACCGATGGATAGGAGGGATTAGGGGCGTATCCAGCAACGCAAAGATTGCCCGGTTTATAGTCTGTAGAATACGACGAGGACAGGTAATACTGCCCCGTTATCCTGTCTCCATCTGTTATATACTCTCCGGGTACTGTAACGCCGCCATATCGGGCGCTCTTTACTTCATATAACCGGAATGCGTTGAAGAGGTTCTTTTTTGCTTCTTCGTTGGCGTCCTGGGCAAATCCACCGTGGACAACAGTAATACAGCAAAGCAGGATCAGTAGTCTATTCATTCTCATGGCAAAATACCTTTCAGGCAAAGATATTATAAACACCATTTAGGAAAAGTGTGTATCTAACGGAAATGGTACGCGCTGTAGAATTGACCATTAGCCATAGTCCGTTAGCCGGATTAAAATGCGGATCGATTTGGCGTAAAAAAAGAGGGCAAGACCTTAGCTTGTAGAAATTAGACCAGGAATGGGTAGATTTGTTTCTTACAAAACGCCAGATACACGGATACCATCATTTCTATGGCACAAGACAATCCTCAAAAGTTAATCGATCAATTTTTCAGCCTGTACGAAACGAATCCTTATGCGGCTGTCGATTACATCTTCGATACAAATCCATGGATAAAGGAAGCCGCGGAACAGCTTGACGATGTAAAGACCCAACTTGAAGATACACTCGATGTTGTAGGGAAATATGAAGGTTATAGTTTGATCAGTGAGAAAGCCACGGGCGGGCATATGATGCAGTATGTATTTATGGTTCGCTACGACCGGCAGCCTCTGCGTTTTATATTGCTCTTCTATAAGCCTTCCAGTGAATGGCGCCTGCATCATTTTTCGTTTGATGACGATATGGAGGAAGAGTTGCGAGCAGTGGAGGGGTAATAGAGGTCGTCACGGCATCATTTGCACAAACGAGAACTTCAGATCTTACCGGAGGGAAACTAATAAAGATATTATGGAATACCGAATTTTGCCCTACGTTGCGGGGAATTCATTTTTTAATGTCCGTCCCACGGGGAACATTGTTTTGGCTATTCGTTGTTGCGTGCCGTTTTCGGTTTGTTCTACCCCCAGCCGATGGATATTTTGATCGTACTGTTTATCAAAGTCATTTTCATAAACCACGAACAGTAAAACCAACAAGCAGACGGTTATGCCGATCGTAAGGCTGAGCACGTTAATGCCAGAATAGACCCTATCGCGGAGCAATGTCCGAATGGCGGTTTTCAGGTGATTCTTAAACATTTTAATGTGCGTTGATTGAGAGTAAGCCAAATTATCATGCCGGAAATTAAGGGCTGTTTTTTGAATGGTTGAGAGTTGTTCATGGTGTGTTGCTGATCGCATTGGTACACATTTGTCCGGGGCCGGTCATTGAAAATGAATCTGTTTCCCTCCCTGTTTTAAGGGCAGTGGGTTGTCGGACTGTTCATTTAATAAATTTAAACCATAGGAAAAGCACGTGTATCTATTTACATTCGATGTATAGATAAGCCCATCTGTTTTGTTACCTGAAAATGGTGACAAGCGATGGGCTTTTTTTGTTTGCTTTGTGACCCTGAGATTGTGGTGTTGTAAGGATTGTGCAGGCCATAGGGGATATAAAGCATCTGATCTTTTGCCAAACTATCAATCATTATATGGACATTACTATCGATAAAAGCACGGGCTTGATTGCGCCTTCGTTAGCTACGTATAAATTGAAGCAAGGCGTAGCGCATCGCGATATTGCAGGGCCTGACACTATTATAATCCATTATACCGCCGGTGTGAGCGGTGAAAGCTCTGCTAACTGGTTAGCCAATCCTGATTCGAAGGTGTCGGCGCATGTTGTTATAGATCGTTCGGGTAAGATCTACCAGATCATACCGTTCAACAAAGTGGCCTGGCATGCAGGTGAAAGCTCTTATGGCGGGCGAAAGAACTTCAATAATTTTTCTGTCGGCATCGAGCTCGACAACGCCGGCTATTTACAACGTGCCGGAAGCGAGTATGTTAGCGAGTATGGGAAACGGTATCCTGCGAGTGAGGTGATAGAGGCTAAACATCGTAACGAATCCATTAATCGTTTCTGGCATACCTATACCGAAGCCCAGATACTTGCCTGCCAGGATCTTTGTATGGCATTGAGAAAAACATATTCCCAGATCGACCAAATTCTGGGGCATGATGAAATCTCTCCCGGACGAAAGCAAGACCCGGGACCGGCGTTTCAAATGGACCGTTTCCGCAACCGCATACTGGTAAACAACCGCGAGTCTGAAACGGATGAGATCGATCATAAAGATGCAGTTGGTGAAGTGCTTGCCGATAAACTTAATATACGCAGCGGTCCCGGTACAGAGTTCGAAAAAGTAGCTATGCCGCTGCCTAAGAAAAAGTCGCTGACTATTAAGGGCGAGCGTAACGGCTGGTATCATGTAAAGGTAGAGGTTGAAGGCTGGGTGAGTAAAGCCCTTGTGGAAAAAAAAGTACCCTAACGTATGAGCCGTATATTACTGTTGATCCTTATAGCGGGCGGGGTGTTTCTTATTATTCTCTTTGTTTCGCGTCCTGATCTGTGGCAGAGCTTCTGGTTGTGGATTATAGGGTTAGCGGGACCGATCGCCAGACTCGGCGGACTTTTTTATGACAAACTAAAGCAATGGATAACCGGCAGCACCAGCAGCGAAGACGCCGAGTTCATAGCCAGACAAACCAATAAACTCAATCAAAATGAGCAATAGGAGTGACTTTAAAAATTTCATTTGGCGGGGTGCCCTTTTATTTCCGGTACTCATTGTGGCGAATATGATCTTGTTCAAGTTTATGTTTACGCCACGGGTCAAAGAGGCGTTCTTCTTTATACTGGCTGCTGCTATAATCGTAGCATGGTTGCTTATGCTTACATTATATTATGTATGGGCCATTTATTTTTACAATATCAATCAAGGCTGGACCGATAAGGATTGGGAAGACCAGGAAAATAAAGTATTGGTTGCGGGCACGGCGAGTGAGCCTGATGGCAACCCCAATGCCGGCGAATCGCTCGGGCTTCCGCCGGGTACCATTCGCGCTACGATTGCGTTATCGGTATTAGTGGGGGGTATGGCTATGATGATCGCTTCGCTCGCTATGTCCGACCGATTGTTGCAGAACGAATTTCTTGTTGATCACTTCGAATTTATCAAAACAGCTTTCATTATGGTTATAGCTTTCTACTTCGGTAGCAAATCGCTGGAGACCTTAACCAGAAAGCAGGTTTACGAGGGCCCCAAAGGCACAACGCAATCCAGCGTCCCTGGTGCGGCGTCAACCTCTGCGCCGGAATCGATAAGTAATGCTGCGCAGACATCGGCTGCGGCAAACTCGGTCACCGGCGATGTGGCGCAGAGCACGAGCTCTGCCCCTGGCGATTTTGAAGACCGTTCCGCTCAAGGCTAACCCATGCGAATTGTATTATATATATGTCTGATGCTCGCGGCTGTTTCCTGCAACAAGGATAAGCGATACATTGTGGTGAGCAAGATCCGGCAGGCAGCCAAGCTTGCCACCACGGAAACGACAATCGATAAGATCGTATTCGGCACCAGTGACAGGAGGCTGTTGGGTATTATTCATCTCAATACTGCCCGCTTTGCCGCTTCGTCGAGGGCAATCATAAAAACCGGTATCGACTTAGACAAGCTCAAGCCCGAAGATGTGCGAATAGAGGGTAAGCGGATCGATCTGCGTCTGCCCCATGTGGAGGTTATCAACTTCAGCTATCCATTCAAATTCTTCAAGATAGACGAGTCTATCACCGAAGACAAGTTTCTGAATACAATCGACATTTTCGATCAGGAACACTTTTACCGTCTGGCAGAGCTCGATATCCGGAATAATCTGAAGTATACGGGCATCATCAAAGCCACCGAGCTGAAGACCCGGGTCCTCATGGAAGGGTTATTGAAAAACCTGGGGTACGAAGAAATATACATTTCTTTTAAAGAAGGTGTGCTGATACCAGAACTGGACTTAACGGAGGAAGAAAGCGAATAAATCATGTTTACCAGGATATTTACTAAAATAGCTTCTCTGATCCTGCAGATCGTGGTAGTCGTGGCGGGCGTGTTGGTCTTTGCCTACTTTGATCCGTTCGGCTTACTCACGCCCAAAAAACAGACCTTGAAAGATACGCCCATTACGGTAGTGAGCATTAAAGAGATCGGTCAGCTTGTTACAGCTGAGTATTATGGCGAAGTGCTGTCGTCGCTGCAAGACACACTGATCGCGGAGGTGCAGATAACCGATACCCAGCTTATTGACGACGTTGGCAGGCTGAATGGGGATTACATCCAGGCTCTCCAACGATTTCATGCCGGTAAAGATACCATCCGGGCACGTTTGCTACGAAGGAAAAAGGATCTGGTGGAGAGTTTTTACAGCGCTAATGCCTCGCTGATAAACAATCCGTTCTACCAGGAAATGGTCGAACTTGTGCTCGCTAAAGAACAGAATAAATTTGATAGCGAGGGCGAGCTCCTGCGGGATCTCTGGAAAAAAGATGTCGTGAATTTTACAACGCCCCCTTATCAGAACCGGTATGTCCTGGATTCGAAAGCGTTAGTAAAGCATAGAAAAGACGAACTCGAAGATCTTAAGCAAACAAGGTCGTTCAAGAAGCGGCAGATCGTTGTTATTGGTCGCGGTTGGGTGAAGGCGGGTATAGACTTTGGGAGGTTTACCGACCGTAATTTCAAGTACGACAAAGCGAGCAAGACTATCTATCTTTTTGGAGTAAAGCCCGTCATCCTGGATTATGACATCAACCCCTGGTTTATCCCTGAAAAGCGGGTTAGGGGCTTTGAGATCATTGCGGCTACTAATCGTGCCAATGACCCGGCGGACTTGTTGAAGGTAAAAGAGCACTGTCTGAATAAACTGCGTATGCAGGCCGAAACGAATGGCATACTCGCCCAGGCTAAGATCAATGCGGAGGAGTCTCTCAAGAGTTTCTTCTCCCTTCTGATCGATGATCCGATTGAGAAAGTATCGATCCTGGAAACATCGCTGGCAGACTTTTACGAAGAGATGCCGAAGGAAGGATTGCTTTCGGCGGCCCGACTACCGCGGCTGGACTCGATCCTGCTGGGCATAGAGAAGATAGACAGAGATTCAGCGCTGCTGTTTGCGTCAGCGTTACAAAAGCGCTATTTCTATACCGGTCAGGATACATTCCCGATCACGAGGTTCTCATCGCTCGCGTATGCCGCTGCTGAAGATGAGCTTATTACCCGTGACGAATGGACTTTGCTTCAGGATGCTATGCACCGCAAAAAGCTCTCGCGGGTTGATTCAGTATGGTTTTTCCCTGGCAATAAACAATATGATGTATTATCTGGAAAAGCCAGGAGTGACGCGTTAAAGAAAAGGTCTTACTCGTGGTGGGATTCCGTACTGGTCAGGGAAAACTACCAATACTTTGACAGTGTACGAAATGTTAATCTGCGTGCTTACCTGTACAACAATATGGCGACCCGCCGTGATTCGTCTATAGCAGGGAGCCTTGTAGTTCTAAGGAAATATGTAAAAACAATAGATACTCCCGATGCGCAGGTGAATTGTACTGATAATATAGAAGGTTGTCTGAATCTGTTAACTAAACATTAGCTCACGAGCGACCAGCATATAAAGCCTAACAGAATTATTACCAGGCCCTACACATTCGCGGCGAGGATTCCGAAAATTGCCTTTACAACCAAAAGGCCGTCGATGGCTACGAGGTAATACATTAACGATCTTCTTCGTTTCAGGGAACGCGCAACGGCTATCAGCAGGAAAAACTGATCATAATCAACGTCATTTTGAGCAGGCTGAACTGATGAGAAAATGCGTATGAAAAAAAGGTGAGCAAGCCCAGGATTGTCAGCGGGAATACAACAAACAGGATTGTCTTTTTTAAGCCAATTCTCACCACCAGGGTATTCAGATTATTGCTGCTGTCAGAAGCATAGTCTTTAATGTCGAATAAGATGGCCAGCATTGATATGAACATAAAGTTTTTCAGGAACAGCAGGATCTCTAAAAGGGTCACCTGGTGGTGCTGTGAGTTCAGTACATCGTAATATTCCAGCGGGTAAATGCTTGTTAGGCCAGCCCATACGAACCCGATCAGGAATGGCTTAAGCCAGCCGATTCTTCGCAGGTTGTATTTGGCGGATATGAAATTGGCACCATAATACATGGCGCCACTAACCGGAAAGATCAAACACAAAGACCATTGCTTATTACTCATGCCTTTGATTTGGTCCAAGTGGTTCAGGAGTACCATGGTAAGGAAAACAGACAATAGTATGGTAAGCGCTATCTGTGTTTTAACGACCAGGCTGTGATTGATTATGTACCACGTGGTTCGGGGATTGGTGCTGGGCGAGGTGTAATTTCTTGCATACGGATAACTGTAAAAGAGGGTAGTTGCCACAAACGCGATGGCATATGCCAGATACCCGCGATATGGAACTTTTAGCAGCGCCAGGGTTTCCAGTACCAGGGCTACTGCGCAGATTCCATAGAAATAATTGCCGTAGAAAACCAGACGGACAAATCGCTGAAGGACACTATTCATTTAGAAATTCATAATGATCTTTGGGAGGATCAACAAATTTCGTAAAAACTAGTTAAGTAAAATGCAGACAAACCTAACTTTCTGACGGATTGAATTTGTTTTACTCAGTCCGCCCGCGGAATAAGCAGCTCAAAAGTTGTTTGCTCGCCGAAGCAGGATTGGACCTTTATTTTGCCGCCAATTTTGGTGAGGGTTTCTTTGACGATGAAGAGGCCGAGACCCGACCCTTTGGACATGTCGGTGGCGCGGAAATACATATTGAAGATCTTATCGAGATATTCTTCGCGTATGCCTATTCCGTTGTCCGTAATAAGAACCTTCCAGTACTGGCCGTTGGGTATACACTCCATGCGGATCCAATTTGATTCTTTATTTTTGTCGGCGTATTTGATACCATTGCTGATGAGGTTGTGCAGCACAACTTTGAGGCGGGCGCGATCACTTTGTATCAGCAGGTTGTTCTCTATCTCGTTTATGTAGCTGAGCTCTGATGACCAGAACGCGAGCTCACCAATGACTTCCGTAACAAGATCGCGGAGCGAGAATGTTTCTGGTTTTATCTGGACGTGTACATTGCGCGAGTAGTCGACCATGCTTTGGATAACGGTTTCAAGTTTCAGTACGGTATTCCTGATATGGTCCGTGTAAACGTATACATTGGTTGGATCTTTCTCCATGTGGATGATCTCTATAAGGCCACGGATGGATTTTAACGGTGCGCTGAGATCGTGAGAGGCACTGTATACGAATCGATCCAGCTCGAAGACTGTTTTGTCGAGGTCGTGAATGGTCTGTTGCAGCTTAACGGTTCTGTCGTCTACAATCTTTTCGAGGTTAATATTTATTTCTTTGAGTTGTTCCTGGGTTTCCAGCAGGCGTTCCTGTTGTTGTGAGATGTGGTCGTTCTGGGCCGAAAGTTCTTCGTTTTGTGTCAGGATCTCGTTATTCTTTTCAATGATCTCGTCTTGCTGTTTACTGAGCAGCGTATTTATGGTATTAATTTCTTCGATTGTATTGTGAAGTTCTTCGTTGATCTCGGTCAGACTTCGGGTTCTCTCGAGTACGACTTCTTCAAGTTGTTTTTTCTGGATCAAAAGGTAACGAATACGAACACGATGGAATGCGATAGCTCCAAGTATCAGCGCGAGTACTATGGCGACTTTGAATGTGAGCGTTTGCCACCATGCAGGAATAATAACAATTTGCAAGGTGCAGATGCTGGAGGCGTGATTTGGCAATTCTGCATTTGACACTTTGATCTTCAGGACATACTCTCCCGGTGGCAGATTGGTGTAAGAGACTTTTCTTTGTGTACCGGCAGTTTGCCAATGCTGGTCGAAGTTCTCCAGCTTGTGATCGTACCGGGTAAGGTTTGTGAAATTGAAGTCCAAAGCTGCGAATTCCACGCTGAATGAGTTTTGTGTATGCTTCAAACGAAGCGCATCGGTAACGGTGATGTCCTGGTTTAATGCCGCATTCTCTGCGCCTGCTACCTGCTCGACGTTGTTTATGTATAGTTTCGTCAGTACGATAGGAATATCGCCGTCGTGTCTTTGGAACTGTTCAGGATTGAAGTAGTTCATTCCACGTACGTTTCCGAAGACGATGTTGCCATTATGGGTGTTTACCGCACTGGCTCTATTGAACTGGCTTGCCGACAGGCCATTGGCTCTTGTGAAATTTGTAAAGCTACGGCCATCTTTTTCAAACAGCGTTATACCGTTGTTGCTGCTAAGCCAAAGCCTGCCCTTACTGTCTTCTCTTATAGCCTGGATCATGCTGTTTGCCAGCCCTTGCTTTTCGGTATAAGCAGTCGAGCGTTTATTCAAGGGATCGTAGGCTACCAGTCCTACGTTCGCAACGCCGATCCATATTATACCTTTTGCGTCGCGGTAGAGTGACGTGATCGTGGCTGTGGGGGCGAGGTGATTGGTTACGATGGGTGTATTAGAGGTCGCTCCGTTCGGGCAAAGATTAAGACCTCCGGCTTCGCGGCCTGTCCACACATTATTTTCAGAGTCGACAAAAACGGTATTGATCCGATCTATGATGTCTTGCGATTCCGAAGCGTTTTTTATGCGAATGAGTTGATCTGTTTTTTTTGAATAGCGGAAAAGGCCGCGGCTGAAGGTCCCGATCCAGATGTAATCGGATTTGCCGGCATCGACCGATATAATATCCTTATCAAGAATGGGGCCTTCTGTTGGATTGATTTTTTTGCATTGGTGCGTTTGCATGTTATAGGCAAAAAGGCCATTTCCCCAGGTACCAATCCATAGTGTTTGTTCGTTATCGATCTTCATCGATTTTATCTTTGTCAGCTCGGGGCATTGCTGAACGTGGATCGGTTTGTATTCATGATTTGGACTCAGGTCGTCGCTCAGCAGAAAGAGCCCGCTTCCGTCGGTTCCGATCCAGAGCCGGTGTGCTGCATCCTCCTGTATGGCGCCGATGTTACTAAATGGCAATTGGCTTGACTCGGGTAAGGCTGCTATGGTGCCGAAGTTCATGGCTCGTTTATCGTAGACGTTTACGCCTTCGTAATAGGTACCTATCCAGAGTTTATCCTGGTCATCTACATATACTGCTTTAATGATGTTGCCCGAGATGCCGGATTGGTTCCCTTTATCGACGCGATATGTACTGATGTAGTATTGGTTGAATGGGTTTCCATTATAGGGGAACCTGATGAGCCCGTTGTCAGTGGCTACCCACAGATTCCCCGCTGCATCTGCGTCGATGGCGCTGATAAGATCGTTCGTTTTGTCGGCGGTTTTTATGACAGTATGTTGCTTATTCGCGGGGTTGTATGCTATCAACCCGTTGCCCCAGGTTCCCGCCCATATCAAGCTCCTTTGTCTGTCGGGAAATATATCCAGTACGTAGTTGCTCCACTGGCTGATTTCGTGAAGCGAGAATGTTTTTGTGTTGCAATTGAAATTGTAGACCCCTAAAGGATAGATACCTACCAGTAGATCTCCGTCGAGGTCTACGGCTAGAGTCGTTACACGAGGCGCGTCTTCCTTTGTAGTTATGGGCAATTTTATATTTTCGAATTGAACGCTTAACGAGGCGGTGTCTATTGCAGCACGGGTCAGGCCTGAAGTGCCGATATATAATTTATGGTCAGGTCCCTCATTAATTGTCCGGACTATGTTATTGGGAATAGCTGAATTCTCATGTTTGAAGCAACGGAATGTGTCCATTTTTCGATCGTACAGGCAAAGGCCTCCGCCGAGTGTGCCGATCCATAGATTTTTATGTGAATCTTCAAACAGGCACAATATATAATTGCTGCTAAGGCTCAACGAGTCGTCTTGCCGGTTGCGATACATTTTCATTTCGTAGCCATCGTACCGGTGGAGTCCGTCTTCGGTGCCGATCCAGATGAATCCCTGGTGGTCTTTTATAATGGCCCGCACGTTGCCGCTTCTCAGTCCGTTTTCCTGTGTGATGTGATTAAAGAAAACGGGTTGGGCGACCAGGTTGGAAACCAATAAAAGTGTAATAAACAAGAGTACGCCCTTCATATATGTGCCCGGGTATGTATCTAAATATAAAGAAAAGGTGTTACGAAAACGATTGTAAAGGGGTAATTGATTGCAAAAATTGGAGGGTTTAAGGGGCAGTTTGGCGTGAATAGGAAGGTCAATTCAGGGTAAAAAGACGGCGTAAAGCGGTATTTTTGCCGGGGCATGCTTTTGAGCGGGTAATGGCTTTCAGATTAGCACGGTGTTTGTCATATTCGCGCCTTATTTCCATTCATGAAAATCGTAGGTATCAATACCGGCTCCGATGGTTCCGGTTTCAAAATAACGGAAGACGACAGGCTGTGGGTTGAAGAGAACTTCCGGTGGCTGAAGGACGTGTTCGGCTATCCCAATAAGATGGAGCAGCAGGTATTGCTAACCGGGAAGTTTTTCCCGACTACGTTCTCCAACGAGTCCGTTAGCATCCATAATGTGGTTACCGATCTATGCGCTCTCTTTAGCCTTGCGCGTGGTACTGTGAAGGTGGAAGTCCTTACGGACCTTCGCGACCTTAGCAATATTCCCTACGAAATAGAAGGAAAGGCATTTGCGTGTGAAACAGAACTGACGAAAGGCGCTTATACGATCTTCGTTGCCGGGAGCTTGCAAAAGCAGCCCGAGCGGCTGATCTATAGCCTTATCTATGAATTTATCCGCATACGGCTGACCGAGAGCGACCTGGAGTTTGACGTTGGCGGCGATGACACCGGTTTGTTTATTTATCTGGCTGGGATCTATTATGGGTTCGGTGTCATTCTTGCGCAGAATCTGGTGGACAAAGGCAGCAATGACGGCATGTGGGAGATCAAGTGGGACTATGTTTCAGATATGCCACAACAGGTGATGGCTTTCAGTCTTGCTGTTTATGCTACGCTTACTGGAAACAATGATCCGGGGTGGAAGAATGAGTTCAGAGGCGATTTTAAAAAGATGTTTGAGGGGGCGATAGCTTATCTGCAGGCCAACCCAAGCGATCTCTATGATGAAAAGGAAGTAAAGGCTAACGATCTGTTCAACGAAGCCAACGCGTATTTCGATAATAACGAGCCCGAATCTGCGATCTCGGCGTTGCAAAAAATACTGTTTCTCACGAGCGACGATGTTTTAAAGGCAGATGTTTATAATAACATGGGCTACTACTATATGCGTAAGCGGGATTTTGTGCAAGGTATTTCAAACTTCAGGAAAGCCCTGGTGTTAGGACCTGAATATGGATATGCCAATGATAATCTTGGCTATGCGTTGATTGTGACCGGTGAGCTTGAGGAAGGGTTGGAGTACGTTGAAAAGGCTATGCAAACAGGTAATAACGACATAGCGTATACGTTCAGAAATCTGGCGTTATACTATCAATACAGAAAGCAGCCCGGGCTTGCAGACGAGTTTTTTCAGAAGTCGTTTGAGCTAAAAGTGCCTGTGGACTTGCTGGAGTATCACTACGGTGAGTTTTTGTTCGAGCAAGGCGATGTTGAACGAGCTAGAGAGTTCTTTGTGAAATCGGCGGAGAAGAACGAGGAAGAGGGAGTCAACGCGCTTCGGGCGCTGAATGAGAAGTAGCAGATGCGGTCTGTCTTCTTTTATAAGATACTTTTATCAGAGATAAAGCCTTTTCCACATCATTTGATGACTTTATGTAAAGACTGGTCCAGCCAGATTTCTTGAAGACGTGGTGCTCGTTTGTAAGACCTTTGTCAATAAGCTCGTGCTTCGTTTTGCGAGGGAATAGTATATCAAGGATGCCATTACTGTGAATATGCCCCAACTCGTATTTGCCGTAGTTGAACTGCAGGCCGCCGAATTTATGGAGCGTCACGTTTACGCCGGGCCAGGCTGATACTTCTTCTTCGATCCATTCAAGCGCGTGGCCGAGATCGGGTTTGAACAGCATATTCCAGATCATCATCATGGCGTCCAGCCAGAGGGCGAAGAATGGAATATATTTGAAGACCTTGAGGTACTTAACGACCAGTCTGAATATCATGTTCGGCGAGTGCTTTGATGTGATTCATTGCTCTGATGTGTACGTTTCGCGTTATGTCTGTTGCCCAGAGATCATAGTACCACGCGGGATATACTTTTAAGGTGTACCAGCTATTACCGACAAGGGTTGTTGTGCCATTGGGGTTGGGTTTCAGTACAAATTGTCCACGTTCTATGTTAATATGGCCGATGATCTCGGGATCTTCAGGCTGCCTGATTATATCGAATGTGAAAACTGAGTCCTGTTTACTCTCAACGATTACCTCGTCGAAGGTAGCGCCATTACTAAAGATGCATTTGCGTTCAGAGCCAACGGAGTGTCCGGATACGGTTGACTGTATGGGATAGGGCAGACCTATGTTGAAAAGCCAGTAGTCGCGTTTGCTTGTATTGACCGGGTGTTCGGCTACATATTTCCATATGGTATGACTTGGGGCGTTTATAACCAGCTCGTCAGATACCATATTGGAATGATTGTGATCCGCAAATGCATCGGCAAGGAACAAGCCTATATAGATGACGAGTGTACTTGCTTTGAGGTGTCCCCGATGCCCTGTGAAGATATACTTTCCGATGATCAAGCCGACACACATAAATCCAAGGATCAGAGGCGAAACAATCACCAGGCAGATGATGCCTTCCCCCATAAAAAAAGCGCTCAGGGCAATGGCAATAATCGTATTGGCAGATGCTAAAGGCACCAGCGGAGCAACACGCCTCTTATAGTGCTGCCATTGTTTCATGGCAATGATCCCCATACCGATGGGAACAAGGATAAATTCGGCGGTAGATAGCGTTCCGCCTATGGAACGCTGCCAGTTTGTAATGGTGTAGGCTATTGCGAAGGCGACAACCGCGAAGAGGTTCGAATACAATATCCCTTTAAGAATAGCCTTTAGGGGAGAAGGATTTTCTTGATCGTTTTCCATATTCATTTTGAGTTATTGTGACGGGATGACTCAAAACTACTCCAATATTTTAAACTTTCAAATAATATTGAAAATACTATAATGTCAGTGATGGTATTCGATAGTTGTTTGGTGAGGTTATTTTGTTAGAAATTTGACTGTTTAGGGCATTTTGAATGTGTTTTTTAAAATAAAGTGACGAGTATGTTTTGAAGTCACGGGGTAGCCAGCACAAGTTGCAAACTTGCCAAATCCCAGCTTGACTTTGATGACAGTACCTTGCGCCGGTAATAGCCCCGAATTTTCCGAGGGGTTTACGAAAGATTGGTTGGATAGTAAAGTATGGAGTGATTGATTTTGGAAAACCCCTTAGCTATATCTGCAAGGTATAGCTAAGGGGTTTTTAGTTTTATTCGATGCGCAACGCTTTTACCGGATCTGCGACAGCTGCTTTTATTACCTGGTAGCTGACGGTGAGGAGGGCTATGGTGAGAGAGCCTCCTATCGCTATGGCGAAGAACCAGATGCTGAGGTGGATCTGGAATTTGAAATTCTGGAGCCAGGTGTGCATGAGCCACCAGCCGAGGGGGGCGGCAATGATAAAGGCGATGATGACCAGCCGGGCGAACTCTTTCCAGAAGATCCAGAGTATATCGACGATGTTGCAGCCGAGTATTTTACGGATGCCGATCTCTTTGGTTTTTTGGTTTACCACGAATGACACAAGGCCGTATAAACCGAGGCAGCCTATAAAGATAGAGATGAATGAGAACGTTTTTATAAGCTTGAGCATGGTGTCTTCATCTTCATAGAATTGGGCGATGCTTTCATCCAGGAATGTATATTCGAATATGTTGTCGGGATTTTGTTGAGCCCAGACTTTTTCAATGGCGGGCAAGGCAGATGTCGCGTTGGCCATGTTGATCTTCACAGCGTAGGCAATGTAATCTTCGGTGAAGGTTGTGATCAGTATGGGGCTTATCTCTTCGTGGAAGGATTTGTCATGAAAGTCTTTGACTACACCTACTATTGGCGCGTGCATGCTGCCGCCGTCTGCCGTGATGTATTTTCCGATGGCGTCTTCGGGCGATTTCAGTCCGAGCTTGCTTACCATCACTTCGTTTATCAGCATTTCGCGTACGCTGTCGGAAGGGGAGAGGTTTTTGCCGGCGGCCAGCTCGAGACCGAATGTGGAGAGATAATCGGCGTCGGCGGATTTGATGCTTGTTCTGAAGTTAACTTCTTCGGAACTATTGTCGAAGCGGATGGAGTTTCCCCAATCGTTGTCCGAGGCGGGTGCCCCGAAGCAGAGCGATACTTTGTCTACACCCGGTATTCTGGCGATCTCGGTTTTCAAAGCCTCCTTGCCGTTGATATTGCCGTCGCCACCTGCGCCGATCATGACGATGGCTTCTTTATCAAAGCCCAGGTCCGATTCGCGGGCGTATTGCATTTGATTGATGATGACGATCATTCCGATAACCAATACCTGTGATATGGCGAACTGCGATACGATGAGTGTGCGCCGGGTGTTGAAGCCTCCGAGGGTTTGCTGGGTAGGTTTTCCCTTGAGGGCCGTAACCGGCTGGAACTTCGCCAGTACGAGCGCGGGATAATATCCGGCCAGTAATGTAACTACTATCCATAAGGCCAGTATGAACCCGATGAGCAGCCTGTCGGAAAACAGATTTATCGACACGTCGGTATTGAAGAGGTTGTTGGCGTAAGGTACGATTGCTGCAGCCAATATGATTGCTGTTACGATTCCGATAGCACAGATGATCGCGGTTTCGAATATGAATTGCCAGAAGAGTTGTGTGCGAACGCTGCCCAGCACTTTTCGTACGCCGACTTCCTTCGAGCGTTTCAGGGCCTGCGCGGTTGCCAGGTTGATGAAATTTACACAAGCAGTAGCCAGGAGGAACGAACCGATGACGGCGAGGATCCACAGTTTTTGTTTCGATATGGCACCGCCGTAATGGGCGTTGAAGTGTACGTCTGCCAGCGGCTGTAGTTTATACTGGTGTACGTTCTTGCTGGTGGGCCGGTATTTTTTTACATACGCGGACAAGACGCTTTCGACCTCGGTGGGAGATACATTCGGTTGGAGAAGTGTGTAGCAACGCATGCCGTCGCGTATGCCGCCCCAGCCGTCGGTATCATGTGCCAGCCATCGATCGTAGGAGATCAGTGTAGCGTATGATGCAAAGATCCCTGCTCTCAGGTCTGTGTTCTGGGGAAAGTTCTTCAATATCCCGGTTATTGTAAAAGCTATTTTGTTGCTGAGCCAGAATGTCTGGCCTATGGGGTCTTCGCTGCCAAAGTATTTTTTTGCTATTGCTTCTGTTACTACTGCCGTATTAGGGGCGGTGAGGGCTGTCTTTTTATTGCCTTGTATCAGCGGGAGGTTGAAAATATCGAAGAACTCCGGTTCTGTGAATGCGAGACCGTCTGCTTCTTTAAATTTAATAGTTTCGTTTTTGTCCTTTATTGTGATAAGGGCGTCACGTTCTGTATAGACACGGGCTACTTTTTCGCCGAAGGTGTAATCATTGCGGAACGCTCCTCCTAACGGCGAGGGTACGCTGCTGCGGTAAGCTATGCCATCGCGGTGTAGCTCGGTTACGATTCGGTAGATCCTGCCGCTGTTTTGGTGAAAGTTATCGAAGCTGAGGTGATGCTTTACGAACGTGAATATTAGAATGCCGCAGGTCATGCTGAGCGCAAGGCCGGCAACGTTGATGGTGGTGTAGGCTTTGTTCCGCGCCAGGTTTCTCCACCCGATTTTTGCATAGCTTCTGAGCATATTGTAATTGTTTACGTTTATAGTTATCCGTGTAGGTCGTATTATACCGGGTCTGAACAGCAGCAGTACATCGATGATGAAGCGTATATCTGCTTTTCGTTTTCCGGATTGCTTTATGCGCCGTTCGTACATTTCAAAGAGATCGCCTTCTATATAGCTTTGTATATCCGGATTACAGTATGCCCGGAAGAAACGCAGGAAGAGGGCCGGTGGCGACGGGGTGTATTTTGGTTTCATTAGTCGGCCAGGTTGATTTGAAATATTGTTTTCGGTATTGCGCTCCAAAGCTCATCGCGTGTTTCTTTGGCATAACGCATTGCTTTTTTGCCAAGGGCGGTTATTTCGAAGTATTGTTTAGGACGGCCGGCCCTTTCCGCGGTTGCTTCGCCGGAGTGGGATTTGAGGTATCCTTTATCCTCCAGTCTTTTTAGCGCCGTATGAAGTGCGCCCATGCTGACTGTGCGCTTGAGCCTTGATTCGATCTCATCTTTTATCGATACACTATAGGCATCGTTATTCAATATAGCGATGGTGAGTATGACTATTTCTTCGAACTCTCCCAGCTGATATTTTTTCATGTGTCACGATATTTTAATCTAAATGTAGGAATAATCGTGCCGAAAAGAGAAATCGTTAAAAAGTACGCCGCTTTACGATATACGAATCGATCTTGTGCACGTTTCCGGACAATTGTTGGCCGGGTGTGATCAATAACGATACAGGTTGAATTTCTGAGGTTGCTACCTCATTAAGGCGCTGGGGGACAAACCTGTTCGGCTGTATACTTCCTTTTATTTTTATGCAGCGATCTGACTGAACAAATACAAATAATCGGCGGCTGTGTTTTAAATTGCCGTTCAGGATCGCACATAATTATGGGCAAGGGAACCAAGATTGTTAAAGCGGAGATACCACAATATCGGTTGGAAGGCTTCCGGCCCGTGCACCGCGAGGAGCAGGAGGTTGTGGATTTCGGATATAATGCTTTGGATAAGCAAAATGCGATTAACGGTTTTGAATTGTGGTCCAGTATTGGCGTAAAGTCGTTTGTAGGACCTTTGAAGTCTGCCTTTTACAGGGTCAGTATTACGATAAGGGGTTCTGTGGACGTACAGCTGGGGCTTGAGTCTTTTACACAAAAACCGGGCACCGTTGGCTTCACCACGCTGAACCAGCTATTCTCGAAGAAAAATATCAGCCGGGATCTGTTCGGCTATTATGTGTTGTTTACCGCTGATTTTTTGCAGGAGCTCATCCCTTCGGGAAGTTAATCGATATGTTTCCGTTTTTCGATTATTCCGGTGTACCGATATTTCAACTCGATGTAGCGGAGATGCAACGTGTGGAGCAGTTCGTATTGCTTATGAATGATGAGCTGCATACGTTAAAGGCGGGTCGGGAGAAGGCTATTCAAATGTATCTGTACCTGTTGCTGCTTGAGTCGAAACGTAGCTATGAACGACAACAGCTGGGTATTTTGCCGGTGACAAAGGATAATAGCTACCTGGCTACGAAATTTTTGAAGCTGGTGAGCGAGCATTTTCACACCTGCCGGACGGTTACCGAATATGCGGATAGGTTAGCCGTAACGGCCAACCATTTGAACCGGGTAGTTAAAGAAGTAACCGGCAACACGGCGTCGGATGCGATTGCCGAGATGTTGCTACAGGAGGCTAAAGCAGTTTTGCGTTATACCGATGCATCAGTGTCGGAGATTGGATATCAGTTGAATTTTAGCGATCCGGCGGCGTTCAGCCGTTTCTTTAAAAAGAGGGCAGGTATTACTCCCCTTGAGTTTCGGATGCGTGCATGATCCGGTTAAGGGAATGCATAATGCGGACAATGTAGTTGGCAAAGCCGTGATGCAATTTTGTATTGTACAAATCAATACAATACATCATGAATAAACAGCACAAGGTAGTTATAGCGGGTGGTACCTCCGGAATAGGTTTAGCAACGGCAACTTTATTAGCCGGTCTTGGAAAACAGATCATTGTTACAGGGCGGGATGCTGCCAGAGGAAAGTCGGCTGAATCGATACACGCCAATATTACATCGGCGGCGCTCGATAGCGGTAACCGGAATGATATGGATAGCTTCTTCAAACAACAAGGCACCATAGATCACCTGGTTATAGCGTTAAGCGGGGCAAAGGGAGCAGGCGTATTTGCAGAGCTATCGTTGCAGGATCTGCGCGAGGCTTTTGAAGGCAAGTTCTGGCCACATCTCAATACGTTGCAGGCGGCATTACCTTACATCAGTAAAGGCGGTAGCATTACCATCGTTACCGCGATCTCGGCCACAGCCCAGATGCCGGGTACTTCGGGGCTTGCAGCAATGAACGGAGCGCTGGAGATTATTGTACCCATACTGGCTAAGGAGCTGCCTGTTCGTATAAATGCTATCTCGCCCGGCGTTATCGACACGAACTGGTGGAGCTTTCTCCCGGAGCAGGCAAAACAGGAAGCATTTGCCCACTATGCCACTCAGACTACAGTAGGGCGTGTAGGTAAGCCCGAGGAAATAGCAGAGGCGATACGGTTTGTTATTGACAACGCTTACGTGACGGGAACGGTGTTGCAATGTGCCGGAGGCCTTGGGCTCTAAACATATTATTCCAAATAAGAGGCTGTCTGACACAGGCAGCCTTTTTGCGCATGGAGAACATGAGAAAGTTATTAGAACAGAAGGGAAAAAAGGCATAAATTTTGATACTTCAGGTTTAACTGGTTATATCGCTGCTACAAGCTATTTACAGTATGCAGGAGCATAAAATAAAAAACGGGGAGGCAGAGCAACGGGAATATAATCTCAATCAGGCGAGGAAGATTGCGATTGGAGTGAATATTGTCGGCGTGTTGGTGGGAGCCTGGACGATATTCTATCCCAGGCCTTATGCGTATGCCGTCATGGCGTCGATAGTGATGCCTGTCATTGGCCTTGTTGTGATGATAAATTTTCGTGGTTTGATCAGGTTCAATCAGAGGCGGGGCAGTGAGTTTCCGTTTGTTACATATGCTGTCTTTGTTCCTGGTATGGCGCTGTTTTTGCGCGCTGTTATGGACTTTAGCATATTCAATTATTCGAAGATCTGGATCCCTGCGACTGTTATTGCTGTGGCGTATATCATTATTGCCAGCTGGGCCAGCAAGGAGTTCACATTTAAAGCCATTGCAGACTATCTGACTATTTTGGGCCTAAGCCTGGTTACTTTTTCGTATGGCTACGGTACTGTGGTTACCGTGAATTGCCTGTTCGATAAATCGGCTCCCCAGGTGTTTCACGCCAAAGTACTGGATAAACGGATGAGCTCTGGTAAGACAGCTTCATACTATCTCGAGCTATCTCCCTGGGGACTGCGCGAAGTGGCCAACGAGGTTTCTGTAGCAAAGGATGTATTCGGCCGGGCAAATGTCAGCGATGACGTAAATATTTACTTCATGGAGGGCCGGTTCGGTATAGCCTGGTTTGAAGTAAACACGATCACGAAGATAACGCCGTCTTTAGGCCGATAGCCTTGATGGTGTTACACCGAATTGCTTTTTGAATGTATACGAGAAGTGGGAGAGGTCTTCGAAGCCTAAATCGAGATATACTTCAGAGGCGGTTTTGCCTTTCTCTTTGATGAGGTAGTGAGCTTCTTTCAGTCGTCTTCTCAATAGCCAGCGGCTTGGCGTTTCGCTGTATGTTTTTTCGAAGTCGCGTTTGAAGGTAGAGAGGCTTCGGCCGGTGAGGTAGGCAAACCGCTCGAGCTGTACATTGAAATGGAAGTTCTTTTCCATAAACGCTTCGAGGTCTATTTTACCGGGTTCGGAAAAATCGAACAGCACGTCCTTTAGCGAAGGGTCCTGCTTCAGTAACAGCAGCAGCGCTTCTTTCTGCTTCAGCGGCAGTATGTTTATCGTATCTTCCTCATTCAGCGTGCTCTCGTAGGCCAGCAGTGATTGCATGAAGGAGGCCAGCGAGGGTATCGGATTCAGGCTGATAAACGCCGTGGTCTGCACTTTACCTTCGGATGTATAGCCATATTGCTGGCTGAAGTGCTGCAGGGTTTTCTCATCGAAGTAGATGCTCAACGATTTAAATTCTCCATGTACGGCATCGGGATACTTTATGAATTTGAGCAGGTGATTTTTCCGGCTTGAAAAAAACTGGCCTGCGCTGAATTCCTCTTTCCGTTCGCCATCATCCAGCATCATCTTGCCGGATATAACCATGGTGAGGCTGTGCACCTGTACAAACTGTTCGCCTTCCCTGAACTGTTGGAAATGACAGGAGTAGCTTATGGGGAGTTTCTTGTCCGTTGAGCTCATACACTACAAAAGTACGGGTATTTTTTAATACACCAGGCGCACGTTATTTGGCATAACATGCGCCCGGCTGTAAAGAATTATGCTAAGATTGTTTTCGGTTCCAGGTATGCTTCCAATCCGTAGACACCGAACTCACGGCCTATTCCGGATTGTTTGAATCCGCCGAAGGGTGCCTGAGGATCATGAGTGAACTTATTGATGCATACGCGGCCTGCGTCGATCTGTGCAGCTACACGGTTGGCGCGTTCCATACTGGCAGAGCTTACGTATGCGGCCAGCCCGTACGTAGTGTCGTTAGCGATGGCTATCGCTTCTTCTTCCGTCTTATACGGTATGATAGAAAGTACCGGGCCGAAGATCTCTTCCTGCGCTATGCGCATGTCGTTGCGGACGTTGGTGAAGATAGTTGCTCTTACAAAGTTACCCTCTTCCAGCCCTTCAGGTTTGCCTTCGCCACCGGCAAGCAGGGTGGCGCCTTCTTCCTGTCCGATCCGTATATAGCTCTGTACGCGATCGTATTGTTTTTTGTTTACCATCGGCCCTACGTTAGTCTTCTCGTCTTTCGGGTTGCCTACCTGCACTTGTTGTGCAGTGGCTTTTGCCAGGGCGTTTACTTCGTTCAGCTTGTTTTCGGGTACGAGCAATCGGGTAGGTGCTATACAAGCCTGTCCGCTGTTCATGTATGCTCCGAATACGGCCATCGGTATGGCGGTGTTCAGGTCGGCGTCATCCAGTATAATGTTAGGCGATTTGCCGCCGAGCTCCAGCGTAACACGCTTCATCGTATCGACAGCGCCCTTTGCAATAGATTTGCCCACTACAGTAGAGCCTGTAAACGAGATCTTGGCAATATCGGGGTTACCCGTTATTTCGGCACCGACTACGTTGCCTAAGCCGTTAACGATGTTTATAACGCCTTTGGGTAATCCGGCTTCATGGAAACATTCTGTTATGAGCTGCGTTTGCGCGGCGCTCATTTCGCTCGGTTTGATCACGGATGTACAGCCGGCAGCGATGGCGGTAGCCAGCTTGTTACATACGAAGCTATTGCTGGCATTCCACGGTGTAATTATCCCTACAACGCCCAGTGGCTGCAGGCGCACGCGTGACTGGCCCACGGTTTTTTCGAAATCGTATTTCTTCAGCGTGTCGATCATGGCGGTAAATGTGCTGATGGCATTTTGGGTGCTCATCTTGCAGAACTGCAGTGTGCCGCCATATTCTTCTACCATTACGTCTACAAGCTCCTTCTCGCGTTTGCTTACGGCGGCATGCAGCTTTTGCAGATAGGCTATACGTTCTTCTTTCGTTGTGCGGGAGAAGGTCTTTAAAGCCTCTTTGGCAGCGGCTATAGCACGGCGTACGTCTTCGGCGTCACCCAGTCTTACCTCGCCGGTCTTCTGGTTATTGACAGGGCTGATCAGGTCAAATGTTTCTGTTCCATGAGGGGTAACAAAAGCCCCGTCGATGTAGATCTTGTCTATTGTTTTCATGTCTTTGTCTTTTAATAACCCAAAGGTCGGACATCGACGGGAGGTGCTGCTTTGTTAAAACGGTCAATGTTACTGTGTTAAAACGGCCATTTTAATGTGCGTGGCTGCCTTCTTCTTCGCTGTTGTTCATTTTTGAGAGTAGGTCGTAGGCACCGGTTAGTACAATGTTCTTCGAGCCCGGGTCGAATGTGTCGGGCAGCATAACTTCGGTGTAGCCTTCGTCGGTGATGCCGGTGGTTATTTCTATCATTCTGAATCTGTATTGAGGTCCGGCTTGTTTTGTGGTGGTTGTTTCCTGTACGAAGCAGTAGCTTTTGCCGTCTGCGCTTACGATGGCTTCGTTGGGTAAGGCGTTGGTTTCCGCGGCGCTGGTTTCGATGGTGGCTTTGAGATACATACCCGGAAGCAGATTTTTATCTTCTGCATACAGGTGGCAGTGAACCCGCACGGTTCGCTCGGGACTGATCTCGCGCCCGATAAGGTGCACTTCGGCTTCGCGCTCTTTTACTTCGTTGGCAAGGGTGAACCTAACCTTTTGTCCTTCCTTTAGTTTAGGAACGTCTTTCTCGAATACCATAAGCTCTACGTGCAGGTGGCGTGTGTCTATGATCTCGAAGATCACTTCGTTTGGTTGTACAAACTTGCCGATGTTTGCATTTACTTCTGTTACGTAACCACCGATCGGCGATATTACGGGTATGGATCGTTGTATGCTGGTAGGTGTAAGGTCAGAGGCATTGATGTTTATAAGCGATAACTTTATCCGGAGCGCTTCTACACGTGATCGGAGAGCATTGTAATCTGCGGAAGTACGTTCGAATGTTTTAGTGGCGCTTGCATTTTCTTTATTGAGGGTTTCCTGGCGCTGATATTCTTTTGCCATATAAGGCAGCTGACTCGACGCATCGAGGTAATCTTGCTGGAGCTGTATATAGTCAGGGTGCTCCATGTGGGCTATCACCTGGTTTTTGTTTACCCACATGCCTTGCAGCAGTTCCGTGTTCTTGAGTATGCCGCCAAACGGCACGGATATGCTCACCTGGTTTTGCGGCGGTACGTCCAGCAGCCCGTTTACTTTCAGCAACCCGCTGAGATGTCTTTTCTCTATGCCGCCCAGGGTTACGCCCACGGTCTGGTATTGTGCTTGTGTAAATTCAACAATACCTTCTTCGTGATGCTCTTCTTCTTCGTGGGCCTCTTGCTCCTGCTTATCTGTGCTGCCGCAATTTGTCAGTATCAGCGCGGTGCCGAGGGTTATTGCGAAAGCAGCCAGGGTATGTGTTATTTTCATATTGTCTGTTATTAGCGTTGGGCCAGCAGGTATTCGAGATTGATGATGGCCTGGTTGTATAGATTGAGTGTTTGAAGATATCCGGCCCGTAGCTCTGCCGCGGTGTTCAGCGCCTGGAAATATTCTACGTAGCTGATGTCGCCGCCGCGGAAGGTGAGGTCGGCCTGTTTGAGTATGAGCTCCGCCTGGGGCAGTGCGCTGTTGGTATAGAACGCCAGTGCGCTGCCAAGCTTGGTGACCTCCTGCGTGAGCGCGGTGAGTTCGCCGCTATAGTTGCGCTGTTCCTGCTCGTACCGGCTTTGTGAAGACAGGCGTGTATACTCCGCCGCGCGGATCCTCGATGTTTGCGGCTTGAACCAGAGCGGGATGCTTATGCCTATTATATAGCCCTGGAACCGGTCGCTTTTTGTAGCAAGCCCGGTTGTGGTTTCATTCAGCGGAGCGCCGATAAGCGTTTGGTTGAAGTACCCCAATGTGAGATCCGGGGCCATCAGGTTTTTCTCCAATGCCTTTTCTTTTTCCGCCACGGTTATTTGCTGGCGATACCATTGCAGCTGGGGGTTACTTATCACGGCGGCACTATCGGTTGCGGGAAGCGGGCGCGCTGTAAGCGTATTGATCTCTATATCTACATCCGATGGGCTGTTGAGTAATATCTGAAGTCTTTTGCGGGCAATGGCTATATCGGCTTCGTTCTGCCGTAGCTGTGTTTGCACCTGCAGGTGGCGGCTTTCGGCGGTAACTTTTTCGAGCAGGTTTGCTTCGCCTGTTCGCTGACGCAATGCCGATACTTCAGCCGATTTTTTTAACAAGCTGTCCTGACGCGTATACCATGCGTTAAGCTCGTGCAGGTAAGCCAACTGGTACCATACCGATTTTATCTGGAATGTGAGATCATTTTCCGTTACGGCCAGTTTCAGCTCGCTGCTTTTCAGACGGGCATTGCCCAGCGCCGACCGCGCGCCAAACACGGTAGGGAAGGGAATGGATTGTGAAACGGTAATATTGTTATCGGCTTTCTCATAGCTGTTGTACTGACCGATCATGCCCGTTACCGATAGTTTACTTATCTCGGAGGCAGCTTTTTTCAGGTTCCCGGCTGCCTGTACGTCATACCGCGATGCCTGTATGTTCTGGTTGTGCTGCAACCCCTGCTGTACGGCCTGCTCAACAGTAACCCGCGTGATTTGCGCCAGGCCAGTATGGATGCCGATCGCCAGCGTGAGCAGTAAGGTTGCCAGGGCTTTAGTATGACCGGGACTTACGATAGTATTCATATTTATGCTTTTTGCTTTTTTAGTCCTTTTTCAAAGTAGATATACAATACGGGCAACACCACGAGCGTGAGTAATGTAGACGTAACCAGGCCGCCGATCACTACGGTAGCCAATGGTTTCTGTACCTCGGCTCCGGCAGAATGGGAGAGTGCCATAGGCAGGAAACCAAGCGAGGCCACCAGGGCCGTCATCAACACAGGCCTCAGGCGTTCGGCGGTACCGTGGTGTACGATCTGCTCCAGGTCTGTCATACCCTCCGCACGCAGGCGGTTGAACTGTGCGATCAGCACGATGCCGTTGAGTACAGCCACGCCGAACAGCGCGATAAAGCCCACGCCGGCGGAGATACTGAACGGCATGTCCCGAAAGAACAACGCAAACACGCCGCCGATAGCAGCCATGGGTATTGCGGTGAAGATCAGCATCGATTGTTTAACCGAATGAAAGGTGAGATACAGTAACAGGAATATCAGCAGTAACGCTGCAGGTACAGCCAGGGCCAGGCGTCGCTGCGCGTTCTGGAGGTTTTCAAACTGGCCCCCGTAGGTTATATAATAGCCGGTAGGCATCTTGAGCCGGGCATCTATTTTCTGCTGTACTTCTTTTACCACACTGGCTATGTCACGGCCACGTACGTTGAAGCCTACAATGATCCGTCGCTTCGCGTCTTCGCGCTGTATCTGGTTTGGGCCGATCTTATATTCTATATCGGCAAGCTGCTGCAGCGGCACCTGGTTTCCGTTGGGAGCGGTTACGTATAGTGTCTGCACGTCGGTAATGCTCTGGCGGCTTTGTTCGGCAAGGCGTACTACGAGGTCGAATCGTTTTTCGCCTTCATATACAAGCCCCGCGGTCTGGCCGGCAAATGCGGCGTTGACGGTTTGGTTTACGGCCTCTACGTCGAGGCCGAAGCGCGCGAGGTGGTCACGGTTTATGCTTACAACGATCTGCGGCAGACCGGTCATTTTTTCCAGGTACAGATCCGTGGCCCCGTCTACGGTGCGCACAATGCTGCCGACCTTCTCCGAGAGTTGTGCGAGCTGATCGAGGTCTTCGCCAAAGATCTTTATCCCTACGTCCTGGCGTACGCCGGATATAAGCTCGTTGAAGCGAAGCTGTATGGGCTGTGAGAATCCATAATTCACACCGGGGATTGCTTCAAGCGCTTCCGCCATTTTATCGGCCAGCTCTTCGCGTGTTCTGGCAGACGTCCAATCCTTTTTGTCTTTCAGGATGATCGTCAGGTCGCACGATTCCATGGGCATCGGGTCAGTAGGTATTTCGGCCGCACCGATTTTACCTACAACCTTTTTTACTTCCGGGAATTTCTTCATTAGCAGGTCCGATGCCTGCGTGATCTTCTCGATGGTTTGCGATAGCGAGCTGCCGGTAAGTAACCTGGTTTCGGCTGCGAAGTCGCCCTCTTCGAGCGTGGGAATGAACTCGCCGCCCAGATTTACGAATGTGGCGGTGGCCGCGACCAGCAACAGCACAGAAACGATAATGACCGCAAGTTTTCGCCTCAATGCGGTTTGTATAACGGGAGTATAGATCCGTTGGAAGAAGCCCATCAGCCTGTCGGCAATATTCTGTTTATGGCTTATGGTTTTGCTCAGGAACAATGCCGATGCCATAGGTACATAGGTAAGGGAGAGTATGAAGGCGCCGAGTATCGCGAAGCCTACGGTCTGGGCCATGGGGCGAAACATCTTGCCTTCTATTCCCGCCAGCGCAAGTATGGGCAGGTATACGATAAGGATGATGATCTCGCCAAAAGCCGCGGCGCTCCTGATCTTTCGGGCCGATTCGTATACTTCAATATCCATCTCGTCCTGGCTCAGGCGGTTCTGCTTACCCCGCGCTAAATGATGCATGGTAGCTTCTACAATGATCACGGCACCATCCACGATGATACCAAAGTCTATTGCGCCAAGGCTCATGAGGTTTCCCGATACGCCGAACAGGTACATCAGGGAGATGGCAAACAACATTGCCAGGGGTATTACCGATGCCACGATGAGGCCGGCCCTGAGGTTACCCAGAAAAAGTACAAGCACGAATATTACGATCAGCGCACCCTCTATAAGGTTGCGGGTAACGGTGTGGACAGCCCGTCCTACAAACTCGCTTCGATCGATAAAGGCTTCGATCTCCACACCTTCCGGCAGTGTTTTTTTGATCTGCTCCATGCGGGTCTTTACGCGCTTAACCACCTCGTTGGAGTTCTCACCTTTGAGCATCATCACGATGGCGCCTACCTTTTCGCCTTCGCCGTTCCAGGTCATTGCGCCATAGCGGTTGGCATAACCGAACCGTACGTCGGCCACGTCGCGGATCAGCACCGGAATGCCCGAAGACGTATTGCTTACCACGATCTTCTGAATATCGTCTATCGAATGGATGAGGCCTTCGCTGCGGATAAAGTAGGCGCTGGGTTTTTTGTCGATATAGGAGCCACCGGTGTTCTGGTTGTTGCGTTCGAGGGCGCCGAAGATATCGGCAATGCTGAGGTTGTAGCTGCGGAGCTTATCGGGGTTCAGGGCGATCTCGTATTGTTTCAGCCGGCCGCCGAAGCTGTTTACTTCCGCTACGCCGGGTGTGCCCAGCAACTGGCGCCGCACGATCCAGTCCTGTATCGTGCGCAGTTCCATCGCGTCGTACTGTTTTTCATATCCGGGCCTTGCGTGTATTACATACTGGTAGATTTCGCCCAGCCCTGACGATATCGGCGCGAGCTGCGGCATGCCGATATTCTTCGGTATGTTCTCCCGGGCTTCCACCAGCTTTTCGCTCACCTGCTGCCGGCTCCAGTAGATATCGACGTTATCATGAAATACGATGGTTACGACGGAGAGCCCGAAGCGCGATATCGAGCGGACTTCGAGCACATTCGGGATAACCGACATGGTTTGCTCGATCGGAAAGGTTATGAGGCGCTCCACCTCCTGGGCTGCCAGCGCGGGTGAGAGCGTTATAATTTGTACCTGGTTATTGGTAATGTCCGGTACGGCGTCTACCGGCAGGCGCAGCAGGGCATATGTTCCACTGGCCATTAGCGCCAGCGTGAGTATGCCGATGATTAGCTTATTCTTTATAGAGAAATATATGATCTTGTCTATCATAGCACTGGTGGATATAACACATGGATACAGCGTTACCTGCCGGCATACCGGTGACAACGTCAATGCAATGCCTTAAAGGCAATCCATGAAATTTTTATTGATAGTACAGTACGCGCGAACCAACCTGCATAGTATGTACAGGTATACAGTTGATAACATTCCCCGGAGGGATATTATCGTAAGAATGGTTGCTGATTACTGCGTGAGATAAGGCTACGCTATTCTGGGAGGCTGCCAGATAGCATGTGGCGTGTTGGGAAGCGCCCGTTGTTTGTAAGGTGTTCTGAAAACTGTGTTGGCCGCCTCAAGCGGCGTAACGACAATGCTGTTCAGCGTCAGGCGGATGGTGGCCGAGCAGCAGGAGCAGATGCAGAAGGGCGAGCACTGATCGGTCTCCGATTCGGAATGATCGTGATCGGCGGTTAGTGTCGTTAGGCCCGTGCGCTGCTCGTCTATGCATGTGTCCTGATCGCTGCAGGGGTGGAACACCAGCAGCAGCAGGTAAACGGACAATATGAATGAGCCGATCTTCACAAACCAAAATTACGCAATAAATTCACGCAATAGGTTGCAAAAAGGTGTTTTCTTTCCTGGCGGCCGGTCAAATGAATTATATTGTGGCCATCGGTAGATTATGAAGTACCAGGATCAGATACAGGTTTTGCGTCAGCGTGTGCCGGTTGGCATGCTCGAAGGGCTGGACCTTTTGGAGAAAACGAACGGTGATGTTTCACGCGCAGAACTTTTGTTCAAGCGCGACATGGTGGCGAAGGTTGTAAGCCTTACAGGTGTTGACGAGGCTATAGCCGGATGGTATCTTGAAAAATCCAATTACGATATACCGGCTGCAATGAAAGGTATAGACGAGGAGTTCCTGACACTCACCAAACGTATTTTACGCCGGTACGGCCATGATAAGGAAAGTGGTTTACGTGCGATCGTTAATGGCATAGAGCAGGTTCACGACATGACACGGCCGGTTTCCTGGCTTGAGGCCGAAGAGATAAATCAGCTCGCGCCGGAAGTCTCCTGTGTTGTTATGATCATGGAATGGCTGGCTTATGCCGAATACGAAGGGCTGCCAGGTGCTATGTATTTTTATATAGAAGACGTGATAGCCCGGTTGACGCAGGATCTGCACGATGAAGATCTGGCACGGACGCTCTCGGAACTGAAGACAGTTCATGATAATCAGCATTTAGAGCAGGAGGATACACTGGCCAGGAGAGGCTTTACGGGTCCAACGCCGGAATGGACTTCGTTAGAAGAGCGATTGATCGATCAATTGCCGGCCCTGTTCGATGCGTTATATGGTTATGTTGAAAAGCATGTCGATAAATTTCCCTGACCTGGATTAATCGAACGCAGAGCAGCCGTCACGATCGCTCCAGTGTACGAATCACGCGGCAGGGGTTACCGGCGGCGAATGTGTCTGAGGGTATGTTTTTTGTGATAACGCTGCCTGCGCCGATTACACAGCGATCACCGATTGTTACGCCCGGGCAGATCACGACGCTGCCGCCCACCCATACATCTTCACCAATGCTTATCGGTTTGGCATACTCCAGGCCGCTGGCGCGTTCTTTATGATCGAGCGGGTGTGTGGCGGTATAGATCTGCACATTTGGGCCAAACAGTGTACGGCTGCCGATGGTAACATATGTAACGTCGAGCACAACACAGTTGAAGTTGAAGAATACGTTGTCACCTATTTTTAGATTATAGCCGTAGTCGCAGTAAAAGGGAGGCTGGAGCCAGAGGCCGGTGCCGGCATGCGGAATGAGGTTTTTTAAGATCTGTGCGCGGCGTTCGCCTTCGTTCTCGCGGCTGTCGTTAAGCTCTTTGATGAGCAGCCTGGTGCGGAGCCGGTCTTCGGAGAGCCCTTTGTCCAGCGCATTGTACAGCTCGCCGGCAAGCATTTTTTCTTTTTCTGTTTTCATGACAACTAAGTTAATAAGGTCTGACCATTCGTGGGTACCGTCATAAAAAACGTGTGCCGTATTTTATGTTGTACCGTCAGAACAATCAGACCTTATCGGGCCGCTTTTACCGCGGTTATGCTAGTTGTATCGTCTTATCCTGAAAGTACAGGTAAGATCATGCACAGAATAGTTATTGGTATGGTCTCCTGCAATGATCTTGGACGTGAAGCTGCCGGCGATAAATCCACCTACTTTGCCGAATTCTGTGATGTTAACATTTATAGGTTCCACCCAATAGCCTTGTCCATGGGGGATAGCATTTGAATAGATATCGGTTATAGTATGTACCGAGTTTGCGTCGGCATTATCGGGTCCGGTCATTTGAAACGCCATCTTCTGGGAAGTGTTAGGTTCACCGCTGAGCGTTACGATCTGCGTTGCCTTAGCGGCACCGTTCGATCCCAAATAATAAGCGCCGATTGTATCGGTTGGTTCCTGGATCACTACAGTCGGACCATTATCCAGGGAGTAGGATAATTTACCACGGGTGCTGAAGCCGCACGCCTGTAATGCGCCGAGGGCGTTGCTTCCAGGCGTGATTGTTACGCTCTGCGGTGTGTTCTGTATGTATGTAGCATAGTCTACAACTACCAGGTTCACGGTTGTATTGGTACACATTATACCGGTGTATGAGAAGTTCCCGTTTATTACGGGTATCCGGTTGTAGAATCCATTATCATAGGTCTGTACGAATCCGTAGGCAACGGGCTGGTTGTTGCAGTTTGTTACTGTGCCGGATAATGTAACCGAGCTCTGACCAAGGTTGCCGATCAACGTTCCAAGATCGGTATTTGCATTCGTCGTTGTGAACTCGTATGAGTAGGCAGGCAGAGCGCATGTGGTACCGATGTCCAGAACAAGGTCCGAGTTTGCGAATACGGCTCCTGAAACAAATCCGTTAGCATCTGTAAAACCGAAGCTGCTATAGCCGGCGCCTCTGGGTTTTCCGGCCATAGTTATAGTAACGGGTACGTTTGCCAGCGGTTGAGACGATGTGTTCGTGATACGTGCGGAGACATTTACCATCGGCCAGCCTACGGCGCCTTGCCAGAACGAGAAGTGCGATACTTCAGCGGTATATGCTGTTCCATTCTTAGTGGCGGTGCCATCTTCTTCCCAAAGTCCTTTAGCAGGGTTGAACCACCATAATGTGATGGTGGCGGGCGCTTCGGAGATCATATCGGCTGGAATCGGTATAGCGATATTTGCCTTTTTTCCTTCTGCGATCTGGAGTTGCTGGTTATTGCTGCTGGTCAGCTCTATGGCGATTGCTCCGTATGATTGAAGCGCTTTAAGATGTCCGTCGCTGTCGGTGCCTCTGCCGTCGCCGGGGGCAACATCAGCTTCGGAAATAAGGCGGGCGCTTACGTTCACGGTGCCGCTATACGTCGATCCACTTTTTACATCCACCACGCCGTTTGCCGGAAGAGTAACTTTTGTGCCGTCGTTCAGTGAGGCTGAGCCGCCGGCGGCAGCGTCTATGGTACCGGCCGGGCTGCCGGTCAGCATCGTTATACGCATGAATATTTCTTTGCCGTTTTGAGGTTGAAACGTTTTATAGCTGTTCAGGTAACCTTGTTTAATGGCTACAACCTGGCCAGCTATCTGCGGCAACGAGGCATCCTCGATTGTAAAGTAGCCATACTCGTCGGTCTGTGCGGTGAAATCACCGGCCTGGACTACAACGAAGGGCAAAGGATTGTTCTGCTCGTCGGCAACAAAGCCGGATACGGAGGCAGTTACTTTTACGCCGAGGTCTGGCGTAATGGGATCCGGATCTTTTATTCCGGGACTGTCGTCGTTGCTGCAACCATAGGCAACAAACAGGAGGGCTAAAGAGAGTGCTGCAAGAATCCGTGTTAGTTTCATAATAGCGTAACTGGGAGTTAAGATTAAAACATCAAATACGTTCGTGATGTGATCAAAGGTATACTTGTTAACAAGTAGTAAAATGCGTTTTTCAAGAATAATTTGAACTTATTATACCATTCATGTATTTTAAAAGCCGATCATAAGATATTTTTGCTCTATTTACGGCATTTGAAGGTGGCCGTTCCGGATTTCCAACGTTACCCTGTTTTTGCCAGACAGAAGGCCCTGCCGGGGCTAAAAAGCCCCTGTTTTGGGACAATTTCTCTCATCAGATCAAGGCCCCGGGAAGATTTTCAGCCAACCGCTGAACTAAAAAATAGACAAAGTTGTCTAATTTCATATCCCGGTTCTGTTGCCGGATGTAAAGGGTGCAAACCCAACAAGCTTATGCGTGAATCATCTGTAAAGGAAAAGCTTATCGGCGTAGCGGGCCGCCTGTTTCATAAACAAGGCTATAATCTCACCGGTATTAACCAGGTTATCGAAGAGGCTGATATTGCACGCGGCTCTATGTATAACCACTTTCAGTCGAAGACCGACCTGCTCATCGCTTACCTCGAACAGTTCCAGGAAGAATGGTTTCGCTCGCTTGAGGAGTTCCTGCGCCCGATCACCGATCCGAAGAAACGTTTACTCGCGCTTTTTGAATACCGGATACGCCGTCAGCAGCGTGCTGAGTTTTCGGGATGCCCCTTTACGAAGATCAGCGCCGAGATCGGTAATGAAGAAGCCGAAGTGTTGAAGACCGTGCAGAAGTTTAAAGACAGCGTCCGTAGTTATATAGCAGGCCTGGTGGCACAGGTGAAGCACCGTAATATCCTGACAAACGAAGCGCTTACAGAAATGATATACCTGATGATGGAAGGTGGCCTGGTAAGCGCCGCTATTTATAAGAACCCTGGTGACCTCAAGCGTGGCAAAAAGATAGTCGAACAATTCCTCTAAATTTTTTTACCCTACCAGTAGACAGACCATTCTACTCAATTATAACGTATGAAACCACAACATTCCAAATGGATCGCACTGCTCATCGTATTAACGGCGCCGCTGCTTTCTGTGATCGACGTCTTTATTGTCAACGTGGCTATTCCGTCCATTAAGAAGGGCGTGCATGGCACCGATGGCGAGGTGCAGCTCGTTATTGCGGGCTACCTGTTGGGCTATGCTACTTTCCTCATCACGGGCGGGCGCGCGGGGGACTTCTTTGGGCGCAAGCGTGTTTTCTTTTTGGGTATGCTGTTCTTTACCATTACATCAGGTCTTTGTGGTCTTTCGCAGGAAGCATGGCAGCTCAATGTCACCCGCTTCTTTCAGGGCGTAAGCGCGGCGTTCATGCTGCCGCAGGCCATCGCGCTTATACAGGTTCTTTTTACCGATCCGAAAGAGCGCGCTAAAGCTATCGGCTGGTTTGGTATTACGTTGGGCATGGCTTCGGTTATCGGGCAGGTAGCAGGAGGATATTTTTCGGAGACTCACTTTGTTGTAGAAGGGTGGAGGCTTATTTTCTTTATCAACCTGCCTATCGGAGCGGCAGCGCTGTGGGCTACGTGGAAGTATCTCGATGAGACAGAGAAGAACACCGGCTCGCGGTTCGATTACTCCGGTGTTGTATTGCTTACCGCCGCATTGGGCAGCCTGATCTATCCCCTGATACAGGGCCGCGAGAACGGCTGGCCGCTGTGGAGTATAGCACTTATTATAGTGTCATTCGTGCTGTTCGGTTATTTTATATACGATCAGAAAAAGAAGTCGGAGCATAAGCGCGCGCCGTTGCTGGATATGGAGCTGTTCAAATTGAAGGATTTTAATGTCGGCCTCGTAGCGGTGTTGTTTCACTTTATGATGCATACATCGTTCCTGCTGGTCAGCGCGGTATATTTGCAGGATGGTCTGGCTATTCCCGCGTTCTTATGTGGCGTGTATTTCATTGTACCGGGCGTGTTGTTTACGGTATCATCGGTGGTGGGGTCGAAGCTGGTGGTGCGCTTCGGTAAGCGTGTGCTGCAGGTGGGTGTGCTTATTTTGATAGCATCGTTCTCATTACAGGCTGCTGTTTTGCGTCCGGGAGCCGATGCGGTTACCGTGGTTGTATTGTTGGGGCTGTTTGGCCTGGGTAACGGCCTGGTGCTGCCTTCATTGCTGAACGTGGTGCTTAAAAGCGTACCACCTAAGTTTGCCGGCGCCGCTGCGGGTGTCTATTCTACATTCCAGCAAACCGCTTCAGCGCTGGGTGTTAGTATTATCGGCGGGATCTTCTACCACATCGTACGGTCAGAACATTCGGCTTCGGCTTACATAAAGGCGTTCAACTATAGTATGGTGGCGGATATAGCCGCCTTGTTTATGGTAGCCTTGATGCTATATCTTTTGCCCCGCCCTGCACAGGCTAAAGCGCCGGCACATACACAGATTGCCGAACCGGTTGTAGTGCACGCGGAATAGAGCATTGCTTTATAGATAAATTTCCAGCAAAAGCCGCCTCGATTACACGGGGCGGCCTTTCTGTTAATTGAAGCGAGCGTGAAAGCGAATATACCTGCCTGTTTTTCCTCGCTCACACTCACACTGTGTTTTGATGTTACATTGGATTGGGTGTAATGGTCCAATTATACGTGTCTCTCAGTCTGCGAAGTTTTGCAAGACCGGACGCTGAGGGTGGACCTACCAATTTTTCGGAGGGGAGGAAATAATCTCTGGCCACGAACGTACCATTCATTTCGTTGCGTGACACAGCACTTCTATACACCTTGTCGATAATCTTGTCTACTTCAGCTGTGGTGATCAGGTTCGGTCCGTTGATCTCGATGCTCGTGATCATATTTTCTGTTGGGAGCAGAAGGCTTATAAGGTCTGTGGCTTGCGGCATCACGATTTTGCGTATTTTTTTACTATTAGTGAGATCAAGTACACCCGGCCCGGATGTAAATGCATAACGTATTTCCTCCAGGTCTGTCAAACCCCGCAGGTTCATACTGGTTACAGGCCCATTACCGATGATAGAATTGAATAAAGTTATTTTTTCAACATCGCCGGTCACTTTTATAAGATAAGCGCCACGTGTGGTGTATCTGTGTTGCAAACCGGTCTCGTCTCTATCCAGCCCATAGCTGAGTATGGCGCCGTCGCCCCAATCTACTGTAAGAAGGCCGGGCGCTCCTGCCACGGTAACGGTGAACGATCCCTCCAGGTAGTCGGTATTCATAGACATGGTAAAGATAGGTTCTTCTATTAGAGATACTTTCAACGGGTTGCCATCGAGCGTGTCGGTAAGCTCACTGTAAATAAATTCTCTGGTGTAACGCTTATACCCTTCCTTATTCACGATCAGTGTGTACACGTCTTGCGGATCGCCATGGAAAGAGATCAGGCTTAAGGCGGGAGGAAGCGA
>Ga0247762_1000051_pt1 | contig 58146 bp, 53 predicted proteins | sample UWRJL081202R4_FD_181016 | JGI IMG/M metagenome (GOLD analysis project Ga0247762, IMG submission 181016) | Plant litter microbial communities from Arlington Agricultural Research Station in Wisconsin, United States - UWRJ-L081-202R-4 | ecosystem: Environmental > Terrestrial > Plant litter >...
GGCGGATCAGCGCAAAACCTGTCGGTATGGAAGGGAATTGCGCAGGACGCGATTATCATGAACATAGACGACCTGTTGTGTGTGGGTGCCACGGAGAATATCCTTCTTTCGTCGACCATAGGTCGGAACAAGAATCTTATTCCTGGTGAGGTGATTGCCGCGCTGATCAACGGCACGGAAGAGGTGTTGGAGATGCTGCGGTCGCATGGATTGAACATTATCAGCACTGGTGGCGAAACGGCAGACCTGGGCGACCTGGTGCGCACGGTGGTTGTAGACAGCACGGTGGTGAGCCGGATGAAGCGCAGCGATGTGATAGACAACAGCCGTATTCAGGCGGGTGATGTTATTGTGGGCCTGGCGTCGTATGGTCAAGCCAAGTATGAAGAGTCTTATAATGGAGGCATGGGCAGCAACGGCCTTACCTCGGCACGCCACGATGTATTCGATAATGTATATGCTTCGAAATATCCGGCTTCGTTTGATAAAGATGTTCCGGCAGACCTGGTGTATACCGGCAAATATAAAGTAACGGATACTATACCGGGTGTTCCGGTAGATGTGGGTAAGCTGGTATTATCGCCTACGCGTACGTATGCTCCTGTTATTATTGCTGTACTGAACAAACTGCGCCGTGAGATTCACGGCATGGTGCATTGCAGTGGTGGGGCGCAGACGAAGGTTCTTCACTTTATAGACAATGTTCACGTTATAAAAGATAACCTGTTCGATATTCCACCGCTGTTCAAGCTTATTCATGAGCAGAGCGGCACGGCGTGGCAGGAGATGTATAAAGTTTTCAACATGGGTCATCGTATGGAGCTGTACCTGGACGAGGCTTTTGCGAAGGAAGTGATTTCTATCGCGGAGTCTTTTGGGATAGAGGCGAAGGTTATTGGCAGGGTAGAGGCAGCGGATAGGAAGAAGGTTACGGTGAAGAGCGAGGTTGGGGAGTTTGTGTACGGTGGATAGAGTCAGTGTGAGTGCGGAGTGCGAGAGTGAAGTGTGGGTATTGTGTGTGTGAGTGGGTGATGGGAGATAATTTGTAGGTAATCGACTGCGCGTTTGTGTCTCTGAGCTGATGTGCGAATAATTATAGGGAATAAGGCCCGCTGGCGGGATTCGGCAGTCGCAGACTGCGGCATGATGGGCACAAGTCACAGACTTGCGCCAATTCCCGGCCACTTATAACCTTATGTATAAGTAATTATGTAGCTAAAGCTTGACTTTTATGACAGTACCTTGCGGCAAAATCTATATGATTAAGGGTTGGCTTTTTATGGTGGTATCTTGCGCCAGCTCTGCGATTTTTGTGTATGTTGTTGGTGGTTAGGGTGATGTGTATATTTTTAGGGTTTGGCATTGCGTTTGCAATTGAGTGGGTAAGGAGGAAATAATTAAACTCCGATACCTAAAACTCAATGATATGAAAACGGCAACAAGACTTTTTACACTTAGTGTATTGATGCTGTGTGTTGGACTGATCAACGCGAATGCGCAGGGTCGTGGACGTGGGCATGGCGGTGGTAATGGTCGTGATCATCATGACGGTGGTCATCATAACGATCATCATGACAACCACTATAATCACTATGATCATCATGCATCCGTACAGCATGTTTACCATCATGCTCACCGCGATGTGTATTACCGTCCGGTGCCTCCTCCACGGGTGATTGTGGTTCATCAGCCGGTACCTGTGCGTCCCCGTTACGTATACTACCGTGATTATAATGTGTATTATGACTGTCATCGCAGCGTTTACATATCTTATTCCGGCAGAGGTTGGGCGGTAAGTGCGGCGTTGCCGGTTTGTCTGGACCGTGTGGATGTGCGTCGTGCGAACCGGGTTAGTGTCGAGTATTATGATGACGACTTCCCGACTTATCTTGACCGCGGTACACCTGCATATGGTGCTGTATATACCGACTAATCCGCTTAAACATAAATTTTCAAGGCAGACCCCGAGCAATCGGGGTCTTTTTTTTGATTGAATACTGTTGTAAAGTTTACGTTCTTGCAAAGATGAAACGCTACAGTATCATAAGCCTGCTGTTGATGATGATCATGGCTGGCTGTAGTACCCCGGAAAAAAAATCTGAACAAGCGCCTATGCAACAAGACCCGCATTCTTTTTCGAAGCCTTCGGAGGCTCGTGTTACCCATTTGAAGTGGACCGCCAGGGTAGATTTTGAATCACAGACTATTCATGGTGAGGCGCAGTGGTCTATCGAGCATACAGCTGACGCTGATTTGCTGCTGCTGGATACCAAAGGTCTCGCCATTGAAGGCGTTACACTGAACGATGGCCAGAAGGGCGAGTTCCGGCTGGCAGAGACGGACTCGCTGCTGGGCGAGGCACTGGCCGTTCTGATCAGACCCGATACGCGTACCGTTACTGTAAAATATACCACCACTCCCGGAGCGGAGGCTTTGCAGTGGCTGTCGGCTCAGCAGACGGCTGGTAAGCAGCATCCATTTTTGTTTACGCAGTCGCAGGCTATTCTGGCGCGCAGCTGGGTGCCTTGCCAGGACTCTCCCAGCGTGCGGTTTACGTATGAGGCAGACGTTACTGTGCCGGCTGAACTGCTGGCGTTGATGAGCGCTTCGAATCCGGAGCAGAAGAATGCGCAGGGTGTATATCACTTCGAGATGAAACAGGCTATTCCTTCGTATCTGCTGGCGCTGGCTGTAGGTGATGTTTCGTTCAAGAGCATCAGCGGGCGGAGCGGTATTTATGCGGAGCCATCTCTTATAGACACGGCGGTGTGGGAGTTTGCCGACCTGGAAAAGATGGTGGCTGGAGCTGAGGACCTGTATGGCGCTTATCGCTGGGACCGTTATGATGTGGTCGTTCTTCCGCCGAGCTTCCCGTTTGGTGGTATGGAAAACCCGCGGCTTACGTTTGCAACGCCTACGATACTTGCCGGCGACCGGTCGCTTACTTCGCTTATTGCGCATGAGCTTGCCCACAGCTGGTCGGGCAACCTGGTGACTAATGCTACCTGGAACGACTTCTGGCTGAACGAGGGTTTTACGGTTTATTTCGAGCATCGGATCATGGAGAAGCTTTATGGCCGTGACTATTCCGAGATGCAGGCACAACTGGCGTTGCAAGACTTGCGCGAGACGATTACGGAACTCACTAACGACAATCACGCTGCCGACACCCGGCTGAAGCTGGACCTGGAAGGCCGCAATCCTGATGATGGTGTTACCGATATAGCTTATAACAAGGGTTATTTCTTTCTACGCTTTATTGAAGAGAAGTTCGGTCGTGACAAGTTTGATTCGTTTGTAAAAGATTACTTCTCCGACAATGCCTTTAAGGCCATGGATACGGATGGCTTTATTCGTTTTATCAAGGCCTACTATAAAGACAGGTTTGCTATTACGCTGGAAGAATCGATGTTCCAGGCGTGGATCTTTACCGAAGGGCTTCCGAAAGATTGCCCGGTGCCGGTTTCGGATCGTTTCAATAAAGTTGACGAGGTATTGAAGGCCTGGAAGAGTGGATCTGTATTGGAGAAAGCAAAAACAACTCAGTGGAGCACGCACGAATGGCTGCACTTCCTGAAAAATCTTCCGGATACACTTTCACAACAACAACTGTCACAGCTCGATGCTTTTGGAGACTTCACGGCGTCGGGCAATGCGGAGATCACTACGTTATGGCTGGTGCACGCTATACGTAACCACTATGAGAAGGCGTACCTGAAGCTGGAACAATTCCTGGTGCATACCGGTCGCCGGAAATTCCTGAGTCCGCTGTATGGCGAGCTTATGAAAACTGACGAGGGTAAGGTTCGTGCCAGGGCGATCTACGCCAAGGCGAGACCAAACTATCATTATGTCGCTGTGAACACCTTCGACAAGACGGTGGGCAAGTAGTATGCTATGGCTCCCGGAATAGTTTTAATTACGATACTTAACATCAATACATATTTATGTCGATACTGAAGAAACTCAGGGCTACGGTTGGGTTGTTGAAACAGCTTGACTTTGACAAAATCGCGAAGCTGTCGGAAAAGGTGGATCTCAATAAGATGGTGGGGCTTGTGAGCTCCATGAAGGAGGACGATCTGCAGAAGCTTATGAAGTTTATGGGCGGAGGCTCGAAGAAGCCTGTTTTTCCTGAAGTAAACGGCGACTTCTATGATCTGAACCAGTGGCTTACGCCCGAGGAGAACGAGGTGGTGCTTCGGGTGCGTGAGTTTATGCAGACAGAGATCCGCCCGATTGTAAACCATTACTGGCTACACGATGAGTTTCCGCACGAGGTTATACCCAAGTTTGCCAAGTTGAATATCTGCGGGCTCACGTATCAGGGTTATGGTTGTCCGGGAAAATCGTCTTTACTCGAAGGTTTTATCGCTATGGAGATTGCGCGTGTAGACTGTTCGATGTCTACATTCTTCGGTGTGCAGAGCGGGCTGGCGATGGGTTCTATTTACTATTGCGGCTCTGAGGAGCAGAAGCAGAAGTGGCTACCGCCTATGCAGCGTATGGAGCTTATCGGTGCCTTTGGTCTGACGGAGCCCGAAGTTGGTTCGGGAGCGGCGGGTGGTCTTACCTGTACCTGCAAGCGTGAAGGCGATCGCTGGATCCTGAACGGTCAGAAGAAGTGGATCGGCAACGCGACGTTTGCCGACCTTGTAGTGATCTGGGCACGGGATCTGGATGATGGAAATGTGAAGGGCTTTATTGTTGAGAAGCATTTTGCCGGTTTCAAGGCGGAGAAGATCAAAGGCAAGATGGCGTTGCGTATTGTTCAGAATGCGTTGATCACGCTGGAGAACTGCGAGGTGCCGGAGTCTAACCGCTTGCAAGAAGCACATTCGTTTAAAGATACCGCTAAAGTTTTGCGCATGACGCGTGCAGGTGTGGCCTGGCAGGCTGTGGGCTGCGCGCGTGGTGCTTACGAGAGCGCATTGAAGTACACCAACGATCGCAAGCAATTCGGTCGTACGATCAGCAGTTTCCAGATGGTGCAGGACCTGCTGGTGGAGATGCTGAGCCAGCTTACGGCTATGCAGACGATGGTGTGCCGTTTATCACAGTTACAGGATATAGGCAAGCTTACGGATGAGCAGGCGTCGTTGGCGAAGGTGTTCTGTACGATCAGCACACGTTCTATAGTAAGCCATGCGCGCGAGCTGTTTGGGGGCAACGGTATTCTTATCGAGAACGACATTGCCAGGTTTGTTGCCGATGCCGAAGCTATCTACTCGTACGAGGGTACGAAGGAGATCAATACGCTTATTGTGGGCAGAGCTATTACCGGTCAGAGCGCGTTTGTTTAGGCGCCGGTTATCAAATGTTGCTTGGTCTATTCAATAGATCGAGCATACTTGGTTTGATTTAACGTAATCGAGTTATGAAAAGACGAATACTGTTAGGCGGTATGCTACTGTTGTTTGCTTTGCCCGCCTGGACTCAGAAGAAGTCCGCAAAAGTTGTCACTACTGCGAAGGCGCCGCTTACCCACGCGGTGTATGATTCGTGGCGCGAAATACCCTACAAGGCGCTGTCTAACGACGGCGCCTATGCTGCGTTCCTGATCAACCCCCAGGACGGCGACGGTAAGGTTGTTTTTTATAATCTGAAAACTAACAGCCAGGATTCCATAAAGCGTGCGGCCGATGTGAGCTTTACGTTCGATAGCCGTTATGCGGTGTTCAAGATAAAACCCCAGCTGGCACAGGTGCGGGAGCTGCGCCGACTGAAGAAGAAAAAAGAAGACCTGCCGAAGGACTCGCTCGGTATCTATTCGCTTACTACACGCAAGGTGGAGAAATGGCCCGACGTGCGATCGTATAAAATGCCTGAGAAAGCAGGGGGTTGGTTAGCATATCAGCTCGATGCAAAGAAGGAAGCTAAAGACAAGACTGCTAAAGCTGATAGCACGCAGAAGAAGTCCGATAAACCCAAAGCTAAAACGCCGCGGAAAAATAACGATGAGAATGGCTTTACGCTGGTGGTGAGAAACCTGACTACACAAAAGGAAACTTCATTCGGTTATGTAAAGGATTATACGATTGCCAGGTATGGTCAGGGTATGGTGTTTACCTCTACTGGTAGCGACACGAGCCAGGTTGGCGCCGGTGTATACTGGTATGATGCGCAGGCGAATAAAGCGCAGCTCTTGCTGTCTGGTAAGAAGAAGCAGAAGTTCAAAGGTCTTGAGATCAGTGAGGATGGCAGCCAGGTTGCGTTTCTGGCGGACCTTGACACGACAAAAGCTCTGAAGCGTTTTCCGAAATTATATTACTGGAAAAAGGGTGATGCGAATGCCGCAGTACTTGCCGACGAGCATACGGCAAACGTGCCGACATCGTGGATCGTGAGCGAGCATTTTACGCCGGACTTTTCTAAAGACGGCAGCAAGCTTTACCTGGGGCTCTCGCCTCAGCCTGTGCAACAGGACACGGCGTTGCTTCCGGAAGAGATCGTGAATGTGGAGGTTTGGAACTGGAAGGACGACGTGCTTTATCCGCAACAGAACAAGCAGCTGGATTCTGATCGCAAGCGCTCGTATCAGGCGGTGGTGAATTTGTCGCAGCGGACATTAGTACCGCTGGGCGATGAGAAGGTGCCTTCGGTCAAGCTTGTGGAGGAGGGCAATGCGTCTGTGGCGCTGCTTACTTCGAATATTCCTTATCGTTGGTCGGTGTTCTACGACGTGACGGGTTACCAGGATGCTTATGTGGTCGACCTCCAAACGGGTAAACGCAAGCAGGCGGTTACCCACGTAAAGGGCAACGTAGATCTTTCGCCGCAGGCAAACTATCTGTTCTGGTTCAACCTGCCGGATACGGCATGGTATAGCTATTCCGTTGCTTCGGAGAAGACTTTCAAGCTCAATCAGAATGTCGATGTTTCGTTTGCTGATGAAGAAGACGACCATCCGGATTTTCCGGGGCCTTATGGGCTTATCGGCTGGACCGCGGGTGATAAGCTTTTGCTGGTTTATGATCGTTATGATATATGGGCATTCGATCCGGAGAATCGCACGGCCCCGGTTAACCTGACACGCAAAGGGCGGTTAGAGAAGATCTCGTTCCGCTATATGCGGCTCGATCCGGAAGAGCGTTTTATCGATCCGGATAAGGACTTACTGCTTTACGCTTTTGACGAAACCACGAAGCAGTCTGGTTACTACACGCTATCGTTAAAAACGGGTAAGCTCACCCGTCGTATCTTTACAGACCACCATTATGCTGTGCCCGTCAAGGCGCGGGATGCCGACCGGTTACTCTATACACGGGAGAGTTTTCGTGAGTTTCCGGATGTGTGGACTGCCGATCTTTCTTTCAGCACTACCCGCAAGCTTACCGATGCCAACCCGCAGATGCGCCGGTATCAGTGGGGCTCTGTGGAGCTTGTGAAGTGGACATCGCTCGATAACATTCCGCTGCAAGGTCTGCTGTATAAACCGGACAACTTTGATCCGAGCAAGAAGTATCCGATGATCGTGTACTTCTATGAGAAGTATACGGACGATATTCACACGCACTATGCGCCGGCGCCGATCCGCTCGTTCATCAATTTTTCGTTATATGCCAGTAATGGGTACCTGGTGTTCGTGCCGGATATCGTGTATAAGATCGGGTTTCCGGGTGAGAGCGCGCATAACTGTGTGCTTCCGGGCGTGACCAGTCTTATTGCCAGGGGTTTTGTAGACGGGCGCCACATCGGGGTGCAGGGGCACAGCTGGGGTGGTTATCAATCGGCCTATCTTGTAACACGCACCAATATGTTTGCTGCTGCCGAGGCCGGCGCGCCGGTGTCTAACATGACCAGCGCGTATGGCGGGATACGTTGGGAGAGCGGTATGAGCCGGATGTTCCAGTATGAGCATTCGCAGAGCCGTATCGGCGGTACGTTATGGGAGAAGCCGATGCTGTATATCGAGAACTCGCCGATCTTTTTTGCAGACAAGATCCAGACGCCATTGCTGATGATGCATAACGATAGCGATGGAGCGGTGCCGTGGTACCAGGGCATCGAATATTATATGGCCCTGCGCCGATTGAACAAGCCTGTGTGGATGCTGAACTATAATAACCAGGGCCACGGACTGACGCAGCGCCAGGACAAGACGGACTTTGCCATACGGATGATGGAGTTCTTCGATCACTATCTCAAAGACGCTCCTATGCCGGGCTGGATGGAGAAGGGCGTGCCGGCCGTGGAGAAAGGTATTAAACACAATTCTGAAAAGTAAGCTTATTATGACTTTCAATACATTACGTGGAGCTTTTATTGTTGCATTGTTACTATGCGTTGCATCGTTAGCTCCGGCACAGATCCTGAAGCAGGACTCGGCGTTTCTGCGCGCGAACTATACAAAGCTGGAGCGGATGATCCCGATGCGGGACGGCGTGAAGCTTTTTACGGCTATCTACGTGCCGAAGGATGAATCGGGGAGCTATCCGTTCCTGATCACGCGTACGCCTTATTCATGTGCGCCATATGGTGAGAACAACTTCCCGCGACGCGTTGTCTCCAACACGACGCTGCTGTACGAGAAATATATTTTTGTGAAGCAGGATGTGCGTGGACGGTATATGAGCGAAGGAGTTTTTGAAGAGGTAACACCGCACATTGCCGACAAAAAATCTAAGAAGGATGTGGACGAGAGCAGCGATACGTTCGATACGATCGAGTGGTTGTTAAAGAACATCAAGAATAACAATGGTCGTGCGGGGATCTTCGGCATTTCGTATCCGGGTTTTTATGCCACGGCTTCGCTGCCTGGCGCTCACACAGCCTTGAAAGCGGTGTCGCCACAGGCGCCGGTTACCGACGAGTTTCAGGGGGATGATGCCTATCACAACGGTGCGTTTTTCCTGATGGACAACATGAGCTTTATGAATTATTTCGATCATCCGCGTTCATCGCCGTGGAAGCAGTATCCGGAGATAACGTCCATCGAGATGGATAATACCTATCCGTTCTTCAAGGAGCTCGGGCCGATCAAACGCGTGAACGACAAGTATCTTAAACACAAGAGTAAGATCTGGGATGAATATCTTGCGCACTCCACTTACGATTCATACTGGCAAAGCCGCAACATACGCCCGCATTTGAAAGACATAAAGCCTGCTGTTTTGGTGGTAGGCGGATGGTTTGATGCCGAGGATCTGTTTGGCGCGTTGCGTACGTATGAGGCTATCGAAAAGCAGAGCTCTTCTAATAACAACCGCCTGATCATGGGGCCGTGGACTCATGGGGCGTGGGCAGGACGTGACTGGAGCAGCTATGGATCGTATACGTTCGGCGCCAACACTACGGAATTTTTCAAGGTTATGGAGTCGAGCTTCTTTAACTTTTACTTAAAAGATAAGGGCAAGTTCAATGTTCCTGAAGCTACTGTGTTTGAAACGGGTTCTAATCAATGGCGCTCGTACGATGCATGGCCGCCGGTTAAAGCGGTTAAGAAGAAGCTGTATCTACAGGAGGGGAAGTCGTTGTCTTTTACGGAGCCTACCAAACGCAGCAGCTTTGATGAGTATATTTCTGATCCGGCCAATCCCGTGCCTTATACGGCTGCCGTGCTTGGGGATCGCGACCCTCTATATATGGCGGCTGACCAACGTTTTGTGGCGAACCGTCCTGATGTAAAGGTATTTCAGTCGGGTGTACTCGAGGCTGATGTTGTTGTTAGCGGTCCTATCGGGGTCAATCTTTTCTTTTCGACGACGGGTACGGATGCCGACTTCATTGTGAAGCTTATCGACGTGACGCCTACTGGCGATACCACTACGATACAGCAGCTTGTGCGTGGCGATGTATTCCGTGGAAAGTTCAGGAACAGTTTCGAGAAGCCGGAAGCTTTTGTTGCGGGGCAGGTGACGCCGGTGAAGTTTCAATTGAACGACATTGCTCATGCTTTTAAGAAGGGTCATCGCATTATGGTGCAGGTGCAGCATACGTGGTTCCCGTTGGTCGATATCAACCCGCAGAAGTTTATGAATATACCGGATGCAGAGCCGTCGGATTTTCAGAAGGCCACACATCGGTTGTATCATGATGCGGGGCATGCGTCGTTTATAGAGCTTGGGATAATGGAATAGATTGTTTTTAACTCATTGTGCAAAGAGGCTGTCACTTCAAAAGTGGCAGCCTCTTTTTCTGTTATGGGATAGTTGTGGTTTAGGAACAACGTGCAATCGCTGCGCATCACCCGCGTGAGGTGGCAACTTTGTTTATTGTTTTTTGACGTGTAACTATACCGTTATATGTGGTATTTTTTGTGAGGTGGGTAGAGATTTGGGTTGGTCAATCCCTGTTTTCATGGATTTCCTGGTGATGGGAAATGTGTTTTCTTCGCGACCAATTAAAAAAACCTTAATAAACAGTTTATGAAAAAACTCTTTATCATTCTCTCTGCCGCTATGTCATCGGTCGTTATGAGTTGCGACAACGACAGTACTGTTAACCCTGAGCCTAGTGGTACTGCAAAAATTACAGGTACTGTGTTTGCGGATTTCAACCTGGCTAACAACTCTCCTACTCAGACGTGGGACGCCGTTGCGAATCGTAAGCTTATCGTTGGTGTATATGATGATGCTACGGAATCTGTTCGTTATTTCGAGGCCACTACAGATGGCACTGGTGCATACAGCATCGAGATCCCGGTAGGTAACCGTCAGCTTGAGGTTGGTATTATGTCTGTGGATTTCAAACAGACTGTTACTAATGCGGATAACACGACTACACAGCAGATCTTCTATGGTAGTTCTCTTTCCACGGACCTGGATGTAGTAAAGGGCGGCGAATATATCCGCGATATCTACTACGCAGACTAATCCATTTTCATCACTTACTTTTTATCGATTATACATCATGAGAAAACTATACTTTCTTTTAATTGGTGCTGTGCTTTCCTGGGGTGCGTATGGCCAGGAGATGACTACTACTACTACTACTACTACTACCACTACCTCCACAACTCCTGTGCTCAAGTCGAAGAAGGGTGAGGACTACCTGCCTGTGGGCGACGAGTGGGGTCTTGGGATTTCGGCTAACCCGTTCCTGGATTACCTGGGTAACTTCATTAACGGCTATGATGGCTTCAATACTTCGCCATCTTTCGACTTTGCGTCTAATCCTGCCAACAACATCGCCATCTTCGGCAAGATGATGACCGATGCGAACACTGCTTATCGCGTTCGCTTCAACGTGAGTGTGAACAGCCGTACGAATAAGGCTGTTGTTACCCAGAACCAGCTCAATCCTGATCCGGCGTTTCCGGCATTCGCACAGGATTGGCAAAAGGTAAACACCACAGCTATTGTTATTGCGCCCGGTATAGAGAAACGTCGTGGCAGCACTCGCTTGCAGGGCGTTTATGGTGGTGAGCTTGTGCTTGGCTTCAATAATGTGAAGACTACTTATGACTATGGCAATTCGATGTCGGCCGATTTTAATGCGCCGATCACTCACAACTTCGGTAATAATATTGTCAACGGTAATCCTAATGCTGCTGTTACCCGTATTACTGAGCAGAAGTCGGGTTCCAATATTCTTGTTGGTGCGCGTGGCTTTATAGGTGTTGAGTATTTCTTTGCTCCGAAGATCTCTATCGGTGGTGAGTTCGGTTATATGCTGGGTTATCAGACTAACAATAAAGGTTTGATCACTACGGAAACGTGGGACGGTGCTGAGCTTGCTCCGCGTAAGACTGATACGGATACTTTTAACAACGGGCTTACGTCTATTGGGATTGGGATTGATAATTTGAGCGGGACGATTAATTTGTTGTTTTATTTTTAATAAGCTTAATAACCGGGCTTGAGCTGAATCTCCTTTGATTGGAGGCCTCTCCCTAATCAGGAGAGGCCTTTTATTTTAATATCTCCAGCTTTTGAGGTCTGCGCCTGGTGGGGCCGTGGTTTCGATCTGTTTGAGTATGTGTGGGAGATACATTGTGTTGTATCGGAGGCGGGAGATGTAGTTGGGGTTTTCGTGGTCGCCGTTCCAGCAGTGTTCGGCGCGGTCGCCGTAGTCTACTTCGCCGTTGTAGAAGGGGTTCTGGCTTCCCCGGAGGAACTCTTCCATGAGGTAGACGGCGTTGTTCAGGTAATAGTTATCCATGTCGCCGCAGTAGATGTGTATTTTGCCTTTCAGCTTCGGGCCGAGGGTTGCCCAGTCGCGCTGGAGAATGTGGCGGAGGTCGTAATGTTCACGCCAGTAGTTTGCTACTTCGGGATCTATGTCGCCGGTTTCTTTATCGAATATACGTTTAGGATAGCCGTCTTCTCCTTGTGGTGAGTATACAGCTTCCCATATATCCCACTGTTGGCCGGAGCGGCTATTGGTGCCCAGCGCGAGTTCGAAATAGTTGCTCTCCTGCATGGTGCTTTGGATCTGGCCGAGATGGTTACGATGCGACGGTCTTGCTACCTTCTTGAAGTTACTCTTGTACCAGTATGCGTTTTTATCGTTGTAGATGTTTACCAGGCTATAGGCTCTGAAGTCGATGGGATCGGGGCATGCGGCGAAACACCCGTTGAATTCGTCGGGGTAGAACACTTGTGTGGCGAGTGCTTCCCAGCCACCGGTAGAGCCACCGTACGTGAAACGCGCCCATCCTTTGCCAATGCCGCGGAATCGTTTTTCTATTTCGGGGATAAGCTCTTTCATGATCGCATCGCCATACGGGCCGAGGTTGGCTGAGTTTACGGCGTAGGAGTCGTCGTAGTATGGGTTAGCGTGCTGGATCTCGATTATGAGGAAGCGGGGAAAATCAGGGCCAGTCCACTGGCTATAGAAGTTGTAGGCTTCCTGTGCCTGGATTTTACGATAGCCATATATGCCGAAGCGCGGTGAGTAGTCGCTGGTATCCATCTGCGGATCGGGCGGCGTTTGGTTGAAGCCTCCGAAGTCGGCGGGGAAATGACCGTGGAATACCATAAGCGGGTAATGTGCTTCCGGGTGTGTGTCGAACCCTTCGGGTAGAAGGATGTGCGCGCCGAGATACATGGGTTTGCCCCAGAACTCTGTGAGCAGCTTGCTTTGGATTTTGATGTGTTTGATATAACGCGAGTCCTGTGGCTCTTTGACTTCTGCTATCTGTTGGTCGAGCTCGAGCCGTACGGTCTCGGGGGTTGTGAAATCCAGCTCGATCGGGCGTGGTTTGCTATAGAAGTTGCCGGGTTTTTCGTTCCACTTTTGTCCTTCACCGTGGTCCGCAGGAAGCTTGACGGTGTGGCCAGTGCTGAGCTTGTAGGTTTCATAGCGATTAAGCATGGCCTGAACGTAGTATTTTCCGGGTGGTACGTCCTGCAGTTTGCCGATGGGGAAACCAAAAGCATCGGGGCCGATGGTGATTTCCTGGCCTGGCTTCATGCCTTCTACGTCTACTCCGAAAATCAGCTGAGTATCGAGGCCGTCGGTTATCTGGAAGCGAGGTTCTTCTTTGTCGCTGTTGGAGAGCAGGAGCAGGAGGCGCCCATCCTGGGCTTGCTTGCTCATTTCTTCGGTAAAATAGATTGAAATATTTGGGGGGTGATTACCATCGGAACGGCATTGCTGCAGTCCGATCAAGCCGGCGATAATAGCCAGCATGCGTAGGATTCTCTTCATAGCTCAGGTTTAGGTTGCGGAATATACCCTGAACCTGCTTTTTTGTCAAATGCTGTTGTTTAACCGACTGTTGTTTTGGGAGGGTTTAGAATCGGATCCGGACCTCGTCTTTGTAGTTTACGGGCACTTTTATCGGTATTCCGTGATAGGAGAGCTTTAAAAATCCTTCGTAGCGGACATCAAATTTTTTGCCACCGATCACGCCCAGCAGTGTGTCGAATACGCCGAGCTCTTTCATTGCCAGCTTTACTTCGAGCGGTACGGTAAACTCAGCCTGGGCTGGTATCACGGTTTTGAGCTCCTGGTCTACGGAGGCGGATTTTTTGCCGTTTACGTAGATATCGACCTTTATTTTCTTCAGTTTGCCGCGCATCGTGTTGGGATTATAGAATACGGCGTTGGCGCGAAGCATGGGGTCGGAATCTGCATCGACCACGACGTCTCTGATCTGGCGTAATACGATGTCTTCCTTTGGGCCTTTGCAGTTGATGAAGGTTATTGCCAATATGGCGAGTAGAAATGCAGCGATCGTGTTTATGCGTACCATAATTTCGTAAGTATAGACATTCTCTTTCTAAATTTGCGAGGAGAATTTTGCAGAGTGGTCAAAATTCGGACCAGGAAAGCAACTTGCGTTGATTCGGCAGTCATCCCGAGAACTCGGGATGGTATGGTGGGTACCGCCGAGATTTAGGGCACGGTAAGTCATCGCTTCGCTCAAGGCTTGCATCAGCTTATAATTGTTCTGGGGAAGCCGGGGCGGTTTGTAGTGTTCTGATGGCGGTTTGTGCGGGCGTTGGGCGGCAGTCTGGAGACTGCCAACATATTGGGCACAAGTCATCGCTTACGCTAGAGACTTGCGCCAGCAGGTTCCGGTCCGCTCGGGACCTGGGGATTGCGTTTTTAAATTTATTTTTTGAAAAACAGATGGATAAGATTTTTGAGGGTATTGCGGATGGGTTGGCGGAGCGGGGGTATGCTTTGGTGGATGGATTTTTGAGTCTGCCGGAGGTGGAGGCGATTTTGGGGACGGATGATTTTAAGAATGCTCTTACGCAGTTTAAGAAGGCAGGCATAGGTAAAAGCCAGGAGCACCAGGTGAATGAGGCTATACGGGGAGATCAGATTCAGTGGCTGGACAAAAGTACGGCGGCGGGGCCGTTGCAAGTATATCTCAACCGGTTGCAGGAGATGATGGAGTTTCTGAACCGGGCTTTGTATCTGAGTCTGAAAGATTATGAGGTGCATATGACCATTTACCCGGCGGGTACTTTTTACAAACGTCACCTGGATCAATTCCGGCGGGATGACAGGCGGAAGCTTTCGGTTATTTGCTATCTAAACAAGGACTGGGAGGTTTCGCACGGCGGGCAGCTGCGTATGTATCCTGGCGACGCTACGTTGGATGTTCTTCCGGAAGCGGGCCGGCTGGTGTGTTTCCGAAGTGACCAGATCGAGCACGAGGTGCTGCTGGCCAATCGTGAGCGCATGAGCCTCACGGGATGGCTGCTGGACACGATTTAGTTTTCATTCCTGCGCCGTGTATGTAACAGGGATAGGAAAAACAGGGTTAGTGCGGGGCGTGGGAGCGATAAAAAAGTAATTTTGCGGGAATTTTTAAAAACTATTATCTGAAGGTATGAAGGCTTATTTTTTGAAGCTGTATCAGTACAATGCATGGTCCAATAAGCGTGTTCTGGGGTGTTTAACACGACAGAATGTTGGCGACGAGAAGATCCTTGCGATTATGGGCCATATTGTGGCAGCGCAGTTTTTATGGTTGCATCGTATTAAAGGCCTTCCGCCGGCTAATGTGAAGCTATGGGGCGAATATACTCTTGAGCAGGTAGTGTCTATGGGCGAGGAAGCCGGCCGTTTGTGGCTTGAGTTTGTGGAAAGTACAGACGATTTTAACCGCGAGCTTACCTATAAGAACTACACTAACGATCCATATGTGCAGAATGTGGAGACGATTATGATTCACCTGGTGAACCATTCGAGCTACCACCGTGCCCAGATCGCTTTACTGCTGCGTCAGAAGGGATTTGAGCCGATCAATACGGACTTCATTACTTACGATCGTGTTTTACGCGGTCAGTTGAAGGACTAAGGTGTTGGCCTCCTGTTTTGCCCGGGGAGACGATTTTCGGGCGTTGTAAAGAAAAAGATAGATTATCTATTCGTAAGTTGCCGTATGGCTCAACCAGACAAGAAATTATTTTTGCTTGATGCGTATGCATTGATCTACCGCGCACACTTTGCGTTTACCAAGACGCCGCGGATTAATTCGAAAGGCATCAACACTTCGGTGGCGTTCGGTTTTACGAATACGCTTCTCGAAGTTTTACAGAAGCAAAAGCCCACTCACATCGGCATTGCGTTTGACACGGCTGCCAAGACCTTTCGCGATGAGCTGTATGCGGACTACAAAGCCACCCGCCAGGAGATGCCCGAAGACATTCGCTACGGGATACCCAAGGTGAAAGATATTATCCGTGGTTTCAATATTCCGATCATAGAGATGGATGGATATGAAGCGGACGACATTATCGGTACTTTGGCCGGTCGCGCGTGTACGCAGGGTTTCGAGGTGTATATGATGACGCCCGATAAGGACTATGGCCAGCTGGTAAATGAATGTGTGTTTTTATATAAGCCGGCCTATATGGGTAACGCTGTCGATATTCTCGGGCCGAAGGAGGTTTGTGAGAAATGGGATATCGACAATGTGTCGCAAGTAGTCGATATTCTCGGTTTGCAGGGTGATTCATCGGATAACATTCCGGGGATTCCGGGTTTCGGTCCGAAGACGGCGGCTTCGCTTCTCAAAGTATATGGTTCGGTAGAGAATATCGTGGCTCATGCAGACGATCTGAAGGGTAAGCAGAAGGAGCTTGTGAAGCAATATGGCGAGCAGGCTATTCTATCGAAGAAGCTGGCGGCTATTATTACAGATGTTCCTGTAGAGTTCAACGAAGAGCAATTATTGTATCGAGGTCCGGATGTCGATTTCCTAAAGCCGATATTTGATGAGCTCGAATTCAAAAGTATTGCGGCACGTGCGTTTGGCGAGGCTACGGCGGCGCCAGTGTCGAAGCAGGCATCGGGCAACTCGCAGCTTTCTATGTTCGGTATGCCTGAAGGCGATGGCGATGGTGCTAATGCCGCAGCGGAGGCTCCGAGTGAGCGTCGGCACCTTGTGGCATCAGACGTTCAATATCATGTAATAGAAACGGCTGAACAACGGCAGGGGCTGATCGAGAAGCTGCGCGAACAAACGATCATTGCGATCGACTCTTCTATTAACGAAGCATTATCATTCGATTCGGTTCTTACCGGTCTTGCTTTCTCGTATCGTGAGAATGAAGCTTATTTTATTCCGGTTACGGCAGACACGGCTGCGGGCATTGTCCGTGAGTTTGCGCCGGTACTGCAGCACGAGGGCATTGCTAAAACAGGGCATAATTTAAAGGCTTCGTTGCTGGCGTTTGCCAAGCATGGTGTTTCTGTAGGAGGGCTGTTGTTCGATGTGATGCTGGCTCACTACCTGATAGAGCCGGAAGCTTCGCATGACTTACAGATTCTTTGCTCGCAATATCTCAACTACGAGCTTATGCACGGTGGCGAGCCGAAAGATGTACTCAGTGAGCGCGCGGACCAGCTTATTCAGCTGCGTCCTAAAGTATATAAAGACCTGGAAAGCCGTCGCCATGTGAAGCTGATGAACGATACCGAGATGCCGCTTGTAAAAGTGTTGGCAGCGATGGAGTTCGAAGGTGTGCGGGTGGACGTTCAGGCATTGGGCAAGATGTCGGAAGAGCTGCGGGGAGAGACCGAGAAAGTGCAGCGCGATGTTTATGAGATGGCGGGGATGGAATTCAACATCGGATCGCCGAAGCAGCTTGGCGATGTTTTGTTCGATAAGATGAAGCTTATCGAGAAGCCCAAGAAAACAAAATCGGGGCAATACGCTACGGGTGAAGACATCCTGGCGACGCTTGCTCCGAAACACGACATTGCGCAAAAGATCCTTGACTACAGGGAATATGAGAAGCTACGGTCTACGTATGTAGATGCGCTACCGAAGATGATGAGCAAGGCCGATGGCCGGATTCATACAGACTATCGCCAGGCTGTTGCCGCCACGGGGCGTCTGAGCTCGAACAACCCGAACCTCCAGAACATTCCGATCCGTACGGCCAAGGGCAAGCAGATACGCAAGGCGTTTGTGCCGCGCAACGACGAATACCTGTTCATGTCTGCTGACTACTCGCAGATCGAGCTGCGCATAGCGGCGTCGTTTGCCAAGGACGAGATCATGATCGAAGCTTTCCGCAACAAACGCGATATTCATACTACCACAGCAGCTAAAGTGTTCAAGGTTGCGCTGGAGGAAGTGACGCCGGATATGCGTCGCAAGGCCAAAGAGGTCAACTTTGGCATTTTGTATGGCAGCACGGCTTTTGGTCTTTCGCAGAATCTCGGCATTTCGCGTACGGAGGCAGCTGCTATCATTGAATCTTATTTTACCGAGTTCCCTGCGATCAAGCGTTATATGGATGACTCCATCAACATGGCGCGGGAGAAGGAATATGTAGAGACTATTCTCGGGCGCCGGCGTTATCTGCGTGATATTAACTCGCGTAACGTAACTACCCGTGGTTTTGCGGAACGAAACGCTATAAACGCGCCTATACAAGGCAGCGCGGCCGATATTATCAAGATCGCTATGGTGAATATTCATTCGTGGCTTCTCAAGAGCAATGTGAAGACACGTATGACGATGCAGGTACACGACGAATTGGTTTTCGATGTGCATAAGGACGAGGTTGATCTTGTAAAGGAACGTGTGGCCTTCCTGATGAAGCACGCCGTAACGCTGGCGGTGCCGATGGAAGTAGAGATCGGCGTGGGGCTGAACTGGCTGGAGGCCCATTAATACAGAGCGACTAAACGTACAGGTATTTCATATATGATAACCAAGCAGGCTTTCGAGGCGGCGCACGAGCGCATACGTCCTTACATTCACCGCACACCGGTTATGACTTCAACAGGTATCGACACCCTGGCGGGAGCATCGCTGCATTTTAAATGCGAGAACTTTCAAAAAGTAGGCGCCTTTAAAGCACGGGGTGCTATGAACGCCGTGTTATCGCTTACGGATGAAGAGCGTGCGAAGGGTGTTGCTACGCACTCGTCGGGTAATCACGCGCAAGCGCTGGCCCGTGCGGCGCAGCTTATGGGTATACGCTCGTATATCGTTATGCCGCGTACGGCACCGGCCGTGAAGAAGCGCGGTGTGCTGGGCTACGGTGGTGAGATTTTTGAGTGCGAGCCGACCCTTGAGGCACGCGAATCTACGCTTGCTGATGTTGTAGCAAAGACCGGCGCTACTGAAATTCATCCGTTCAATAACTACGAAGTTATGACGGGTCAGGGTACGGCTGTTATCGAGCTGCTGGACGACGCAGAGGAGCAATTGGATATTGTTATCACTCCTGTTGGCGGCGGCGGGTTGCTAAGCGGTACTGCAATGGCTGTGAAACATTTTTCGCCCGATACTATTGTATATGCCGGTGAGCCGGAAGGTGCCGATGATGCTTACCGCTCGTTTAAAAGCGGCAAGATGGAAGTGTCGCAGGCCAACTCTGTGGCGGACGGTTTACTTACGTCGCTTGGTACGAAGACATTCCCGGTTATCCATGAGCTTGTAAAAGGCGTGGTTACCGTAAGCGATAAGGAGATCGTTGAGGCTATGCGGTTGATGTGGGAGAAGATGAAGATCGTGGTGGAGCCGTCGGGCGCGGTGCCGTTAGCGGCGGTGTTGAAGGCAAAAGATGTATTTGCGGGTAAGCGTGTCGGTATTATTATATCCGGTGGCAATGTGGACCTCGTGCGGGCGTTGAAACTGTTTGAAGAAAACGCGTAAGGATATGCTGCAATTCGAGCACCGGTCAAAGCCGTTACTTCCGCGGCGTAAATTTTATATGCGGGTTGGGTGGTATGCGCTGGTGTCGCTACTACTTATTATTGTGTCGCTGCTCATTGGTGTGCTTGGTTATCATTATCTGAACGGTTTGGGTTGGCTCGATGCGTTGGTGAATGCGTCGATGATATTAACAGGTATGGGGCCGGTTGATCCGTTGAAGAATAATGTAGCGAAGTGGTTTGCTTCGGCGTATGCGATATTCAGTGGTGTGGCGTTTCTCAGTATCATTGCCGTTTTGCTGGCGCCGGCCGTACATAGGTTTCTGCACAGGCTGCATGTAGAGGAAAAAGAATAGGTTTACGATAAACTGGTCTATTGTATGAATACTGTATTTAAGAAGGTGTGTGCGATGTTTGTTTCCGTTGTTGTGCTTGCATCCTGCTCGTCAGAGAAGAAGCATCCTGACTATGAACGGATGGAAGGAAAATGGAAAGAGGTAAAGAGCACGCAAGATGGTGTGGCCGAGCCTAAGCACGATACGTGGTATGATTTCAAGGAAGATTTAAGCTTTGAGAGCTATACAGGCAAGGGTTATACGTATAAGCTGGATACAGCCAAGCATATTATGAAGGCGTTTGGTAAATCTGTGCCGGAGAGTGGGGTTAATACAAAGGAGTTTGAGGTGTCGATGTTTGAGAAAGATTATCGGTTTAGTGGGGATACGTTGGTGCTGGGGATGGTGTCGAAGATGAGCGGGAAAAGGGTGGAGGGGTATTATGTGAAGTTGTCAGAACAGGATTAATGGATTTAAGGATTGGCAGGATAAATGCATTATACGTTCGAGTTGTCCACTCTCGGTAGATTTGGCTGTGTTCTTAAGCTGGATGGAGATAAGGACCTATTCAGAAAATATTTCATCGATATTTATGAGCGATTTGATGGATGTGAAGTCGCTTTTTCAAGGTTTCATGTTGATACTGATGTTTGTGACTTTGAGGATTTTGATGTTGCCGATGTTGAAGACGATGGATCAGTCTGGAAGGTGATATTCGACAGACCAGGCGAGTCGTTAATAATGGACTATTTTGAATCCATTATATTGATTGAACACATTGTGAGATCTGTTGATGTTGGTCCTGCGAATCTGATGGGTGTTGGAATACTGGCCGAGATTGCAAATGGTCACGATGATCCGATGTTTATAGCTGGTTATGAGCTTTCGATTTTTGCCAATGCTTTCTCGGATTCTCTAAATGAGGCGATCACGGACAGAGGCTATCATCCTCTGGTTGTTGCAAGTGTGATCAATGGGCAGAAGGTATTGACAGAATATAATCATAGTGGTTTGGAAAATGTTGTGTTATACAATTGCAGGAGATATTTGAATTCGGTTTTGGAACTGACGAATAATTTTTAGGCGTTCCAATGTATGACGGGATCATCGGAGGATCACTTGTGTGAGTTTAGGTGGTGTTGTGCGAGTTTCAGAGATGTACGCAGCGTCAGTCAGAGACTGACACATGTTGGGCACCACCGAGATTACTCGGGGCACGGTAAGTCTCCGCTTGCGCTCAGACTTGCGCCCGCTTGGGGAGTACCTTGCGCCGGTTTGAGTTAAATCATGATGGAGAATAACATAATGCCTCAGTACAGAGTAATTGTTGATAGCTTAAAACTTTTGTCTGCTTCCCTGGAGGAGCAGAGAAGGTACTTGCCCGATTTCGCGGATATTCCAGACGACGTAACCTCTAGTTTTGAAAATGCATTCTCACTAATGCCGCAGCTTGTAGAAGCAAATAAATTTTCGAACAATTCGATTGCTGCCGTTTTAAGGGTATATAATTACATGCAATGGTGTTTGAGGAATGTGGATTTGGATGATTTTGATGGGCCTGAATGGGATAAATTGAGAGAGCTTGCCGGCGTCGCACTGATATCGTTAAACGAAACATTGGATATGCCTGCACCTGGTTGGGCCTGAAAGGATTTTTAAGAATACGTATAAATTGGTGAGTTTATGATTGATTTTAATCAGGAGATAAATCAAATTAACAGTAAAGAGGATTTTGTAAACTTTGTTGAATTGTTGGTTGCCAATTTAAATACTAATCCAGGGGAATGGGCGAACAAAACTTTATCCGAGTATTTGGAAAGTGTGGCCGGTTGGACAGCAGATATGGATGGATATTATAATAATAACGGACTTCCCATTCCTAAGAATATACCGTGGAAAGTCTTTGCGAATATTTTGATGGCAGGTAAAATCTATGAATAGATAGTGTTGTCATCGTTAATGTATACTCAAATAAAAGGAATCGCCCCCGAATACACATCTTCGGTTAGGGTAAGCGGGGCTTGCGCTTAAGACTCGTGCCAGCTACGTATTCACGATTAATTGTTCTGAGGAAGCCGGGCGGTGGGTGGTGTTCTGATGAGGTTGGGTGTGGGCGGTACACGGCAGTCACCCCGATAGCTATCGGGGCGACATGATGGGCACAAGTTTCAAACTTGCGCCAAATCCTGGCTTGCGCCAGCCAAACATCTTAGGGCAAAATCTATGTGGAAAAAACTGACTTTTATGACGGTACTTTGCGCCATCTAAAGCCATCTGTGGCATCGCGTAGAGGATCAGCTGAATTGCCCCTGTTTATATGATGATTGAGTAGTTAATAATTTTTGGGTATGTCTAGTAATGATTATAAGGTGAGATTGGATTGGATTTGGATAGTGATGTTCGGCGGGATAATTGCGTTCCTTTGTTGGGCTCACAACTATCTTGGGGATCGTTATGAGGAAGTCCGGGAGAAGGGGCGCGAAGCTGTAGGAACGCTCTCCGATATAGACGCGAAGTTTATGCAATGTGAGTTCAGCGTTGGCGACTCTTCCTATACTGTTATAGAATCTGTTTCTTATAAGCACTTAGTGGATGGTGAGCAGTACATTATTAAATATCTTCCGGAGGATACAGAGTATATTGATATTGACTACAGTAGACCTGTGTTATCGAACCAATTTGAATACGACGTGGTAGCGCCTCGCGAGATTGATCAATTCGGCGACCGGGCTAAGTTTTCGTATATCGTTGATGATCGGGAATATATACGGGAGGGATGTAATGCCAGCCATCGTCTGCTGTCGGTGGAAAACTGTATTGTCAGATATCGACGTGACGATCCCAGAATTGGTTATTTAATGCCGGCATCTTCGGACAGCTCGCGTGTCAGGTGAAGTTGCTCCGTATTGTGGATTGATTCTGTTATAAAAAAAGTGCCCCAGAAGATATTGTATCTTCTGGGGCACTTTTTATGATTCTGATGTGAACAGTTGAATTAGTTGGTCTTCTTGAATTGCTCGAATTTGGAATCTCCGGCGGCTTTCTTCGGGAAGACGTTGTTGGAGATTTCGATGTCGGCCAGTTCGAAGTTGGGGTCGATTACGATGTTGGTGACTTCTTTTTCTTTGATGAATGTTTTAGTCACTTCGTTTTCGTTTACGCGCCAGATCTCGGCAGGGATGCGCTCGAGTTCTTTTGAGCCATCTTTATAGGTCCACTCGATTACAAGCGGTGTTACGAGGCCTCCGGCATTTTTGAATTTGAGTTGGTAGATGTTTTTGCCGGCCAGCTTCTGGCGGATGGCGTTATCGTCTACGCGGCTCTTGAACTCACCGTTGAATTGGTCGGGGGTGTTGATGAGGGTGAAGGGTTGAGGGCCGTTGCTGAAGTCGTTGGCGGCAGGTTGGTCGTTCTTGCCGGTAGCGAGGTCACCTTTTTTGGTCTTCACGTTTTTCTTTTCAGGGTCGGCTGTTTCTGTGTTCAGCTTGAACCATTTTACTTCCGCGAGGTCTACGTCAACATTGTCTGTAGAGTAGAACCAGCCTTTCCAGAACCAGTCGAGGTCGACGGCGGATGCGTCTTCCATGGTGCGGAAGAAGTCAGCGGGTTTGGGGTGTTTGAATGCCCAGCGTTGTGCATATTCTTTGAAGGCGCGGTCGAACAGCTCGGGGCCCATTACGGTTTCACGGAGCAGTGTGAGCGCGGCTGAAGGTTTAGTGTATGCGTTGGGGCCGAACTCCGAGCCGCGGATGTTATCGGACATCGACATGATAGGGCGCATCTGCGCTTTCTCGCCTTTCATGAAGGGTACGATTCCTTTCGGTGTGCCGCGTGTGCCGGCAAGGTCAGGGTAACGTACGCGCATGGTTTCTTTCTCGAGGAAGGTGTTGAGCCCTTCGTCCATCCATGACCACTGACGTTCGTCGCTGTTTACGATCATCGGGAAGAAGTTGTGGCCTACTTCGTGCACTACTACCATTACCGTGCTGAACAATGTTTGCTGTGAGTATGTACCGTCTTTGTTGGGGCGGCCGCCGTTGAAGCAGATCATGGGGTATTCCATGCCCTGGTTGGCGGTGTGTACCGAGTATGCTACGGGGTAAGGATATTCGATGGTTCTTTCTGAATATACTTCGAGGGCGTTCTTTATCGCTTTGGTGGATTCCTTTTCCCAGAGCGGGTTGCCTTCTTTAGGATACAGTGACATTGCCATCGGGGTCTTATCGCCGATCTTTACGGCTTGTGCGTCCCAGATGAACTTACGTGAGCTGGCGAATGCGAAGTCGCGTACGTTCTCGGCATAGAACTCCCAGGTTTTCTTGCTGGTAGCCTTCGTCTTTTCTTTTGCAGTAGCTTCTTCCTGTGTTACGATAAATACAGGTTTGTCGAAGCTCTTCTTCGCTTTTTCATATCGCTCGAGCTGATCTTTGGTGAGAACGTCTTTTGCGTTCTGTATCGTGCCGCTGGCGCCGATGATGTGGTCAGATGGTACGGTGATGCGTACACGATAGTTACCAAACGTCAGGGCAAATTCACCCTGGCCGAGGAACTGCTTGTTCTGCCAGCCTTCGTAGTCGTCGAACACGCACATGCGTGGGAACCATTGCGCGAAGGTGTATACATAGTTGCCGTCTTCGGGGAAGAACTCGTATCCTCCGCGGTCGCTTGCCACGGCGTTACGGTCTTTTTCGTGGAAGCTCCACTCAACCGAGTAGACGAACTTCTCGCCGGTCTTCAGCGGCGTGGGCAGATCTACGCGCATCATTGTGTTGTTGATGACGTAAGGGAGGGCTTTGCCGCTGGCATCTTTTATGGCCTTGATGGTGTAGCCGCCTTTATAGTCTGTTCCTGCATTGGCAGTGAACGAGAAGAATTTGGCGGGTACAGAGTCGCGCACGCCGCCGGTGCGTGTAAGGGCGGTCATGCTGTTGTTCGCGAACAGGTTCTGGTCCAGCTGCATCCACAGGAAGCTGAGGGCTTCGGGGGCGTTGTTATAATAGGTTATTGTTTCGGAGCCGGTAAGAATCTGTGTATTGTCGTCCACCTCTACGTTGATCACGTAGTCGGCGCGCTGTTGCCAATAGTTGGGGCCCGGGGCGCCGGAGCCCGTGCGGTAGCCGTTTGGAGTGGGCAGCGTTTCGCCGAGTTGTTCAAATTTACCCTTCCAGACCGGTCCCGAGTTACTCGGGATGGGCGCCGGTGCCGGAGTTTGGGCTGCGGCTGTTAGTGCCAGGCAGGCAATAAGGCCGGTTACGAGCATGTGCTTCATAGCGTCTTTTCTAAAATTTTCTTCGTGTGTTAAAGCATTGTAAAAAACAAAAGTGCCGGAAATTTCCGGCACTCCAAATTATTTTTCCACGAACCTTAAAGGTTCCGGTGGCTATTAGTTCGTTTTCTTTTTGATCTCTTCGAATTTCGAAGCCGGCTGTGCTGGTTTCGGAAATACGTTGTCGTCTGTATTGATATCGGCGGTTTCTTTCTGCGGATCGAGGACCACAGAGGTCACTTCTTTATCCTTCAGGAACACTTTTGTTACCTTGGTTTCGTTTACACGCCAGATCTCGGCAGGGATTCTTTCGATCTCTTTGGAGCCGTCTTTATAAGTCCACTCGATGATGACGGGCATTACGAGGCCGCCTTTATTGCTGAGTGTAACTTCGTAAACGTTCTTGTCCTGCATTTTCTGCATGATCGCCTTGTCGTCTACCGCGTTACGGAACTCGCCGTTGAAGCGAGGGTCTGTAGCGATGAGGCTGAAGGGCTCAGGCCCGTTATTGAAGTTGTCAAACTTCTTGTCGCCGGAAGTGTTCGCCGCGAGGTCGCCTTTCTTGGTGTTTACGTTCTTCTTCTCGGGATCTACTTCGTTCTTGCGCATCTTGAACCATTTCACCTGGTCGATAGATTGGTCGCAGTTATCGGTTGTGTAGAACCAGCCTTTCCAGAACCAGTCGAGGTCAACGGCAGATGCGTCTTCGAGGGTACGGAAGAAGTCGGCAGGCTTAGGGTGTCTGAATGCCCAGCGCTGTGCATATTCTTTAAACGCCTTGTCGAACAGGTCGTGGCCCATTACGCTTTCGCGAAGTATGAACAGGGCTGTTGCTGCTTTTGCATATTGCTCAGGGCCGAATTGTATTACCTGCTCTGAGTTGGTCATCAGCGGGCGCATAATGTTTTTGTCTCCCTTCATGTAGGGCACGATGCCTGCGGGTTTGCCACGGCTCCAGTCGATATCAGGGTAGCGCTCGAGCTCGGTCAGTAACTGTACGAAGCTGTTTACGCCTTCGTCCATCCAGGTTGTCTGACGCTCGTCGTTATTGATGATCATCGGGAAGAAGTTGTGTCCTACTTCGTGCACCACTACTCCGATCATACCCTGGCGAAGTTGTGCGCTGTATGTTCCGTCTTTATTAGGACGGCCGAAGTTGAAGCAGATCATCGGGTATTCCATGCCGATACTGGCGGCGTGTACGGATATTGCTACCGGGTAAGGATAGTCGATTGTGTACTTCGAGTAGCACTCGATGGTGTTCTTTACTGCTTTGGTCGATTCCTTTTCCCAGAGCGGATTGCCTTCCTTGGGATAGTATGACATCGCGAGCGGTGTTTTGCTACCGATCTTTACGGCCTGAGCGTCCCAGATGAATTTACGTGATGTAGCGAACGCGAAGTCGCGTACGTTATCAGCGTGGAATTCCCAGGTCTTCTTCGCAGTCGATTTTGTTTTCTCTTTTGCGGTAGCTTCGTCCTGCGTTACGATGATTACCGGCTTGTCGTAAGAGGTTTTAGCTTTTTCAAAACGCTCTACTTCGGTTTTGGTGAGTACGTCCTGGGGGTTTTTCAACACACCGGTTGCGCCGATGATGTGGTCAGCCGGTACGGTGATGCGAACTTTGTAGTCACCGAAAGGAAGCGTGAACTCGCCACGGCCGAGGAACTGTTTGTTCTGCCAGCCTTCGTAGTCGTCGTACACGCACATGCGGGGGAACCACTGGGCTATTGTATACACGTAGTTGCCATCTTCGGGGAAGTATTCGAGTCCACTGCGCTGTCCGAAGATGCTGCGGTCTACGATGTTGGTTGTCCAGTCTACTGTGAACGATACTTTTTCACCGGGTTTCAGTGGCGTGAGAAGGTCTACACGCATCATTGTGTTGTTGATGAGGTAGGCCAGCGTTTTGCCGGTAGCGTCTTTCACACCTTTGATGTTGAAGCCGCCTTTAAAGTCGGACATCTGAGCGGCATAGCTCTTGGCAGCGGCAGAGTCGCGTACGGCGCTGGAGTTTACTTTGTTCAGCGAGTTTTCCTCGGCCAGGATGTTCTGATCCAGCTGCATCCACAAATACTTCAGCACATCGGGCGAGTTATTGTGATACGTGATGGTTTCAGAGCCTGTAAGGCTTTGGTTTGCGTCATTAAGCTCAACGCTGATCGTGTAGTCGGCTTTTTGCTGCCAGTATTTGGGACCAGGAGCACCGGAACCGGTCCGGTATTCGTTCGGGGTAGGCAGGGTTTGCTCGAGCTGCTCGAACTTGCCTTGCCACTTTGGGGCGTCCTGAGCCCAGGCAGCTTGTGCCAGGCAGAACAGGGAAAGGAATAGCACCTTCTTCATATGTATGGTTTGTGTTATATAGGCCAATAGAATCTTTCGTTAATAAGTACAAGGGCGGCGCCGGCCACCATCGATGAGATTACCAGCTTCCAGTCGCGCCGTTCTGTGGAGAACAGGTCTACGACTATTAAGCTTGTCACCAGGAATACGACAACTATAATGATCTGCCCAACTTCGAGGCCTACGTTGAAGCCCAGCAGCTTCAGCCAGAAATGAGAGTCCTCGTGTTTGCTGCCCAGCAGGCTGCGGAGGTTATTGGAAAATCCAAGGCCGTGGATGAGCCCAAAAAATAATGCGTAGAAATAGTTTATTTGGATGAGACCGCCCGAGCTTATGCTGTCTTCGTTCCGGAAGAGGTTCGACCCTGCGGTAATGAAGATGGTTATGGGGATGAGCAGCTCGGTGAGCTTGAAGTCGACCGAGATGATCTGCAGCGTAGCGAGTGCCAGGGTTATAGAATGCCCCACGGTAAAGGCTGTTACGAGTACGAGTACATGCTTCCAGTCGCGGAGCAGGTAGATGGCCGACAGGGCGATGATGAAAAGAATGTGATCGTAGCCTCCACTATAATCAAGAATATGGTCCTTCCCGATCGAAAAATAGGCTTCAAACTCGCTCATGAGAGGTTTGGGTAAAAATTGGGATCCAAGTATACTATATTAATTTTTAATTAAGGCATTGGTGTTGGTGACTGGAAAAAGGATTGTGTGATTGGCACGCAACCTCCCAATGATCACTGTTAACAGCTTTTTTATTGAAATTATGCTTTCGGTATTGTTTTTGAAACCACATCTTTGACTCGCTAAAACAGCCACTATGGGTTTATCATTCGCTTTCCTGTCCACATTTCAGAGCCTTATTCTCACTCTTTTCATGCACCCTTTGCACGTATCCGTTACGGAGATCGGCTACGACGAGAAGGATAAAGAGCTGGAGATCGTGATGCGTGTCTTTATAGATGACCTTGAGCTGGCCATGCGCGATGTGAATAACAAGCCCGAGCTTGATATTCTCAATCCGGGTACGCCCACGCTGGACCAGATGATGACCAGCTACCTCGCCAGCCACTTTGCGGTAACACTCGATAGCAAGGCTCAGAAAACCACCTATCTCGGCCATGAGCGCGATGGTGAGGCATTCATTTTCTACATCCAGGTGAGCAATGTAAAACGGTTAAAAACTATCTCTGTCAGGAATGACATCCTCATTTCTACTCACGAGGATCAGTCTAACCTGGTGCACGTTACCGTGCGTGGCACTGTCCGCAGCCTGCGCCTTACCAAAAATCAGCCTGCCGACCAGTTAACATTCGACGCCAAGTAGCGCCTTAATGCGGTTGCCTGACTGGCCAGATTGGTGCCAATGCGTAAAAAAGTACGATCTTCGCAACAATTTATATTTATGAAGAACGGACTTATATTCGTGGCTCTGTGCGCATGTCTTTGGACCGCCTGTAACCACGAACCCGAACAGGATGGTTGCGTCGATGCGCCAGCTCCAGACGAGAAAGTAACGGTACACATCGAACAATTTCAGGACTCGCTGGCCAACCCGGCTTCAAAAGAGGCACTCGTGGGATTGTTAACCCGCCAGCCGTTGATCCGTGATTACATCTTCCGGCGCACCGAATATCCGAACGATTCGGTTTTTATCAACGAGCTGTACAATCGCTTCAATAATCCTCATATCGATACACTGCTTAGTGAGACCAAACGTGTTTTCGGGGATCTCTCCGGTCTCGAAGCAGAGTTCAGTGAAGCATTCTCCAACTTCCATCAGTATTACCCTAACGCAAAGCTGCCGCGTATTCAGACCGTTATTTCAGGGCTGGATACGGACATGCTGGTGTCTGATTCGCTCATTATTGTAAGCCTGGACTTCTATCTCGGTGGCGGTGCGAAATACAGACCACACGTTTATGATTACCTGCTGCGCCGTTACGATCCAAACGATGTTGTGCCCTCCTGTATGCTGGTTTACGGCATCGGCGGCCGTATCAACAAAACAAATGATGGCGATAAGAGTGTGCTGGCCGATATGGTGGCTTACGGCAAGTCGTTCTATTTCGCCAAACGTATGCTGCCCTGTGTGGCCGACAGTGTTTTCATATGGTATACGCCTGAGGAGGTAAGAGGCTCGCGCAAGAACGAAGATCTGATCTGGGCGCGTTTTATCGACAGCCAGGTGCTGTTCTCCACGAGCCATGTGGTCAAGAAAGATTACCTGGGCGAGCGGCCGATCACTATACAGGTAGGAGAAAAATGTCCGGGCCGTATTGGTCAATGGATGGGTTGGCAAATCGTAAACTCTTATATGGAGCACCATCCGGACCTTACGCTGCCTCAGCTGATGGGAACGGCGGATGCGCAGAAGCTCTTTAAGCAATCCCACTATAAGCCCGGGAAATAACTATATTTGCCTCCGCACAAAATTCTGATAATAAAATATTGATATCGTATGCGCCAAAAAATCGTAGCCGGAAACTGGAAAATGAATAAGACTCTCGAAGAAGCCAACATCCTGGCTTCGGAGGTGATGGGTATGGTAGCGGATGAAGTTCATAACAACGCCACCATTATTTTCTGTGTACCGTTCCCTTATCTGTTGCCGATCAAGAATGTATTGGGTGCCAATGCACGTATAGCTATCGGCGCACAGAACTGCAGCGAGCACGAAGCCGGTGCTTATACCGGTGAGGTTTCTGCACCTATGCTCAAGTCGGCCGGTATTCCCTATGTTATTTTAGGCCATAGCGAGCGCCGTCAATTCTTCGGTGAAAACGGAGCGCTGCTGGCGAAGAAGGTAGACGTAGCCCTGAAGCACGGCTTGACGCCGATCTTCTGCTGCGGCGAGCCCCTGGAAGTACGCGAGGCAAACGGCCACGAAGCCCTTGTGAAGAAGCAGGTTGAAGAAAGCCTCTTCCATCTCGATGCCGCTACTATTCAGAAAGTGGTTATTGCTTACGAACCCGTATGGGCTATCGGTACCGGCAAGACAGCTTCTGCCCAGCAGGCTCAAGACATGCACGCGGTGATCCGTAAGCATATTGCAGCTAAATATGGCCAGCCCGTTGCCGATGCTATCTCTATCCTTTACGGTGGAAGCGTGGGCGCGGCTAACGCTAAAGAGCTCTTTGCATGTCCTGATGTAGATGGCGGCCTTGTAGGTGGTGCGTCACTCAAGTCACGCGATTTCACGGAGATCGTCAAGTCGATCTAATACGGCATTCATAGCCACCAGGTTTACAGAACAAGAGACGCGTAGGTTACGCGTCTCTGCTTTTTTAAGAAGAAATAACAACACAGTATGTACTACACGCGTCTACAGGTAAGCTGCAGCCCCGACTTCTCTGAAATTCTGACGGCCGAGATCGCCAATGCCGGTTTCGATACCTTTATGGAAACCGATGCTGGTTTTGAGGCTTATGTAGAAGAAGAGAATTTCGACAAGGAGATGCTGGAGGAGATCCGCCTGCGATATTCTGAACAGACGCCTGTTGAATTTACTTTTGATCGTATCGAGAAGCGGAACTGGAACGAGGAGTGGGAAAAGAGCTACGAGGCGATCGACGTGGAGGGACAGTGTCTCATTCGCGCGGCATTTCACAAGCCTTCACCGAGCCACCGATACGAGATTGTCATTACTCCCAAGATGTCTTTCGGAACGGGCCATCACCAGACAACCTACCTGATGATCAAGAGCCAGATGGCGATGGACTTTACGAGCAAACGTGTTATGGATGCGGGTTGCGGCACAGCCATTCTTTCTATTATGGCGATGAAGCTTGGAGCCCGTGAGGTTGAGGCCTTCGACATAGACGAGTGGAGCGTGATCAATGGACAGGAGAACATCGAGGTAAATCACTGCAGTAACATACATCTTAAGCAAGGCACGATACGCCAGGTAGGCCTTTCCGGAAAGTTCGACATCATCCTTGCCAACATAAACAAGAATGTATTGCTGGACGAGATAAAAACCTACCAGGAGTATCTCACTCCCGGCGGGCAGTTACTGCTGAGCGGTTTCTATACTCACGACATTGTTGACCTTCTGGCCGAAGCAAAGCCTTACGGCCTTACGGAAGTGCGTCGTGACGAGCGCGAAACGTGGGCCGCGCTTCTGCTGCAGGCTCAGGCCTGATCCAGCCAGCGCGTTACTATTTCTACAAACTCCTGCGGTTTTTCGGCCTGTACCCAGTGACCTGTTTCCATGGTCTCGAGCTCTGCCTGGGGGAATATTTCTTTTATACGGGTCCAATCCGAATCGGGAACGTAACGTGAGCGTTTGCCGCGTATGAAGAGCGTGGGCTTGTCATATGTTCCCTGGAACTGGAGGTCGAGGCCTACATTGCTGAGCTTCTGGCGTATAATGGGTAGGTTGATCTTCCATGAGAAGCCGCCTTCGGGTTTACGATGGAGGTTCTTGAGGAGGAACTGGCGTACGTCAGACTCGGGCACGTATTGAGCGAGAAGCTCGTCGGCCTGGTTGCGTGATGTCAACGTCTCCAGCGGAATAGCGGCGAGGCCATCGGCAATCACGTAATGCTCCAGCTCATAGGCGCGCGGGGAGATATCTACTACTATAAGTTTGTCTATTTTGTCGGGGTAAGCGAGTGCAAAGTTCATCGCCGTTTTGCCGCCCATGGAGTGGCCGATGATGGTGGGTTTTACTATACCGTGATCGTTGATAAACTCCAGCAGATCTCCTACCATCGACGGGTAATCGAATGCATCGTCGTGTGGCGACTGGCCGTGGTTACGTTGATCAATAGTGTACACCTTATACTGTTGCGAAAAGAGCTTGGCCTGTGTGAGCCAGTTGTCTGAAGAACCGAATAAGCCGTGAATGATGATCAATGGCTGTTTGCCGGCATCGGCAGCCGGAGTGTACTCGCGAAAGAAGAGTTTCATAGCATTTTCCCTGTGGCGCTAAAGTAGGGCGAAGAATTGATATGTTAAACAGAATCTGTGGCGCACGGTTATGAAACACGTTTTGGGCGCTATCAGTTCTCGCAAAATGAGCCTTTGGCGATCCACAGGCTGCGAACCTGCACATCCAGAAGTTCCTGCTGAACGGCGGGGTCTGCTTCTATTACCTCGCGTTGCAAGGTTCCTTTTACGATGAGGATCCCACCATCGCGCTGACCGAATATGGCGTCTGTTACAACGTTTCCGGTGCCTGTCAGGGTTTTAAGATAGTCGTCGTGCTGCTTCAGGATCTGGGGGAAGTCCTGGGCTGTAAATTTGCTAACCAGCACGTCGTAGCGGATCAGTGTGTACTGGATCATCTCATATTTCTCGCCTACGGGGCATATAGAACCCACACGGGGCGTGTATGGCAGGAGTTCTACGTCCCAGCGTTTGGCTTGTATGCCCGGGTCGCCCTGCAGCCAGGTTTGCGCTTCTTCCTTACTGGTGGTATTCAATATAAAGATGCCTCCGCCGCCTTCGAACGGTCCGGCGGCGAGCAGCTTCTTTTCTTTTGCAAGCCGGTTGATGTTTGCCATGTGGCCTTCCATGATCTTGTCTACCTGCTCTTTCGGTAACGTTTCGGCATCGGTCTTTTTATTCAGAAAGACGATCGTATATACTTTATTCTGACCGAAGAGGATGCCAGGAAGTAATCCGATCATGAGCAGAGCAAGGGCTTTCATGGTGTTTATTTTAGTATGGTTAAGATACGTAATTCATGGCTAACAGAGGGCGGTTTGGATTTTGTATGATATGAACCCCGGGCTGTCGTTATGGCAGGTTGTGGGGCTGTCATTTATCCTTTGGATTTCTTTCCGATTATAAGGATGCCTACGACGATGAGCGCGGTGCCTGCCAGCTGAAGTATGTGTATCGATTCATTCAAAAAGAAGTATGCCTGTAGTATTGTCGATACGGGGCCGATACTGCCTACGATGGCGGCATTGTCTGAGCCGATGCGTTTGATTCCTTCTGTAACGAGGAACGAAGGAATTATGGTGCTGATCAGGGCCATTAATAAGCTATACACATAGGTGGTCCATGAGAGGCCGAGCAGAGATTGATTGCCGGCGATGAGGAAGTGCAGCAGAACGGCGACAGAGGCAAAACTCATGGCGTAGCTGTTGAACTTGGCTGCTCCGACCAGGGGGATGAGCCTGCCGCTACCTACAATATACAACGCATAGGTTATGGCACAGGCGAATATAAGGGCCGAGCCTTTGTAGAAGCTTGCATTGTCGGTAGCGAGGTTGGCTTCGCTCCAGAAGGCTACCAGTAAACCGACGTATGTTATAGCCAGCGCGAGCCATTGGTATGGCTTTACCTTTACCCGGAATATTACGGCCGACATTAGCAACACGAAGGTTGGGTATATAAACAATACGAGACGTTCAATGCCGGCGGATATATACTGAAGCCCCAGGAAGTCGAGAAGACTGCTGATGTAATACCCCAAACATCCCACGAGCGCCACGGCGGCCCATTGTTTCCTGGTAAACCTCACGTTGCTTTCTCTGGCGGACGAGGCATACGCAGTGGCTATGAAGAAGGGCAGGGAGAACAGCATGCGCAGGGCGAGCAGCGTTACGGCTTCTACGTGTTCCTGCCGGTAGGCGAGTTTTACGAATATGGCTTTAGTGGAAAAGCAGATGGCACCTGTGAGGGATATCAGTATACCGGCGATGAGATAGGGGCGTGCCGTTGTGGAGGAAGTGGCGGGATGTTCCATTGTATATGGGGACCAAGGTATTGAAGGGACAGGCAGGTAGCCAATGGGGTGGGGAAATATTTTATGGACGGGAACCGGCTTCGAAGCGAACTACACCGAGTCAGAATCGGCTTAGACCGGTAGAAGCTTATTCCAGGGGCCGGCGAATCCTCTAAAGAAGGACCTTGGCATGAGAATTATTTGCGGAAGTAGTTCCAGGCTATGCTGAGGAGTGTGAGTAGGAGACTTAACAAGAGGCAGGTGGCTAAGGGGAAGTAGAGGCGGAAATTTTCGCGTTCTATTGTGATGTCGCCGGGGAGCTTGCCGAAGAAGGGGACTTTGGGGCCGTAGCTGATGAAAAGGCCGGCCACTATGCAAATAATACCAACGATTATAAGGAACTTGCCCACGGATTTTTTTACTGCAAAAATACATTACCGAGCGCATGGATTCCACGTCTTTTGGCAAGTTATATCTTATTCCGAACGTAGTAGCAGACGATACGCAGGACGTGGTGATCCCGCAGCAGGTCCGGAACGTACTGCCGGGCATTCAATATTTTCTGGCGGAGGATATTCGAACGGCCCGTCGCTTCCTCAGCAGCCTGAAACTTTATAGCAGCATTGAGTCGCTTCACTTTGAAGTTCTTGACAAGGATACGGATGTGCGCGCGCTGCCTGCATTGTTCGAGCCGTTGCTTAAGGGACATAACGTGGGCGTGTTGTCTGAGTCGGGTTGTCCTGGTGTGGCGGATCCTGGGGCGGTGGCGGTGCGTTATGCGCATGATCACGGTATTCAGGTAGTACCGTTAGTGGGGCCATCGTCGTTGTTACTGGCGTTGATGGCTTCGGGGTTGAATGGGCAGCGGTTTGCTTTTCACGGCTACCTGCCTGTAGAAGGCAAGGATGCTGCAAAGGTTATCAAAGACCTCGAGCGCGAGTCACGTCAAAAGAATCAGACGCAGCTTTTTATCGAAACGCCTTATCGTAACAATAGCTTGCTGACGCTGTTGGTTAAGAACCTTGCTGATACTACACGGCTATCGGTATCGGTAGACCTTACAGGAGCTGGAGAACAAACGATAACGTGGCCTGTAAAGAAATGGAGAACCGCGGATGTAAGCTTTCCAAAGACTCCGGCGGTATTTCTATTTTTAGCAATATAGATTGATTGATGAGGTAAGCATTTGCCATTTCCATAAATCACTATAAATTAGCCCTTTGAAAAAGAATCTAACCATTAAATCAAACTTTTAATCATCTTATGCCTTATCTATTTACCTCAGAATCCGTTTCTGAAGGCCATCCCGACAAAGTAGCAGACCAAATCTCGGATGCTCTTATCGACTACTTCTTAGCGTACGATCCCAGTTCTAAGGTTGCCTGTGAAACACTCGTAACAACAGGTCAGGTAGTACTGGCGGGAGAGGTGAAGTCAGAAGCCTATCTCGATGTTCAGGACATCGCCCGCGAGGTAATCCGGAAGATCGGTTATACCAAAGCCGAGTATATGTTTGAGGCTAACTCATGCGGTATCCTTTCTGCTATCCACGAACAGTCGGCCGACATCAACCAGGGTGTTGAACGTAAGAAAAAAGAAGATCAGGGCGCTGGTGACCAGGGCATGATGTTCGGTTATGCTACCAGCGAAACCGACAACTACATGCCGCTTCCACTCGAGCTTGCTCACCTTTTGCTGCGTGAAATGGCTGTTATCCGTCGTGAGGGCAAAGTGATGACTTACCTTCGTCCTGATGCCAAGTCACAGGTAACCATCGAATACGGCGACGACAACAAGCCGACACGTATCGACACGATCGTTATCTCAACCCAGCACGACGACTTCGCGAAAGATGCCGTGATGCTGAAGCAGATCAAAGACGACGTTATCAACATCGTAGTTCCCCGCATCAAGAAGAAGCTTCCGAAGCGTGTTCAGAACCTCTTCGGTGGCGATATCAAATATCACGTTAACCCTACTGGTAAATTTGTAATCGGTGGTCCTCACGGCGATACCGGCCTTACAGGCCGTAAGATCATCGTTGACACATACGGTGGTAAAGGTGCGCACGGTGGTGGTGCTTTCTCAGGCAAAGACCCCTCTAAAGTAGACCGTTCTGCGGCTTACGCTACCCGTCACATCGCCAAGAACCTTGTAGCTGCCGGTGTTGCAGAAGAGGTTCTGGTACAGGTGGCTTACGCTATCGGTGTAGCTCAGCCTGTAGGTCTGTATGTTAACACATATGGCACCGCGAAGGTAGAGCTGAGTGACGGCGAGATCGCCAAGCGCATCGCTAAGATCTTCGACATGCGTCCTTACTTTATCGAGCAGCGCTTCAGTCTGCGTACGCCTATTTATGCTGAGACAGCAGCCTATGGCCACATGGGCCGCGAGTCTAAGGTGGTAGAGAAGATCTTCAACAAGGGCAAGAAAAACGAGAAGAAGTTGAAAGTTGAGCTGTTCCCCTGGGAAAAGCTGGACTATGTAGAGGCTGTTAGAAAAGCTTTTAAGATATAATCTGACACCGTGGTGTATATAAACAATAAAAGGCTCGTGAGAGCCTTTTATTGTTTTATAAGATTCCGGAGAGGTTATGCTCGTCCATTCTTCACTTTGGTTTTGAACTTCTTCAACTGCATGCGCAGGGCATCTGCCGCGAGGTCTGCGGCGGCTTCAAAGGAGCGGGCCTTTTCTATAGCAAACAACTGGTTTCCGGGCACGCGTACCTTGATTTCAACGGTTTTATTTTCAATCCCTTCGTTGTTCAGTCGAAGAAATACTTCGCCATCCACCAAGCGGTCGTAAAACGTTTCAAGCTTGTCAATCTTCTTTTGGATGAAATTGATCAGTTTACGGTCAGCATCGAAATGGATGGAATGAACTTGTAACTTCATAGTTTTAGATTTTAAGTTGAACAATAAAACAGTTCCGGCTCTCTGGACCGGCCGGTAGTCAACAAGTAGTTATCGGATCATATATAGTTTGGGATTGAAGTGACATGTGACGATACGAGTTTATGTGCGATTAAGCTTTGGGATGAGCGAGCTCAAAAGTCTTTTTGAGTTTTTCGATGGAGTTGTGCGTATAGACCTGGGTTGCAGCGAGGCTGCTGTGGCCTAATAAGTCTTTTACGGCATTGATCTCGGCGCCCTTGTTCAGCAGGTGTGTGGCGTATGTATGCCGCAATACGTGCGGGCTTTTCTTCTGTACGTGTGTATACTGCTCCAGGTATTTTTTAACCGTGAGATAAGCTTGGCTTCGGTTCCATGGATTGCCTTGTTTTGTTACAAACAGGAGCCCGTGATCTTTCTTCGTTATGTCTCTGGCTTTTATCATACGATAGCCCTCCAGTATAGAAACGAGCCCTGCCGGGAAAGGGATGACTCTTTCCTTGTTTCTTTTACCCAGTACACGTATGGTCCTGTTATCTATATCGACATTACTCTCTTGTAGTGTGACAAGCTCGGTAACGCGTATACCCGTAGCGTAGAAAAGCTCAAGCATGAGCCGATCTCTGCAACCATCGAAGGTGTTGTCGTCAAACGGGGCTTTATCCAGCATGCCGATGATCTCATTTTCGGTGATGAAGTGAGGAAGGTTCTTCTGGGTTTTCAGTACCTTGATCTTTATGGTGGGATCTTTGGTGATAACTTCCTTACGCATCAGGTACTTATAATAAGACCGCAGGCATGCTATCTTCCGGTTTACGGATCGTGGATCAAGCTTTGTGTCTACAAGATTTATGATCCAGGCGCGGATGACACCATGGTCGGCGCTTTCGGAGGTGAAGTCGGGATATTGGGTACTGAGGAAGTTGGTGAATTGCTCCAGGTCAGTCTGATACGCCAGCACAGTATTGGCGCTGAGGCGTTTTTCCGTTTGGAGATATTTGAGGAAGGATTCTGTCATTGCTACTACACCAAGTCCGTCTGTAGTAGCAATGTAAAAAAAATATCCCCACCGATGAAGCATCGAAGGGGATATGTGCATAAAATGATGATAAATTGTGGATAAACGGATTCCCGTCTCCACAATTTATCATCTATTTAAAGAATGTTAGTCTTAGCCGTTGTTGCTGAGGAGCCTTTGCTGTTCGCGGTAAGTAGCACGGATGATTTGCGTCCGGCGTCTTACAGAAGGTTTTTCGAAAGCAGTACGTGCACGCAATTCCTTAAGAATGCCTGTTTTTTCGAATTTTTTCTTGAAGCGTTTCAGCGCCTTGTCGATTGATTCGTTTTCTTTTACGTTAACGATAAGCATAGTTCTGTATTATAGGGGGGCAAATATCTTGAATGTCAGCGAATTTTGCAAAAAGTTATTTCAAAATAGACCTGGAGATCACCAATTTCTGGATTTCTGAGGTCCCTTCGCCGATTGTACACAGTTTTGCATCGCGATAATATTTCTCTGCGGGGAAGTCTTTGGTATATCCGTAGCCTCCGAAGATCTGTACACCTTCGTTTGCGACCTCCACCGCAATTTCGGAAGAGTACAATTTGGCCATAGCCGATTCTTTATTAACATCACGACCACTGTTTTTCAGGTCGCCGGCGCGATAGATCAGCAATTTTGCGGCTTCGATCTTGGTGGCCATATCCGCAAGCTTGAAAGCGATGCCCTGGAAGCTGGATATGGGCTTATTGAACTGATGACGCTCTTTAGAGTATTGCAACGCGGCTTCGTATGCGCCCGTGGCTATTCCGAGGCCGAGGGATGCGATGGAGATACGGCCGCCGTCGAGAATCTTCATGGCTTGTATAAAACCTTCTCCTTCTTTACCCAGCATCTGCGATTTATGAAGGCGACAATCGGTGAAGATGAGCTCGGCGGTTTCGGACGCGCGCATGCCTAATTTGTTTTCCTTTTTGCCGGAGGTGAAGCCGGGTGTTCCTTTCTCTACTATAAAGGCAGTCATGCCGTGAGAGTCGCCAACCTCGCCGGTTCGTACTATTACGACGGCAACATTTCCAGATTTTCCGTGGGTAATAAAGTTTTTGGCTCCGTTTATTATATAGTGGTCGCCATCTTTCACAGCTACGGTGCGCATGTTGCCGGCGTCAGACCCGGTGTTTGGCTCGGTAAGTCCCCAGGCGCCAATCCATTGTCCGGTGGCGAGGAGCGGCAGGTACTTTTGTTTCTGCTCTTCATTGCCGAACATCAGGATGTGGTTTGTGCATAACGAGTTGTGCGCTGCCACTGAGAGTCCTATCGATCCGTCTATTTTAGAAATTTCGGTTATGGCTGTTATGTATTCCAGGTATCCGAAGCCGGCGCCGCCGTACTCTTCGGGTACGAGCACGCCCATCAGGCCGAGCTCGCCCATTTTATGGAACAGCTCTACGGGAAAGACCTGATTCTCATCCCAGTCCATCATATAGGGCTTTATTTCTTTTGCTCCGAAGTCGCGTATCATTTGCGCGATCATTTTCTGGTTCTCCGTTTCGTCGAATTGTATTGTGCGTGGTTGATCTGTAAGTAATTCCATAAAAATGTATTAAAAGCAGTTCTAAGGTAGTACATCGCGCTCAGATAACCAAACGACTGTTTGTTTGTGGTGTTTACTAAAGTAAAGGACAATTCGATGTTGGCCCAATATTTTATGCGGAGGAGTTTGGATTATCGCTTTGAATCATGTTGTGTGAGATTTGAAATATTTTAAAAAAACAGGTATATAAATGTGCTTCATGTCCTCGGTACGGTTTATCTTTCCAAGTTTTCTACACCATAGACAATGTACGAACGAGAGCGTGAAGTGCTCCCACTGAAAAAAGTATTGAAATACAGAGAGTTCATTATGTTTTTGACATTGTTTTAAATTTATTTTACGCTAAACCCCATTTTTAGGAAATCATGAAAATTGCTGTAGTTGGCACAGGCTATGTTGGTCTAGTTACCGGTACGTGCTTTGCAGAAACCGGGAATACTGTGACATGTGTAGACATTGATCAGGAGAAAGTGAAGAAGCTCCAGAGCGGCGTCGTTACCATTTACGAACCGGGTCTTGAGCAGTTGTTCGAGCGGAACATCGCGCAAGATCGTCTCCGCTTTACCACGAGCCTGGAAGAAGGTATCAAGGACGCCAAGGTTATTTTCCTGGCCCTTCCAACACCTCCGGGCGAGGATGGTTCTGCGGATCTCAAGTATATTCTGAAGGTCTCTGACGATCTCGGTCCATTGTTGACCGATTATACGATCATCATCGACAAGAGTACGGTACCTGTAGGTACGGCAGATAAAGTTCGCGATCGTATTGCGGCTAAGGCCAAGGTGGAGTTCGACGTGGTGTCAAATCCCGAATTCCTTCGCGAAGGTGTGGCTGTAGAAGACTTTATGAAGCCGGAGCGGGTGGTTATCGGTACCAACTCCATGAAGGCCCGTAAAACACTCGAGGCTCTTTATGCTCCTTACGTACGTCAGGGCAACCCGCTGGTATTTATGGATGAGCGTTCGGCGGAGCTTACCAAGTATGCCGCGAATTCTTTCCTGGCTACGAAGATCTCTTTCATGAACGAGATTGCTAATCTGTGCGAATTGCTTGGTGCAGATGTGGACGCTGTTCGCAAGGGTATCGGCACGGACAGCCGGATCGGAAAACGTTTCCTCTTCCCGGGCATCGGCTACGGTGGAAGCTGCTTCCCGAAGGATGTTCAGGCGCTGGCTAAATCGTCGTCGGATGTGAGCTATGACTTCAAGATCCTGAGGGCTGTAATGGATGTAAACACCGATCAGAAGACACGCCTGATCGCACGTATAAAAGAATATTTCAAAGGCAACCTGAAAGGCAAAGTGATTGCATTCTGGGGCCTGTCGTTCAAGCCGCACACGGATGATATCCGGGAGGCTCCGTCGCTGTATAATATAGAGGCGTTGCTTGCCGAGGGTGCTATCGTTAAGGCTCACGACCCGGAAGCTATGGAAAACGTAAAGCGTTTGCTTGGCGACCGAATTGAATATCACAAGACACCGTACGACGCTGCTGAAGGCGCGGACGCTATATTTATCGCAACGGAGTGGCCGGAGTTCCGTACACCAGATTTCGAGCGCCTGGGCTCGCTTGTTAAAGCCAGGGTTATTTTCGACGGGCGAAACCTTTATGACACAAATGATATGAAAGAACTGGGTTATGCGTACTACAGCATTGGAAGGGAGGCAGTAAATGGCTAAGGAAAAAGTACTCATCACCGGCGGGGCCGGTTTTTTGGGCTCGCACCTGTGTGATCGTTTCCTTAAAGAAGGCTTCCATGTTATCGCCATGGACAATCTTATCACCGGCGATCTGCGCAACATCGAGCACCTGTTCAAGCACCCGGACTTCGAGTTTTATCACCACGATGTTTCAACGTTTGTGCACGTGCCCGGCGAATTGAAGTACATCCTTCACTTCGCTTCACCGGCAAGCCCGATCGACTATCTTAAAATTCCTATCCAGACGCTCAAGGTAGGCTCCCTCGGTATTCACAACCTGCTGGGCCTGGCGCGCGCGAAGAAATCGCGGATTCTTATCGCCTCTACTTCGGAGGTATATGGTGATCCGCTGGTTCACCCTCAGACTGAGGAGTACTATGGAAACGTAAACCCTATCGGCCCACGCGGTGTGTACGATGAGGCGAAACGTTTCCAGGAAGCCATTACTATGGCTTACCATACTTATCACGGCCTGGAGACCCGCATGGTGCGTATTTTCAATACTTACGGTCCGCGTATGCGCCTGAACGACGGCCGTGTGCTGCCTGCCTTCATTGGTCAGGCTTTGCGTGGTGAAGATCTCACGGTGTTTGGTGACGGTTCGCAGACCCGTTCGTTCTGCTATGTAGACGACCAGGTTGAAGGGATCTTCCGCCTGCTTATGTCTAACTATCACCTGCCTGTAAACATCGGTAACCCTGACGAGATCACGATCCGCGAGTTTGCCGAGGAGATTGTGAAGCTTACGGGCACCAAACAGAAGGTTGTTTACAAGCCGCTGCCGCAGGACGATCCGAAGCAAAGGCAACCCAATACCAAGAAAGCACGTGAAATCCTGGGCTGGGAGGCAAAGGTATCGCGTGCAGAAGGTCTGAAGATCACGTACGAGTACTTCAAGTCGCTACCACAGGAAGTTCTCTATCAGCGCGATCACAAGAGTTTTGAAAAATATATCCGCTAACGTATATGGCTAGGAAAATCCTAATTACCGGGGGCGCGGGCTTTATTGGCTCACACGTTGTCCGACTGTTTGTAAACCGATACCCGGAGTACACTATTGTAAACCTTGACAAGCTGACGTATGCCGGTAATCTGGAAAACCTGGCGGATGTTCAGGACAAGCCCAACTACCGTTTCGAGCGCGGAGATATTCTTGATATAGAATTTTTGACGGAGGTGTTTAAAAAACACGCTATCGACGGTGTGATTCACCTTGCCGCAGAATCACATGTAGACCGGTCACTGCATAACCCTACAGAGTTTGCGCATACCAACATTATCGGTACGCTGCAATTGCTTCGCGCGGCACAGGCGGCGTGGGCAGATAGCTACGAAGGCAAGCGTTTCTATCATATCTCGACCGACGAGGTATATGGTTCCGCGGAGAACAACAGCTTCTTTACTGAGGAGACGCCTATTGATCCTCGTTCGCCATACTCGGCTTCGAAGGCCGGTAGCGATCACTTTGTGCAGGCGTTTTACAACAGCTACAAGATGCCAACGCTACTTAGCCGCTGCTCTAACAACTACGGGCCGTATCACTTCCCGGAGAAGCTGATCCCGCTTATGATCAACAACATCATTAACGATAAGCCGCTGCCGGTTTATGGTAAGGGTGAAAACATACGCGACTGGCTGTACGTAGAAGATCACGCCCGTGCTATCGACGCTATCTTCCACAAGGGCAAGGATGGAGAGGTGTATAATATCGGTGGTAACAACGAGTGGAAGAATATCGACCTTGTAAACCTGCTTTGCCATATCATGGACAAAAAGCTGGGGCGCGAGGAAGGTACTTCAGCCAAGCTTATCACGCACGTAAAAGACCGTGCGGGCCACGATCTCCGGTACGCTATCGACGCATCGAAGCTGATCAGCGAAACCGGCTGGCGCCCGGATGTTACTTTCGAAATTGGCCTTGAGCGCACGGTAGATTGGTACCTGGCGAACGCCCAATGGCTCAAGAACGTGACATCGGGATCGTATATGCAGTACTACGAAAAAATGTATAATTGATTCAATGATGGCGTGCACCTCAGCGCAGGGGCGCAGTAGATTTTCAGAGACACTAAACCAAACGATGGCAAAATGAAAGGAATTATTCTTGCGGGTGGATCAGGAACACGGTTGTACCCCCTTACGCTGGCGGTAAGCAAGCAATTGATGCCGCTATACGATAAACCCATGATCTATTACCCACTGTCAGTACTGATGATGGCGGGTATCCGCGAGATCCTGATTATCTCTACGCCTCACGACATGCCGATGTTCCAGAAGCTTCTGGGCGATGGCAAGAATCTGGGGTGCACGTTTACTTACGCCGTTCAGCCCACGCCGGATGGCCTTGCGCAGGCGTTTATTATTGGCGAGGAATTTATCGGGAACGACAAGGTAGCGCTGATCCTGGGAGACAATATTTTTTATGGCTCGGGCATGCAGAAGCTGCTGCAATCGAACGCCGATCCGGAAGGTGGCGTGGTGTTCGCATACCACGTGAACGATCCGGAGCGCTACGGCGTTGTTGAGTTCGGACCCGATAAAAATGCAATCTCCATCGAGGAGAAGCCGGCCAAGCCGAAGTCGAACTATGCTGTACCCGGTTTGTATTTTTATGATAACAAGGTGGTCGAAATCGCCAAGGCGCTTAAACCGAGCCCTCGCGGCGAGCTGGAGATAACGGATGTAAACAACGTTTACCTCAAGCTTGGCAAACTTAAAGTAGCCCCGATGAGTCGTGGAACGGCCTGGCTCGACACCGGTACTTTTGATTCGCTGATGCAGGCATCCAACTTTGTTCAGACTATCGAGCAACGTCAGGGCCTGAAGATCGGTTGTATCGAGGAGATTGCTTACCGGATGAATTTCATTTCGAAGGAGCAGTTACTGGAAATCGCCCGTCCGCTGGAAAAGAGCGGTTACGGTACTTATCTCAGGAATCTGCCGGATTACATTTAACAAGCGCTGCGTGTCAGAGGACCTCTTCCGGGAAACGGCAGCCCGATATACAGAAGATACAGGTACTGTAGACTTCTTTTGGGCGGAAATTCACAAGGCCTATACGGCGGAGGGCAGGTACTATCACAACCTTACGCATGTGGAGCATTTGTTGCGCGAGTTGTCGGCGGTAAAGCCAGAGATTGAACATTGGGATGAAATACTTTTCGCGGCCTACTACCACGACATTGTGTACTCGGTGAGCGATCATGATAACGAAGAGCAGAGTGCTGTTATAGCGAAGCAGCGCCTGGGTGTGTTTTACTACACGGAGGAAGGTCTCCGGCGGTGCTCGGAATTTATTCTGGCTACAAAAGGCCATAGTCACAGCGTCGATTCCGATACCAACTTTTTTACAGATGCGGACCTGTCGGTGTTAGGAGCTGCTGAGGTAGTGTACGACGAATATGCACGAAACGTCCGAAAGGAATATTCCATATATCCGGATTTGATCTATAAACCTGGCCGCAGGAAGGTGCTCCAGCATTTTCTGGCGATGCCGAAGATCTTTAAAACCGATATTTTTTTTGACCGGTACGAGGCGGCAGCGCGCGGAAATTTGCAGCGGGAGATGGAAATGTTGGGGTAGCCAGCGCCGTTATGAGATAGAAATTCGTGTTTTAATTGACTAACCGTCACGCTTTTTTGCAAAAATCTATAGCATTAAGACAATTTCTGTTATTTTTGCACCCACTTTCTGATTTGCTTGAAGAGGGGACGGACAAGTCCCCTCTTTGTTTTAAATAGTTTGACGATGGACATAGCTAAAGAAATCTGGACATTAGCGGAAGCACAGGTGACCGACCCAGGCCAGTTTGTGGTAGATGTTGTGATTTCGGCGCGTAAAGGTCCAAAGAAGGTGCTGGTGATCCTTGACGGCGATCAGGGTGTAAGCATCGACGACTGCGCCGAGGTAAGCCGGGGATTATCGAAAGTGCTGGATGAGCGGGAGTCTTTTGAAGATAATTATACTTTGGAAGTATCTACGCCCGGGGTTGACCACCCGCTGAAGTTTGCGCGGCAGTACCCAAAACATACCGGCCGGCGTCTGAAAGTTAAGACAGCCGAGCGCACCATAGAGGGCAAGCTCGAGTCGGTTACTGATGAAGGAATTGTTCTGAATGAAGAAACGGGAACAGGCAAGAAGAAAGAGATCATTACGACAGCCATAACCTTTTCACAAATAGAAAAAGCTTTTGTGTTAGTTAGTTTTAAATAATACGAAACCAACCATGGATGCACATGAATTAATTCAGTCGTTTGCTGAATTTGCAAAACAGAAGAACATTGATCGTCCCACGATGATCAGGATACTGGAAGATGTATTCCGGAACATGATCCGTAAACGTTACGAATCGGATGAGAATTTCGATATCATCATCAATGCTGATAAAGGTGATTTGGAAATTTACCGTTTCCGCGAGATCGTGGACGATGAGTCTGAGGACATCTGGGATTTTGACAAGGTCAGCCTGACTGAAGCACGTAAGATCGAGCCGGACTTTGAGGTAGGAGAAGAGGTTTCAGAACAGGTGTATATCGAAGATTTCGGCCGTCGTGCTGTAACAACAGCGCGTCAGACGCTGATCCAAAAAGTAAAAGACCTGGAGAAGGATATCTTATTCCAGAAATATAAGGAGTTGGTAGGAGAGATCATTGCCGGTGAGACATATCAGGTGCTGAGCAAGGAAGTTCTTCTGACTGATGCGGAAGGCAATGAAATTGCCATACCGCGCGGAGAGCAGATCCAGAAGGACCGGTACCGCAAGGGGGAGAACGTTCGCGCGATCGTGCATAAGGTAGAGATGATAAACGGGAATCCGAAGATCATCCTGTCGAGAACATCGCCGGTTTTCCTGGAGCGTCTTTTTGAGCAGGAAGTACCTGAAGTATACGATGGTCTTATTACCATCAAAAAAGTAGTTCGTGAACCAGGTGAGCGCGCGAAAGTAGCGGTAGAATCTTACGATGATCGTATCGATCCGGTAGGAGCCTGTGTGGGTATGAAGGGATCGCGGATTCACGCCATCGTGCGCGAGCTTCAGAACGAGAATATCGATGTTATTAACTATACTGAAAATCTTGAACTGTATATCCAGCGGGCATTGAGCCCTGCCAAGATCACCTCGATAAAGGTTGATAAGGATAACGGCCGGGTATCGGTATATCTCAAGCCGGACCAGGTATCACTGGCTATCGGCAAGGGTGGGTTGAACATTAAACTTGCCAGCCGCCTGGTGGGTTATGAGATCGATGTATTCCGTGAACTGGCGGAAGGACAGGAAGAGGAGGATGTAGATCTGAACGAATTCTCTGACGAGATCGAGAGCTGGGTTATAGACGAGCTTAACCGCATCGGACTGGACACTGCCAAGAGTGTATTGGCGCTGTCGAAAGATGAGCTTGTACGCCGCACCGATCTGGAGGAGGAAACTGTAGAGGGTATACTGAATATTCTTAAGAAGGAGTTTGAGTAATATACCTATCGCCGGCGACCGCAGGTAAAATACCTGTGCCGGTATATGCCTGTGCTGTGAACTACAGGTTAAATTTGGGTGCATTACGGATTTTGGTTTTAAAGTCTTTAAAAAACAGGCATATTTGAGTATGGGAGATGAAAAATTGATCAGGTTGAGTCAGGCAGCGAGGAAGCTCAATGTGGGTCAAAACACCATTTTGGACTTTCTGGCGAAGAAGGGTTTTGAGGTTGAAAGCAACCCCAACGCCAAGCTCACCCCTGAGCAATTTGCACTTTTGTCCAAAGAGTTTGCTTCCTCAGCTACTGAGAAGCTGGAAGCGTCCGGGCTATCCATAGGCGTTAAGCACGCCGACAACGTTGTTGTAGAGAGCGAAAAAGATCAGGCCAAGAAGCGTATTGAGGAGGAGGAGCGGATCATGATCAAGAACCTTGGATCGAAAGATCTGAAGGCGAAGGAAGAGCCGCGTTCCGAAAAAGTCGAGCGCGAGAAGCCGAAACTTGAAGGAATCAAGGTAATCGGTAAGATAGACCTTGAAAAGAAAGCTCCGGCAAAAGAGCCCGAGCCGGTTGTTGAAGCACCTAAGGTGGTGGAAGTAGTTCCTCCGGTAGTGGTGGTAGAGCAGCCGAAAAAAGAAGAGCCGGTAATCGAGAAGAAAGTTGAAGAAGCGCCACCGGTTATAGCTGAGCAGATCAAGCCGGCTGTAGTAGCCGAAGTAAAACCTCCGGTAGAGCCGCCACAACCGCCGGTAGTAGTGGTAGCAGAGGTTAAGCCACCTGTGGTGCAGCCTCAGGCGCCGCAGCCACCTGTTGTAGAGGTTAAGCCTCCGGTAACACCTCCGGCCCCGCCGGAAAAAGAGTTGATCACAGCTCGTGCAGACCGGTTGAAAGGTCTGAAAGTGGTAGATAAGATCGAGCTGCCAGTCGACAGGAAAAAAGACTCTCCGGTGGCCTCATCGGATACGTCAAAAGATAAAGGAAAGCGCCCACGCAAGCGTATAGCAAACGTTGGCGATCAGCCTCAGCAGGGCGGTGGTCAGGGCCAGGGTCAACACCAGGGTCAGGGTCAGGGCGGAGGCCATCGTGGTCCGCGTCCGAACCAACCTCCCCATGGGCGAGGTGGTCCGAACAAAGGCCCGCATCAGCATCCTAATGCACCTCGCGCACCGAAAGAGGAGCCTACTGAAAAGGAAATCCAGGATCAGATCCGCGCCACGCTGGCCAAGCTGAGCAGCAATCAGAAAAAAGGGTCAGGAGCGAAATATCGTCGCGAGAAGCGCCAGGCTATGTCAGACGCCCAGGAGCAGCAAATGCTGCAAGATCAGGCGTCGTCGAGAACACTTCGTGTTACGGAGTTCATCTCGGCCAATGACCTTGCCTCGCTGATGAACGTATCCGTGAACGAAGTTATCTCCACCTGTCTTAGCCTGGGTATGTTCGTATCGATCAACCAGCGTCTTGATGCGGAAGCGATCACGGTAATAACTGACGAATTTGGATTCGACGTGCAGTTTGCATCGGCCGAAGACGAAGTGGGCGTTGACGAAGAGGTGGATTCAGAAGAAGAGCTTCTGCCACGCGCTCCTATCGTCACGATCATGGGTCACGTTGACCACGGTAAGACATCCTTGCTGGATTATATCCGTAATACAAAAGTAACGGCATCGGAAGCTGGTGGTATCACGCAGCACATCGGTGCTTACGACGTAACGACACGCAGCGGTAACAAGATCGCATTCCTCGATACACCCGGTCACGAAGCCTTTACGGCGATGCGTGCACGCGGTGCCAAGCTGACGGACATCGCGATCATCGTGGTGGCTGCCGACGACGATGTGATGCCGCAGACGAAGGAAGCGATCAATCACGCCCAGGTGGCGGGTGTTCCGATCGTTATTGCTATCAACAAGATCGATAAACCTACCGCGAATCCGGACAAGATCCGTGAGGCGCTCTCGAAGAATAACATTCTTGTAGAAGAGTGGGGTGGTAAATATCAAAGCCAGGAGATATCAGCCAAATCAGGCAAGGGTATAGACGAACTGTTGGAGAAAGTTCTTCTCGAAGCAGAAATTCTAAACCTGAAAGCAAATCCGGATCGTAATGCGACAGGTTCTGTAATCGAAGCTTCGCTGGACAAAGGCCGTGGCTATGTGGCTACGGTGATGATCCAGACCGGTACGCTTCGTGTAGGTGATATCATGCTGGCCGGTGCTCATTATGGCCGTGTTAAGGCCCTTTATGACGACACAGGTAAGAAAGTAAATGAAGCAGGTCCTTCCACACCGGTAGTAGTGCTTGGCCTTGACGGCGCACCGCAGGCTGGTGAGAAGTTCAATATCATGGAAACGGATCGTGAAGCACGCGAACTGGCCGGCAAACGCAGCCAGTTGCTACGCGAGCAGAGCATCCGCACCAAGAAGCATATTACGCTGGACGAAATCGGCCGACGCCTGGCGATCGGAAGCTTCAAGCAGCTTAACGTTATCGTTAAAGGTGACGTGGACGGTTCAGTGGAAGCATTGTCAGACTCGCTGCTCAAGCTGTCTACACAAGAGATCCAGGTTGCGATTATCCACCGCGGCGTAGGTCAGATTTCCGAATCCGACGTATTGCTGGCATCCGCTTCAGACGCTGTTATCGTAGCGTTCCAGGTACGTCCTTCGGGCGCGGCGAAACGCCTCGCAGAGACCGAAGAGATCGAGATCCGTCACTATTCGATCATCTACGACGCCATCAACGATGTTAAAGCTGCGATGGAAGGCATGCTTGCTCCCGAAACTGAAGAAGTTATCGTGGGTAATGCCGAAGTCCGGGATGTATTCAAGATCTCGAAAGTTGGTACGATCGCGGGCTGTATGGTTACCGATGGCTCCATCAAACGCTCGAACCCGATTCGCCTTATCCGCGACGGTATCGTTATCTACGCGGGCAAACTTGGGTCGCTCAGACGTCACAAGGATGATGCTTCTGAAGTTAAAACCAACTTCGACTGCGGTATTGGTATCGATGGCTTCAACAACATCGAAGTCGGTGACGTCTTCGAGAGCTACGAACAGCGCGAGGTTAAGCGTACGCTTTAATTCAGAAGAACGAATCTATTGGAAATATAAAAAGCCCTTCCTGTTCAGGAAGGGCTTTTGTTTTTTATGCCGGGGGAAATAATGCGTAATGTGAGCGTGTGCGACCTGCGTGATTCGGTAGGTGAGTGTGTTAAGATTGTTTTGTCTTTTTTATGAGACCAGTCTTGCGAAGGAGGCAGTGTGAGCGTGAGAGCGGGGAATAAAAAAAGCCCCACCAACCGGCGAGGCCCTCTCTAGTGCAAGCAGAGAGTTAGATCTTTATTATTTTCCGAAGTCTACTTTGGGCGCGTCTTGCGCGGCAGAAGAAGCTTCGAATCCTTTGCGTACTGTAAATTCCTCGGCGTCGCCGAACCAGCCCAGGGCCACTCTTTTGAAGTAGCCACGTACATAAGAATTATACTCTTTTATGCCGGCGTTGTAATACTGGCGCGCTACGTTGATCCGATTTTCGGTTCCTTCGAGCTCAGCCTGTAAGTCCTGGAAATTTTCAGTGGAGCGAATCTGTGGATAGGCTTCAAATGCCAGGTTGATAGCGGTGTTTATTTTACGGCCAGCAAGCTCCAGATCTTCCGGTGTTTTGGCATTTACGATGCCGGCACGGGCCTGGGTTACGTTGGTCAGTATTTCTTTTTCGTTTTCGGCAGCGCCTTTTACTGTTGCTACCAGGTTGGGTACGAGGTCAGCGCGGCGCTGGTATGCAGCCTGTACGTTGCCCCACAGTTGATTTACTTCTTCCTGTTTGGCTACGGCGTTGTCGTATGTGCCGGATCCCCAGGAAAAGAAGATAAATACTCCGACCACAATTACTCCAAGAATGATCAAAAAGGTCAATAATCCCTTACTCATGATAAATAGTTTTGCTGTGAAGGTAGCGAAAATGATGCAAATCCCGTTTTCGGCGTTTGTGTCCGTATTTCCCTGCAAAATCGACCGACCTTTAAAGGTTACGGTAATTTTTGCAGGGAGCTGTACCTGACACAACGTCAAGTTCAGTGACTTGTCGGCCTGTTAGCCGACTGAGCCTTCTGTCATTTTTTCGGCGCTGTCGGCAATGCGGAGCTTTTCGATAAAGTCTGCGAGATCTCCATTCATTACCGAGGGTAGGTTATAAACTGTATGACCGATACGGTGATCGGTTACACGGCTTTGGGGATAATTGTAAGTCCGAATCTTTTCAGAGCGGTCGCCACTCCGTACGAGGGATTTTCTGGCGGCGCCAATCTCGTTTGCCTGTTTCTCTACTTCCATTTCGTAGAGTTTTGTTTTCAGCATCTGGAGTGCGCGCTCGCGGTTGCCGTGCTGGGACCGTTCTACCTGGCAGGTGATTACGATACCGGTCGGTTTGTGCGTGAGCTGTACTTTGGTCTCAACCTTGTTTACGTTCTGTCCGCCGGCACCGCTGGAGCGCGCGGTCTGGATCTCGATATCGGCGGGGTTGATCTCCACCTGTTCCACTTCGTCTACTTCGGGAAGCGCTACAACTGAGGCAGCCGAGGTATGTACGCGGCCTTGTTGCTCGGTAGCGGGTACGCGCTGTACGCGGTGTACCCCGGATTCGAATTTCAATAGTCCGTATGCGCCGTCACCGCTGATGCTGCTGATAACTTCTTTGTAGCCGCCGGCGGTGCCTTCGGTTACGTCGAGCACGACCAGCTTCAGGCCACGTTGCTCGCAAAAGCGCTGGTACATGCGCCAGAGGTCCCCGGCGAATATAGCGGCTTCGTCGCCACCGGTTCCGGCGCGTATTTCGAGCATTACGTTTTTATCGTCGTTAGGGTCTTTAGGGATAAGAAGCTCTTTTATATCTGCGTCGAGGCTTTCTATGCGGGGCTGTAGCTCGTCTATCTCCATTTTTGCGAGCTCACGCAACTCGGCGTCCTTCTCTTTCTCGAGAACTTCCTTAGCCTGCTGAAGGTGGCCACGGGCTTCTTTAATTTGGTTGTATTTAACAACGATTTTTTCGAGATCCCGGTATTCTTTGCTCAGCTGGGAAAACTTCTTCATGTCGCTCACAGTATCGGGTTGTGCGAGCAACAGTCCTACTTCTTCAAAACGTAACTTTATTTCTTCGAGTTTTTCGATCATATCAGGGAAATCAATTTACAAAGGTAGTGAATAGTTCACGGTTTCGTGTTTATAATTGCGGCATCAGTGGCTTAATTGCGATGGTTTTTCGGGTACTGATAAAACAACTTTTATGAAATATTCGATTTTGGTTTTGGGGATTTTGGTTCTGGCGTCATGCGGAGGTTCGCTGAGCGATGACCAACGGAAGCAATTGAAGGAGGGCATGGACACGCACAAGATCGTGCGCGTAACGGATTCAGAAATCGTTTCGACGTCGCTCGACCAGGGGAGAGCTGTGTACAAAGCATTGGAAAGCGTCCGGTTCGACAGCACAAAAACAGATTCCATCGCTCGTCATTTCAGGGTTAAGATCCGGTGGGTTGTGCCCGGCTCGGGCCATGCGTTGGATATCGAGAACCAGCTTATTGAAGCGTATGTAATGGGCGCTTCCAGCGGGTCTATACAGGATAATATTCAGAAGGTGAATGCCGACGCACGGAATAACGATACGTACGACTCCCTGTTATATTCGAAGCCTGTGGTTACGAAGATGTCTGATGGCGTGGATAAGCTGGAAGGGGTTTGGAATATATATCTGGCAAAGAAGGAAGTGGTGATGGACTTAAGTAGGAAGTAATTGGTTGGTCCGGCAAACGTAAGTCTGAAGATTTACGCCGGGAAAACTGTCTTAATATTTAATGAGCGGTAACGGGTGTTGTTTTTGAGGGTTGTACTTTTAGAGTCTAACCTTAAAAAATCTATATGAAGAGAACTCTACGGCTCCTTGCTGGCGGCCTGCTTTTGTCGGGCGCGGTTATGGGTCAGGCACCGGAGCGCCTGGATACAACCAGCGTTTCCAAGTTGAAAGCGGAGGGCTACGACCATTCGCAAGTTATGAATATCCTGGGCATGCTTACCGATGTTCACGGACCACGCCTCACCAACTCACCGGGCTATAAACGCGCCGCTGATTATGCTAAAGCCACGCTGGAGTCGTGGGGTTTACAGCAGGTTCATTTCGATACCTGGGATGAGAACTTCGGTACGGGATGGCAGCTGAAGAAATTCAGTCTTCAGAATCTATCGCCGGTATACTTCCCGGTTATCGCTTATCCAAAAGCCTGGTCGCCCGGCGTTAAAGGTGCAATCAAAGCCGAAGCGGTTTACCTGGATATCAAAAAAGAAGAGGACCTTGCCAAATACAAAGGGAAGCTGAAAGGCAAGATCGTGCTGTTCAGTTTGCCGACGCCTGTTAAGCCGGGCTTCGTTCCTGATGCCACGCGTTTTGTAGACTCTACGTTGCTACAGATGGCCAACTCCGGTGCAACGGAAGCTTTTACGGGCCGTCGCTTCCAGGCTCCTGTTGAGCCGCAGCGGTTGGCATATCTGAAGTGGGACCTCTGTCAGAAAGAAGGTGCTGTAGCAGTGCTTGAGGCAAGCCCAAGCTCACGCCTGGAGGACGGTACAATCACTGTCAGCGCGGCTACGGTTCCTTATCCTGCAGATGTTCCTAACGATAAGCGTCTCCGCTCTTACAGCGAGGGCGCTCCCAAGATCCTGCCACAGGTTGTGGTAGCAGCCGAGCATTACAACCGCATGGTCCGCCAGATACAGAAGGGCCTTCCGGTGCAGCTCGAGCTTTCATTGGAGACCGAGTTCACTCCTGCTGCTCCGGGCTTCAACGTTATCGGCGAGATTCCGGGTACTGATCTGAAAGATGAAGTTGTTATGATCGGTGCTCACCTTGACTCATGGCACAGCGGCACCGGTACTACCGATAACGCTTCGGGCTCCGCGGTTATGATGGAGGCTATGCGTCTTATCAAAAGTCTCGGTATCAGCCCTCGCAGAACCATTCGTATCGGGTTGTGGGGTGGCGAAGAGCAAGGCCTGCTTGGTTCACGCTCGTATGTAAAGCGCACCTTCGGTGAGCGCAAGGACAAGCGCTTCCCTTACGATTCTATCTACCTTACGCCGGCTGCAGAGAAGTTCTCCGTGTATTTCAATATGGACAACGGTTCGGGTAAGTACAGAGGCGTGTATATGCAGGGCAATGAGAAGGTGCGTCCTCTTTTCCGTGAGTGGCTGAAGCCTTTCGAGAAGTCGGGTGCTTCTACTTTGACGCTGCGTAATACTTCGGGAACGGATCATCTTTCATTCGATGCGATCGGTTTGCCTGGATTCCAGTTTATTCAGGATCCGCTGGAGTATTCTACGCGGACGCACCATACGAGCATGGACGTTTATGATAAGGCTGTGGAGGCCGATCTTAAGCAGAATGCTGTTATGACAGCAGTGTTTGCTTGGATGGCGGCGAATAGAGAGGGATTGGTGCCTCGTAAATAGGACTGGGATTTATAGGATTTAGGGATCCCGATCCCGAGTACTCGGGAGGGACACGGTGGCCAGGATGAAATGCAAATTCTTCCTGGCCATTGTCTTGTTAGGGGTAATGCCTTTTAAATGAAAAGTTGCGGTTTGGGGGTGAAATGGTACATGAGGAGATAGGATGTTGGGGCGAGGGAGGCAAAGAATACATATTAAAAAAAGGTATACATTGGTCAATTGTTTAACCAAAACCGTATTACTATGCCGAATGATTTTAAGCCCAACATCGGGAAACGCGTTTCTAAGAAGGAAGCCATGTCATGGATTAAAAAGTACGACGATGAAATGCGTAAAGACAAAGCGACAGACACGAAGTCTATTTTTTATGGTCGTGATGTGCTTCTGAGAATCCTTAGCAAGGATGGTGCTGCCGGGATAACGTTTTTCCTGGCGATGAAGTACAACGAGTATGCCAAGAAGGACACCGTTCAGTTGGTGCTTGTGCCTACAAAAGAAGATGGTTCGCTCATCTGGCCGAAGGAAGAATCTGAAAAACAAGTCACAGCATTTGCTGCCGCCAGCGTAGAATCTGCTACGACCCTTGAGGCTGCAGACGGCGGCGCTTACGATAACAGTTTAACATGTCCTCCCTATTGCCCTAATCAGGCGTAAGAATGTCGTTGCAAGAGATATATTTTAATATTATCTATTTGCAGACAACCCTGTCAGCTATCGTTGCACTGGCCTGTTTCTATAGATATTCATGGAGACAGCCATACATCAGGCTGATGGGGTTGTTGTTTGCATACGGTGTGTTCAATACAGCTGTTTCGTTCTTTTTGCCGGGCAAGTATCTTAATATTCCCGGATCGCTTTATGATTTTGTTCTTTTCATAGCCATTACCCAGGTGTATAACCTGACTACGGAAAAGCGGTATTGGAAAGCTTACGGCGCAATTGCGCTTATCTTTGTCGTATGCGGTATCGTGAATCTGTTCTTTGTACAGCATAGCGCGATAGCTTCGAATAACAAGCTGATGAGTTCGCTGATCATCATTTCGTATTCGATCTTTTACTTTTACCGACTTATCGTGGAAATGCCATCGGCGCATGTGCATCGATTACCGATGTTTTGGTTCAACTCGGCGTTTCTGCTTTATCATTCGGGCACGATCTTTCTGTTTGCATTTACTTCGTACCTGATAAACGTGATGAAGGACGATCTGTGGTATTACTGGATCTTCCACAACGCGCTGTGCGTGATCGAGTACTGTATTATTCTGGTCGGTGTGTTTTACGATATAAGGCATTTGCCAGCCGGGAGCGTTGTTACGCGAATGAAGGAGTGATGGCTTTGGAGGGATAAGCGGGCGGAGCGGATACGATGAGCAAGGTTAGCGAAAGCAGATGAAGTATGACGTTGAGGCATTATGAGTTGTGTATGGCGGGAACGGTTGCCGAAAGAGGTTTATGCGCGCTGATTTTATACCCTAAAAGAGGGCAGTAGCGGCAGGTCATATGGTGTTCATATCCCGGTTATAAAAAGAAAACCTTGCGGGAACGCTTGTTCGTGGAGGGCTTTTTATATTTTTCGGGAAATGGTGCCCGATCACTCCAATTTCATTCTCATTTTTTCGCTGGCTACGGTCGGTATGTTGATACTGGCTGCCTCGATTATTCTGTTTGTCGTTTTCTATCAGAAGAAGATGATCCAGGAGCAGCTTAAGCGTCAGCAACTTGAGCTTGAATATCAGCAAAAGATGATGGAGGCGGCGCTGGAGTCGCAGGAGAATGAACGCAGACGGGTTGCGGGTGATCTTCACGACAGCATCGGCGCGATGCTGTCAACGATACGGGTTAGTCTGATCACCCAAGCCCGGCGTGATAACGCAGATCTGGAGAGCATTAACCAAAGTAAGAAGATGCTCGACGATACTATCGAATCGGTGCGCCGGATAAGCCGGGACCTCATGCCTTCTACGCTGGAGAAATTCGGACTTGCGCACGCGGCGAAAGAATTGTGCGAGCGGTTTCAATCTACGTCCACGCTCCCGATACATTTTGTGGAGCAGGGTGAGATCTCTTCGCTGGACAAGAGCCGTGAGCTGATGGCGTTCCGTATTCTCCAGGAGCTTTTGAACAACGCTCTGAAGCACTCGGGTGCATCGACGATAGAAGTAACGTTTACGGGAGCGTCGTCATTGGTAATTGCAGTGGAGGATGATGGTGTGGGCTTCAATGCAGACGAACACAAGACCGATAAGAAAACAGGAAAAGGATTGGGTCTATTTAATATAGAGAACAGGGCTCGTTTGTTGGGCGCTGATGTTGTTTTCGACAAAGTGAAGAAAAAAGGAAGCCTGATTACATTAACCATACCGTATGAAAAAGTTTAAGGTTTTCATCGCGGATGATCACACACTTTTCCGTAAAGCGATGGTGAATCTTCTGCGCAGTTTTGAGCGTGTCGGCGAGGTGAAGGACGCGGAGAATGGAAAGGAGCTGCTAACACTTATCAAGTTCGAGAAGCCCGACGTCGCGATCGTCGATCTGCAGATGCCGGTGATGGATGGTGCAGAGACCTGTGAGAATATAATACAGAAGTTTCCGGATGTTAAGATCATCATCCTCACGATGCATGACAGCGAGAAGTATATTCTCCACATGATGGAGGCAGGTGTTCATGCATTCCTGTTGAAGAACACGGAGCCTGACGAACTGGAGCGTGCTATATATGCCGTTGTGGAAAAAGACTTCTATCATAACGATCTTGTGGGCTCGGTGCTGCGGAAGAATGTAAAGGAGAAGAGGATGGGGCTACGCCCTGTATTCCGTCATGCGGAGCTTACAGACCGGGAGAAGGAGATCCTGGTATTGATCTGCCAGGAGCTTACCATTCGGGAAATAGGTCAGCGTTTATCGTTAAGCGAGAATACCGTGCGCAACCACCGGGTAAACATCATGGAGAAGGTTGAGGTAAACAACACGGTCGGACTGGTCAAATATGCCTACGAAGTAGGTCTCATAAGCTAGAAATCTCAAAAAAGGGGAGTAGTAAAAAAGTACCATTTTCATAGTACTTTTTTACTACTAGCCACATGTTGCGGTGACTCACTTTTAGGCAAGAACCTTGCATTAGACGGCTTTTTTGTAATCTGGACGTTTATTCGAGCCAATACCCCCCGAATCCGGTAGAAGAAAGCGAATTTAGAATTGCCGACATTTCCTGAGTAGACAGGGAAAAAAAGTGAATGAATAACTCCTTATAGGATAAGAGATGAAGATACTTGTGGTTCACAGGCAGAAAGACACCGTTGACCAAATAAAGTCAGTGCTTAGCGGATGCAATCCCGTTGTGCGTCACACCGAATCTGGTTTGGATGGGCTCCTAACCTCGCGAATCGAACATTTCGATCTAATAATCTGCGGCACTGACCTGCCTGTGGTCACAGGCTTCGAGTTGGTACGTTCTATCCGTACGCACTCGGTGAACCGCAACACCCCTGTAATATTTATTGCCGATCAGGTTGACGAGAAGACCCAGCACCTGGGCAATGCACTTGGAGTGGCCGGCATGCTTGTAAAACAGGACGTAGACAACAAGCTGGCCGGCATCGTAAACGAGCGTGTAAAACCGGAACCAGACAAGAACTGGAACGACCTGCTTTCGCACACACGACTGAACTGATTTTCTCCGGATAAGAATTTAAGACAAAACGGTTAGCTGGATTTGGAGGGGTAGCGTCCGCTGCTTACTCAGCTATTTCAGGACCCTCTCTGGTGGAAAAAGGCGTTTGCTCCTTATTCCAGGCTTTAGCAGTTGGCAAATTTTACCCCTTACTACTTGCCCGGGCTTTGTCGAAGCCCGGG
>Ga0247762_1000052_pt1 | contig 56947 bp, 43 predicted proteins | sample UWRJL081202R4_FD_181016 | JGI IMG/M metagenome (GOLD analysis project Ga0247762, IMG submission 181016) | Plant litter microbial communities from Arlington Agricultural Research Station in Wisconsin, United States - UWRJ-L081-202R-4 | ecosystem: Environmental > Terrestrial > Plant litter >...
AGTGTCGAAAGGAACTGGCCGGTTTACTATCCGGCTGCCATTCGCCCGTTGTAATTCCACCGCGAACCTTCTTCGCATCTACACTCAGAGGAACGTGAAGAAGCCTATCCCCAAATTGAATCGCCTGCGGCGTACGCCCGGCACCAAGGCTGGCGAGGTTCGGCTGGTGGCGGCGGCGCTGATCCTGCGCCCGGGAGAGGCTGGAGACGAGGTTCTCGTCTGCCAGCGGAAGCCGGACCAGCCGATGGCGCTGAAGTGGGAGTTTCCTGGTGGGAAGATTGAAGCCGGTGAGAGCGCGGAGCAGGCATTGAAGCGCGAGTTGAACGAAGAGCTTGGGATCGATGCGGAGATTGGGCGACCGCTGATCCGCATTCGCCATAACTATCGCAACGGCGGTGCGGTGGATCTGCAGTTCTTCGTGGTGCGCTCGTTTGCAGGGGAACTGGATAACCGGATCTTCAACGAGATGCGTTGGATGGGCTTTGAGAAGCTTCCGCATATGGATTTTCTGGCAGCGGATCTGGGGTTGATTAAGGATCTGGCGGACGGGAAGATTTCGGTTTCCTGACGATAAAAGCAGATCCCTCCGCTTTGCTGCGGGATGATAAAGAAGCGGTAAAGATCTGGGTGCCCCGTACATCGCGTTTTTTGCGATGTGCGGGAGGGATGCTTATTCCTCTTTGGATTTAGATGAAGGAAAGACCTAGAAGCGGTTCGCGCCTTCGCGCGAATACCCACACATCGCAAAAGCGCGATGTATGGGGCACCCTTTTTAGCTTCCTGATGGATCTGCTAGGTGCGCTCCGCGCGACCCCCTTTCGCGATAAGGCCGCGAAAGAATGGGGCACGAAGAGATTTCTCCGCTCATTAGTGCTGGAGCGCTTGCACGACGCCGCGCCATACGAGCACGAGGGAAAGCACCGTGACGATGAGGGCGGTGGCCCATGCGATCACGTTGAACCAGATGGAATTGACGTAGTCGCCCATCAGTTCACGCTTGTTGATCAAGCGAAGCATGAAGTACATGATCACGGGGAGAAGCAGGCCGTTGAGCACCTGCGACAGAATCGTGATGCGCACCAGCGGGAAATTCGGAATCAGGACGACCGACGCCCCCGTTACGATGAGCAGCGTGTAGAACCAGTAGAAGAACGGGGCCTGCTTCCAGGTCTTATCCAGACCACTCTCAAAGCCCATGCCTTCGCAGACGGTGTAAGCCGTGGAGAGTGGAAGAATGCTGGCGGCGAAGAGTGAGGCGTTGAAGAGACCTGCCGCAAAGAGGATGAAGGCGTAATCGCCTGCAATGGGCCGCATGGCTTCCGCAGCATCCGCTACCTGGTCGATCCTTCGCATGCCGTGGGTAAAGAGGGTGGCCGCGCAGACGACAACGATGAACCAGGCGACGATGTCCGTGAAGATGGAACCGATGATCACATCGAGGCGGGAAGCCTTGTACTGGCGGACGGTGATTCCCTTCTCCACAATGGAGGACTGCAGATAGAACTGCATCCACGGCGTGATCGTGGTGCCGATGACGCCGATGGTCATGTAGAGATACTCCTGGTCGCTCCAGGCACTGCGCGGCGGCAGCTTGATGGTCTGAACCATGGCTTCGTGCCAGTCGGGACGGCCAAGAACACCGGCGACGATGTAAGCGAGATACACCACCGAAGCGAAGAGGAAGATCTTTTCGACGACCTTATAGTCGCCTTTGACGACGAGAGCCCAGACCAGGAAGGCGCAGACCGGCACGCTGATGTACTTCGTGAGATGAAAGAGTTGCAGCGAACCTGCGATGCCGGAGAACTCTGCCATCACGTTGCCGAAGTTCACGAAGATGAGCAGGAGCATCACGATAAAAGTCAGGCGGAGGCCGAACTCTTCGCGAATGAGGTCGGAGAGGCCCTTCCCCGTGACCGCCCCCATACGCGCGCACATCTCCTGCACTACGATGAGAGCGATGGTGATAGGCAGCATGGTCCAGAGGAGTGAGTAGCCATACTGCGCTCCTGCCTGGGAGTACGTGAGAATGCCGCCTGCATCGTTGTCTACGTTGGCCGTGATGAAGCCGGGGCCAAGCGCCGCGAAGACGAGCATGATCGTAATGCGCCAGCGCTTCCAGAACGTCTGTTTCAAGCCATTTCCTTTCTTTGGTACGCTGGGTGTTATTTGTTCTGGAGATCTTCGCGCACTTTATCGCTCCGCACGCAGGAGCGCGATGACGTGTTCGGCGTGGATGACACCGGCGATCTGGTGGTCTTCTTCAAGGACCGGGAGCGAGCGCAGGTTGTACTTGTCGAATAGCTCCGCGACCTGCTTTCCGCTGGCGTCGAGAGCGCAGGAGACGAGGCGCGAGTCGGCAACGTTGGCGAGTGGCGTATGCGAAGAGGCCAAAAGAATATTTGCCAGGGCGACGATGCCCTTCAGGCGGTTTTGCTCGTCCACAAGATAGATTTCGGTGACGTTTTCCGTATCTCCCTCAAAGGCGCGAAGAGCTTCGATGGCCGTGGCGACATCTGCGGTAGCGCTGACCTGGACGAAGTCGGTGGTCATGCGACCTGCGGCCCAGTCACCGGGAAATTCGAGGAGTTCTTCGACTTCCTGGCGTTCTTCCGGGTCCATCTCGCCGAGGATGGCTTCCGAGCGCTCGTCCGAGAGTTCGGAGAGCAGATCGGCGGCGGCGCCGGGGTCCATCTCTTCGACGATGCCTGCGGCGCGTTCGGAGTCCATGCTCTCGATGAGAGCCTTCTGGAGCTTGGGATCGACCTCTTCCAGAGCCTCGGCGGCGAGTTCTTCGTTGAGCGAAGTAAAGACGGCATCACGCTCGGCGGGGCCCAGTTCTTCGAGGATGTCCGCAATGTCCGACGGGTGCATATGGGAGAGGCGATCCTGCTCGACCTTGAGGCGGACACGGCGCGAGGGGTCGCGGTCGATCAGATCGACGAACTCCCAGGGAATGACACGGGCCTGGAAGCGATGGGCAATCGTTTCCACCGTGGACCGTGGGAGGCCTTTCAAAAGACGACGAACGGCACCGCGGATCCCTACTTCCACCTCGGCGATCCGGAGGGTCCAGAGGTCTTCCTGCCCGTGGGCTGCCTCCCAGACCAGATCGACGTCGTTGACGCGAACGACTTTGTGGCCGTGGACATCAATAATCTGCTGGTCGAGGAGATCTTTTTCGAGAAAAACCACGCGCTCGGGGAGGTTGAGTTCGCTGCTGCCAGCCCCGATTCTCAAGCGCAGAGGTTCTTTGGGCGAAGGTAAAACATCCAAGACAGAGACGACCGGAAGCGTGTGCGCCGTGACCGTGGCGGGTGCGGCTAAAGCCATGTAAGCCACACAGTTACCTGTGACGGAAGGATCCACAAGGAGCTCCCGGACAGAGCCCAGCCGACGTCCGTCCGCAGCGACGACGGGGCGGCCGATGAGAGCGCTGAGGCTGGTAGCGAGGGTGGTGAGTCTGGACATCGCGTCTGTTATCACCCCCTTTCCTTGAGTCTACTCAGTGTGTCCGGAAGAGGCGAGTTCGTGCAGTGGTTCCTTGACATTGGCCGTGACGCAAAGCACACTGCGAATACCAACAGAAACACACCTAAGTGGAGACGATTGGCCGATTCCATCACAAGCCGCATCGAAATGACCCTTGATTCGACCCTGGAGAGCGTGTCCAGAGTGGAGCAGGAGGCGGAGCATTTTGCGGAACGTGCCGGTTTCGACCCAGACGAGGTTCCTCACATTGCCATGGCAGTGCGCGAATGTGCCATCAATGCAGTGATGCACGGGAACGCGTACAGCGAAACGAAGAAGTTTCACGTTTCTTTTGCCATGGAGGAAGACGTGATGAAGATCGTGGTCTCCGACTCCGGACAGGGCGTCGATCTTGAGTCGCTTCCGAACCCTCTTGCACCGGAGAATATTCTTCGCGGAAGCGGACGGGGTATCTTTTTGGTCAAGGCGTTCATGGATGACGTACACTTCCGCAAGCTGGACCCGGGGACAGAGGTGACGCTGACCAAGCGTCGCACATCCGAACACGCAGCTCACTAGAGCGGCGAGAAACACCGCCAATACACTTTTAGACACAAAACCAGGAGGATGACGATAGTGAGCATGAAGGTAAATACGCGACAGGTAGACGGGATCACGGTCCTTGATTTGAGCGGGCGCATTACGTTGGGCGAAGGCAGCGTGACGCTGCGGGATGCCATCCGCGACCTGATCAACAAAGGCCAGAAGAGCATTCTGCTCAATCTGGGCGATGTGAGCTATCTGGATAGCTCCGGCCTGGGCGAACTGGTAACCGCCTACACGAGCGTGAAAAACGCTGGCGGCGAACTGAAGCTTCTGAACCTGACCAAGAAGGTCCAGGACCTTCTGCAGATCACGAAGCTTTATACAGTGTTCGACGTGAAGGACGACGAAGCAAGCGCCATCTCCTCTTTCACGAAGTAAGATCTTATCTTAAAGACGAAGGGCCGCCGCGAACTTCGCGGCGGCCCTTTTCCGTTGGGTTTATTTGTTGAAGTCGACGGAAGGCGCGGTCTTGGCTCCGGGATCGGCCTGATAGTAGCCGGTGCGGGGGTGGTAACCAGCCATGTTGGCCCAGATGCTTGCCGGAAACTGGCCGATGTATACGTTGTAGTCCTCAATGGCCTTGTTGTATCCACGACGAGCGACGGCGATGCGATTCTCTGTGCCTGCGAGTTCATCTTCCAGACGGAGGAACTGGCCGTTGCTCTTGAGGTCAGGGTACGTCTCCTGCATACGCGTAAGCGGAAGGAGTGCGACGGAGAGACGATCGTTTGCGGCGAGCTTCTCGTCCGGAGTCTTCGCCGTCATGAGACCTGCGCGCGCGTTGGCGATGGCAGTGAAGACAGCGAGTTCCTGTTTCGCATAGCCTTTAACCGTCGCGACCAGGTTAGGAATCAGGTCGGCACGGCGTTGGAGGTTGACGTCAATCTCGGAGAACGCCGCAGTGACTGCCTGGTCCTTCTGGACCATGGTGTTCTTGGCAGTGACGTAGCTTCCGCCGATGAAGACCGCGCCGATGAGAAGAACTGCAACTAGACCTAAACCTATCCAAAGACCTTTCATAGTTCCTCGCTTTTCATTTGTACTGCCTTCGATCACTTGTTGTGGCATTTTTTTCGCCTCCGATTTCGAAATGAACTCGCTACCAGCGGCCGCTGGCCCCGCCGCCACCGGATTCCCCTCCACCGCCGCCGCCGAAGCCGCCACCGTCGTCATCTCCTCCACCTCCGCCGAAGCCACCACCTCCACCAAAACCGCCACGGCCTCCGCCGCCGAGCAGGTTTCCAAGGATCATTCCGGTAAGGAAACCGCCGATTCCGCTTCCACCGCCCGGTCGACCGCCCCCTCCCCCGCCGCGACGACGAAAGACGAGGAAGAGGATGAAAATGATGAAGAGAATGCCGAAGATGCGGATGCCCGCTGGAAGCGGACCGGGATCCTGAGGCTGCACGTTCTGGCGATGGTAGCGGTGGACTGGTGAGGTAATGGTCACGTTGGCGTCTGCCGCGATCACGTTACCAACACCCTGGACCGCTGTCTGGATGGCCTGGTCATACTGGGCCTGCTTGAGCAACGGCACCATCTCCCGACCGATGTCGCCGACCTTTGCGTCGTTCAGAATGCCTTCAAGGCCGAAGCCGACTTCGAAGCGGTACTTGTGATCCATGGAGACGACGATGAGGACGCCGCGATTGGTGCCCTTCGTGCCGACCTTCCACTTGGCGAAGAGTTCATTGGCGAACTGGTCGATGGGTTCGTCGTTGTCGATGGTCTTGAGGATCGCTGTGAAAACCTGCGCGTGCGCTTTCTGCTCAAGCTGGGCGCAGTAGGATTCAAGGTCACTTTTGGTTGTGGCGGAGAGAACGCCAGCGTTGTCTGTCACGTAGCCCGTGGGCTGCGCGGGCATGGAGGCGACTGTCTCAGAAAAAGCGAAGCCTGATGCCGCGAGGAAGCAGCTTACGAGGAGAAGGAACTTCATGGCCACGCGGGCACGTAAGGCATACATCATCGTCGATTCTACGCTCCGTTCGGTCTAACGGTTCCAAAAGCAGAGAAAGCGGGCTCTATGGCCCGCTTTCTCTGCTGTCGGATAAACGGTTTACACGGCTGGTGTAGGTATGGAGTGGGCCTTGGCGATCAGGTCGATGTGGCCGGTGTGGCGAGCGATGACCTTGGTAGCCTCGTCCAGGTTGGCCTTGAGATCGCTATTGTCGGTGGCACGCTGTTCGAGTTCGAAATCCTTCAGATCTTTGTGGTGCGCCAGCGACATGACGGTGATGTATTCCTTTTCAAAGTCGTCCCCGGAGAGCGCATTGAGCTTGTCCAGTTCCGCCATATGCTCCTTATTGAGCGTCTTCGGTGGGGTGATACCGTACTGGTCGGCAAAGGGTTCCAACTTCTGCATGAGAGCGGTGTGATCGCGAACCATGCGGTCAGCGAACTTCTTCACATCTGCAGAAGTGGCTTTCTGCTGGGCCACCTGGGAGAACTGGATCTCGGTCATGCCACCCTCGATGGCTTTGCGAAGAAACATCTTATCCCGCGCTTGATTGGCCACCGTACCTGGAGCCGATGGCTCGGTGATTGACCCGGCGGCCTGCTGGCCGGGGCCGGGGGCCTGCTGCTGCGTAGTGGACCCTGTCGGCTGCTGAGGCATGTTGTTCTGGATGTTCGATTGTGCCGTGGCCTCCGCCGCGACGATCCCTGCGATCAGAACGCAACCTGTAAAAATCTTCCGGTGCATGTTCATTTCGTTCTCCAAAGTCCTGCCTTAGTTAGGGTACTTAGGTGTTACAAGGGTTGCTCAGCATGCGGTGCATCGCGTGACTTGTATTCTGTTATCGACGCTGTGAATCTTTCGGCGATGGAGAACACATGGAGTTGAAGACAGTAGCACCGGTAGCGCGCCGCGAACCTCATCCTACGCCTGTGCATGGGCAGATCCTGGAAGACGATTATTTCTGGTTGCGCGAAAAGGAATCTCCCGAAGTGATCGCGTATCTCGAAGCGGAGAACGCTTACACTGCCGCCTATCTTGGAAAGACGGCACTTCTGCAGGAGAAGCTCTACACGGAGATGCTGTCCCATATCAAGGAAACGGACACCAGCCTACCCGTGCCGGATGGCGAGTGGTTCTATTACACGCATACGATCGCCGGAAAGCAGTATGGTGTTCACTGCCGCAAGGCCGCTGCGACGGATGCGCCTCTGCGCATGGATGAGCTCGCCCCAGAAGAGGTGCTTCTGGACGTCAATGCGTTGGCCGAAGGCAAGGCTTTCATGTCTCTCGGTGCGTTTACGATGAGCCCCGATGCGAGCCTGCTGGCATATACGACGGACACGACGGGATTCCGGCAGTATGACCTGCATCTGAAGAACCTGAATACGGGCGAGACGCTGCCCGATACGGCCCAGAGGGTGGGATCCGTGACATGGTCTGCCGACGGCGTCTTTCTTTTCTACACGGTGGAAGATGAGCAGACGAAACGGCAATACAGGCTTTATCGCCACCGCGTGGGTCGGCCGCAGAGTGAAGATGTGTTGGTGTACGAAGAGGCGGATGAGCGCTTCAACCTGGGCGTAGGCAGGACACGCGACCGCAATTACCTGTTGCTGGAAGCCGGAAGTCATACGACTTCCGAGGCGCATTTTCTCCGCAGCGACGATCCTGAAGGCGAGTTCGTCCTGCTGGCGCCGCGTGTGGCCGACCAGGAGTACACGGTCGATCACCGGGACGGTGTCTTCTATCTGCGCGTGAACGACACCGGCAAGAACTTCCGCGTTGTCACGGCGACGGTCGATGCACCGGGGCGTGAGCATTGGACCGAGTTGTTGCCGCACCGCGAGGATGTGGTGCTGGATGACTTCAATGTCTTTCAGAACTTCGCTGTGAGTAGTGAGAAAATTGAAGGTTTGGACAAGCTGCGGATCTTCGATTTTGAAGGTGCAAGGCTTTCGGGCGATGCACGCGAAGTGACGTTTCCGGAGCCGAGTTATTCGGCGGGCCTGCATGCCAATCGCATCTTCGATACGCCGAGCTTTCGCTATAGCTACCAGTCACTGGTTTCGCCTGCTTCGGTCTTTGAGTACGACGTCAAAACAGGCGCGAGCACGCTGCTGAAGCAGCAGGAGGTTCCGGGTGGTTTTGACCGGACGCTGTATGCAGCGGAGCGGGTGTGGGCCGTTGCGAAGGATGGCGTGAAGGTGCCGGTCTCCCTGGTCTATCGGCGCGACAGCTTCCGCAAGGATGGGACGAACCCGCTTTATATCTACGGCTACGGCTCGTACGGATATCCGCTGCCGGTAGGGTTCGGGACGAACCGTTTGTCTTTGCTGGATCGCGGATTTGTGATGGCGTATGCGCATATTCGTGGTGGGGGCGACTTGGGAGATGCTTGGCACGACGCCGGCAAGATGATGGTAAAGCGGACTACTTTTACGGATTTTGTAGACGTGACCGAGCATCTTCTGGCCGAGGGCTATGGTGACAACAAGAAGGTCGTGATCGAAGGTGGAAGCGCGGGCGGCTTGTTGATGGGCGCGGTCGTGAATCTGCGGCCTGACCTGTTTCGGATTGTTCTGTCGCACGTTCCCTTCGTCGACGTCATGAATACGATGCTGGACGATTCCCTTCCCCTAACCGTCGCAGAGTACGAGGAGTGGGGCAATCCCAATGAGGCAGAAGCTTTCGCGTATATGAGGAGCTATTCGCCCTACGACAACCTGCGGCGCAACGACTATCCGGCGATGCTGGTGAAGACGAGCCTGAATGATTCGCAGGTAATGTATTGGGAGCCAGCGAAGTATGTGGCGAAGCTGCGGACGTTGAAGACGAATCCCGAGGTGCCGTTGCTGCTGCACATCAATATGGACGCGGGGCATGGTGGTGCTTCAGGCCGGTATGACTATTTGAAGGAGATTGCGATGGACTATGCGTTTGTTCTGGCAGAGTTGGGGTTTGAGGTCTCCTCGAGAGCTTAGAGCGAGTGATGGGATAGCGCTTTTTACTTGCGTAGAAGCTACCTTTCCCGCACAGATTTATGACGGAGAGATCCCCACATCTGGTAATACTTCACTAACTCTGTGAGGCTCGCATCCAGGTAATGCCTTGGCACAAAGCCTAGCTCCTCCAGTGTCGTCATCTTCGCCCAGTGCCTTGAAACCCGATCCATCCCTGCGTTTTCGGTCGAGGATTTCCAATCACCCTGAAACCCGACCACGTGGATCAGCCTCTGCAATGGAGGTCTCTACGCCTGAAGCGATGTTGTATACGCGGTCGGCAACACCATGGTCGGCCAGAAGGATAAGCGCAGAGTCAACGTCCCGAGCGTCCACGAAGTCCCGGGTTGCCGCGATATCTCCAACTTCCAAAAGAGTTTCGCCAGAGGCATTCAACGCCAGTAGACCAGCTGCGAAATTTCCACACACATCCCACACATTCGAGTGCCGCGACACCTGCTCTGAATTTTGAAGGCGGTAGCTCGTAGAGCGGCTGAGGCTGCCTCCCTTGACCAACGCACTTCGCAGATGAGTACCCCTAGATCAAATGCCAAGGCTTGGACCATCGTCTCTCTCCCTGAAATTCATATTGGCTAGCCTTTCACTCACGACGAAACGCTGAAGATCGTCGCATGCGTGGACGAGTTCCTCCACGCTCACATCCTGAAGGAACGTAACCGAACCGGCCGAGCGCGGCACAACAAGATTCAGCTCCCCCGCGATGGTCGCGTGCCTTCGCCAACGCGGTCATGAGACGCGATGGCAATGGCATCTCTTCATGCCAAACAGGCAGCCGCAACGCATCCAGCAAGCGCGTCAGACGCTCCAGCAACTCGGAATCGCAAAGACCACGGTTTGCTGCGATCGCCGTCGAAAGGATCATATCCAGGCCAACCGCTTCCCCGTGGCTTATTCGAAATTCACTGTCGATCTCGATGACCGGACTGAACGTGTGGCCGAAGTCCACCCGCCGAGCACGCATGCGAGCGGCGGATAGAAGGAGCCCAGCACATTCTTCGTTCCGAAGGCGTTTACGGCCTGCTTCACTCCCACGGAGACATCGACCAGCCCAATCAGCGTCGTGGGGATGCGGACGTAACGAACACCTCGGCGAAAAATAGAAGCAACGAAGCCCGCCACGTCGAGCGTGACGCCGCCACCAACGGCGACGATCAGGCCATCACGCCGCAGACCCGCAGCAAACGCTGCGCAGCAGATATTCTCGGCCATCGTGATCGTCTTCTCGGCTTCGGTTCCAGCACAGATAAACTCGCCGATCATGTTCAGGCGTTTTTTCCCGTAACGCCGGATGGCGCTTCCATGTAACGACTCAATGACCTGGTCGATCACGAAGAAGACTGGACGGAAGCTTGCGATGCTCTCCAGCGTGTTGTCGTCGAGGTCAAAGGTGGAAAGATCAGGACGATAGAGATCGTAGCTCGAAGTGTGATTCACACGCATACGCGTACGTCCGGGCGCAATCTGCCATACGCCAGGGCCGTTCTCAAAGTGAAGAGCAGCCCGCCTTGCGCCTTGAAGAACCGCCTCGGCTCCGTGCACTACTTCAATCTGAAGATCAGACTCGTCCGGAAGAAGATCTTGTGCGATTGCAAAGGGCTTCGCGGAGTGAACCAGCATCCACCGAACGTCCAACAACTTCGCCACGCAAATCAGATCTTCCGGTGTGACGACCGCAAGACGCTCTTCCCTCAGCGTGCCTTCGTGACGCATCGCAAGACTCGCCACCGGATTCACACCGCTTTCCAGTACAAGAAACTTCTCCCAGTTTTTCGGAGCGAGATTTGCGAGTTAAAGGCACGAAGAAGCCCGTGTTGCCAAGCGTAGGCTTCGCTCCTGAGTTCGCATGGGTAACGATGACCGTGCACTGTGCTGAAGATTGGCCGAGGCGTGTCGCGACGTGCGCGGCAAACTCAATAAGCGCTTCCGAGGGCTCATCCGCGTCAAGACCCCTCATCGCAACCGGGGCCTCTGCATGCCGGTGCGCCACCCAACCCGAAACAGTCTGTTCGATTACCAGAGCGGATGTTTGCACGCCGTTACACCCTAACCTGAATGACAAGAATCTCAACATCACCGGCCCTGTCGTTGATCAACTCGTGCGACTCGCCGTCCCGCACCACCGAGAGTGACCCCTTCGAAAGCCGTGCTTCATGACCATTCACACGCATCAGCGATTCGCCCGACACAACAAAATATATCTCTTCATTGCCGAGATGCTGGTGCATCCCGATAACCGAACCTGAAGGCACGACTGTGTAATCGACAAAGTCGATCGGAGCCTTGAAGTCAGTCTCTCGCAGCAGACGTCTGAAAGAGATCGGTCTTGTTTACCAGGCTGAAAACCTCCCACCGAAACTCGGACCGCCTAGGGTACAGTTTCGCTAACATCTATGCTGTTGCGTATGAAAAAAGCCTGTGCTTTTATCGCTCTGAGTTTCTTCCTTGCCGTGTCCCTGGCTTCGGCACAGAAGGCAAACACGCTCATACCGAAGGAAAAAGCCGACGGCTGGCAACTTCTCTTCGACGGCAGGACGACCGACGGCTGGCGCAGCGCGCGCGGCGGCGGCTTTCCTGCAACCGGCTGGGCGGTGAAGGACGGCGCCATCACGATAACGGAGACGGGCGGAGAAGAGTCCGGCAACGGTGGCGACATCGTGACGACGCGTACCTATTCGGACTTTGAGCTGTCAGTGGACTTCAAGACCTCTCCGGGGGCGAACTCCGGGATCATGTACTTTGTGGATCTGAACCTGATGCCGTGGAAGAGCGGTCACGGCTCACCCATCGGCTTTGAGTACCAGGTGCTGGACGACGCACTGCATCCGGATGCGAAGCGAGGGATAAACGGCGACCGCACAGTCGCCTCGCTTTATGACATGATCCCCGCAGCAGCCGACAAGCCGATCAGGCCCGTCGGCCAATGGAACACAGCTCGCATTCTGGTGCATGGAAAACATGGCGAACATTGGCTGAACGGCGTCAAGGTACTGGAGTACGACCGCGACTCGCCAAAGTTCAAAGCGATCCTCGCCGAGAGCAAGTACAACGTCTTCCCAGGCTACGGTCAAACGGCGAGCGGATACATCCTGTTGCAGGACCACGGCTTTCCGGTGTGGTTTCGAAATATCAAGATTCGCGAGATTCCGAGAAGCACGTTGGCACACTAGGCCGAAGTGGTTAGAAACCGCAGGTTAATGAACGTTCTATAGAATCTCTCGTGCGGTTAGTAATTTTCGATAGCCTTTGCAGGCGATATCGCGATGCTATCGCTCGTAACGCCGTTCGGACGGTTCCCTGCAATCGTCCTGCGCCGTGCTGTGCAACCAGAACCCAACAACAAAAGGAAGAAAGTTTATATGTCGCATATCAAGGTAGAGTGCAAGTACTGCCCCCCTCACAACAGGGAGGCTCAATTCCTCGGGTCTCACCAGGACTGGGAGATGCACCCGTCGTGGATTGCAGGGATAGAATCCTTGAATGCCTATGGTGACTGGGTAAGCTCAGTTGTTTTGCCCATCGCGTTCCAGTGGATTGAGGAGCACAAGGCAGAAGTCTACGCCACGGTTTCGGAAGATCTAAGAGATGACGTGGGAGTAGTGATGGCTGCCGCCTTCCGTCTGGTAAAAGAACTTTCAGCCTACAAAGAGGGGCAGGAAAAAAGCGCGGCTTACGAAGAGGCTGTGGCCGATGGGATATGGGATCCATCGAAGACCAATCCGGTATGGACCGGCATCGTGAAAAAGGTACGGACCTGTACGGAGGAGGCCTTCGCGGAGCAATCCTTGCTCATAGGCGATGAGTCCCGATAGTACTGATGCTGAATCCTGGACGATCACTGGTGAGGGGATGCTGTTGGCTGCAACTGCGTTCCCTCCGACGTGCCACTGTTTTGACCAGAGGTTTCGAAGCTGTGTGGAGAGACTCCACACAAAGCATGAACACGCCGGAACAAGCCAGCAGTAAAAGAATCTAGCTTTCGCAGAGCGGCATGCTAATTTCTGCTGCGACGACACAGTTGCGTCCGTTGTTCTTGGCCCGGTAGAGTGCTGTGTCGACGACTCGAATCACAGCCTCGGACTCACAGTTCGAGTTGAAGTCCGAGGCCACGCCGAAGCTTGCCGTCACCTTGAGCCCTGTATCGCCATCCACGATGTGCGCCGACTGCACGGCCAGACGCAGTTCTTCGGCTCGCACGAGCGCACCTTCAATTCCGCAACCTGGCAGAATGAACAAAAACTCTTCACCGCCGTAGCGCCCACCCCAATCGTTGGGACTCAAAGAGCTCATGAAGATTCGGCTGAGCTCTTTCAAGACCAGGTCTCCCACCGGGTGACCGAAGGTGTCGTTGATCTTTTTGAAATGATCGATATCAACCAGAATTACGCTCAGTGGCATCCCGTCCTGCCGTGAGCGATCCAACTCCTGGCGCAATCGCTCAACGATGATGCGATGATTCCAGAGACCGGTCAGACCGTCGTGTTCTGCGTAGTGACGTATCCGCTCGCCTTCAAGGATCAGTTCCACCGTCTCCCGTTCCAGTTTGTCCTGAAGGTGCTGGTCATCGCGAACGCTGAGATACACGGCATAGACGACGGCGACGAGAAGGAAGATTCCGGCGAGTGTGTATAGGGAGATCGCACTTCCACCGAGAGTGAAAAGTGGTGAGTCGATTCGGGACGCCACAGGCCAATTGGTGAACTGCCGATTCTGCTTGATCGCGTTACGGAAAACGATGATCATCTCGTCGAGGAAGGCGGCAATGGCCACCACCCAGCGAGTGGAGTCAAACTGTTTTCGGTAGAAAAGCGCATAGCCAGCCAGGACCAGGGGAAAAGCTTCAAGCAATGTATAAATAAGGGCCGAAGCAGCGTCAGCCGTCTGGATCAGGCCGCCCCACTGAGGCTTCCAACTCACGGCGACCAGCGCTCCATCCAGAATCCCGTTCGTAAAGCAAATGCAAGCAAGGATGCGAGTCAGCCGGGAGATTGCTCGGTTCTCACGGAGGCCAAGAAGCCAGAGAAGGAGAAACCACAGCGAGACATCACGGATGGAGGAGAAAACCTGCGCAACGCCCATGGTTAGAACGTATGGCCATTGGATATGAGCATCCAGTAGCAATAGATTTACAGGTGGAACAAGCGCAAAACCTGCCATCCAAAACAAGAGCCAACGGGCAGTATTTCGTCCCCAGAGAAGTAGACTCAAGAACGCAACCAGGGCGCAGAGAAGATCTTCGCCAAAAAGGAATTGGCGACTGCGCAGCCATTGATAGTCGAGTTCGGCCTTAGCGCTCTGGATGGCTTCCGGACTTCCGATCAGAGGGGCAGATTGAAAACCGCCAGCTTCGCCAGAATCATCAGAGAGGAGCGGAGCCTTCCAAACGCGGAAGGCCAGAATGCCTCGTTGCACTTCGCCAAGTTCGAAGGTCTGCGGCGATTGCGAGGAGTACCAGATGGGATAGGAATCAAGCTTGCCATTTCGTCCGACGAGAGAACCGTTCCAATAGATTTCATACGCATCATCGATATGTGGCACTAAAAGCGAAAACCGCTGCACACCAGGGGCTGGAGTAAGGGCCACTTCGCACCTGTACCAGGCGAATCCTGTGAGCTTGGCATGGCCTTGTTTGCCCCAGGACTTGTCCGCAGTAAATTGTTCCCAGGAGAGGCGGTCGAAAGTCGGAGCAGCCCACGCAGGATCATCGCCAGGGTGGAACTGCCAAGGAGCGTCAAGGATGGCAGTTCCCTTGCCGAGGCCTTGAATCATGAAGGAAGAAATCGGCATCACCTTCGCGCTCGCTTGCCTCTCCTGTGCCAAAAGGGTGCCGGAGATAAATACTGCAACGGCAACTGCGCAAGTGAAGGAGAAGAGGCATGCTGGCATGTTCATAGAATACGGATTGCATTCAGATTTCGAAAAAGCGGGACATCCCAACGTCGCCGCTTCGCGAGCAATCTGTACGGCCACTACTGCACAATCGACCACTGCCCGGTAATTCAAGCTGCGCGGACAAACAGATCGATTCGTTCAAATACAGGCGTTTAAAACCCGTCGTAGGCCTTATTGAACTTTGGTCGGGGCTGTTCGTGAATGAACGCGGATACGTCGTAGGCCTCCTGGGGGGTGAGGATTCCCATACGATTCTGGGGCATGTTGTGTTGCACGAATGAAGCCATTTTGCGAATGCTGTACATTCCTGCTCCGTCGTTGAAAGAGCCGTCTCCCCACAGTGGTGGAAAAAGGTAGGGGTTGCCTTCCCCACTGTCCCCGTGACACCCGGCACACTGAGCCGAGTAAATCTTTGCGCCATGGACCGGATCGGGCTTGAGATCGGGCAAACTGACGAGGCCGCGCCCAAGATACGGCCGACTGTCGGGTTGAGGCTCGGAAAGCCACATGATGTAGTCGACGATAGCGTTCATGTCGGGGCTGCTATAACCAAGCGGCCTCCCGTTTTCGCTGCGGACGAAGCACTCTTCGATGCGGTCTTTGAGGGTGATGTTATGGCCGGCGCGCTGGCTGTACATAGGAAAAAGTGTAGGAATGCCAACGACAGGTGAGGCGAAAGGCTGTATCCCACCTTCGGCATGGCAACTGGCGCAGGCAATCTTCGCGTGCGTATATCTCGCGCCGGCGATCGGTGTCTCATCAAACAACAACTCGCCTTTATGAACGCTGTCGCGCTGTTTAGGATCGGAGATCGCATCAATGGAGGGTCTATGCCACATTCCATAGTGCCGCAATGACCTTGTCCTTGGTTGAAAAATGATGAGTTTGTGTAAACGAATGCCGATCGCAATGACACTGAGGTAGATGGCAACTACGCCAAAGATTAGAGCAAGATATCGTTTAGGCATCTCTTTTTTTGTCGTTGCTCTTCCGTGTTGCGTTTGCAATGTTGTCAGGATCGGCCAATGAAGAGAGCATCAAAAGGCTTCAAAGCTATGAACTCCGGTTCTTATCTCGAAGCTTCCTGATGGATCATCCAAGTTCGTTCCCAAAGCCATTTACCTCCCGCGATGGCGAGTGAACTGCACCCCCTGTAAGAAGACAAAATAGCTGCGGATTTATTCCCATAAATCAAAAAGATCTACTATTTTTCCCAGAACGCGCCAGTGAACTTTGATTACGCCTGGCGTTTTATGACAGTCATTCACAGCGGTCGCATTTCCACCTTTTGTCGCAGCTTTTTGAGGCGACTCTTTGCGATCTCATCTGTTGCCTCCGGGAGACTGGCAAACCCCATTCCCTCAATGCAGAACGAAGCCGACACTGCTCCACATAGGAGGGATTCCAATAGATCATCTTGCCTCGTAAGGCCGCCCAGCACACCTCCACAAAAAGCGTCTCCGGCACCAGTTGGGTCAGACACCTCAACCGGTACTGCGGGGATTTTGAGGTATTCTTCAGATCCAGCGAGATGAGCAATGGCACCCCGAGCTCCGCATTTAATTGCAATGAGAGCCACCTCAGGAAGAAGCCTTCGGAGCTGGCGGATTGCCTCGAGCGCGTTTCTGCCGGGAAATAGTGCAAGAACATCCTCTTGGCTCGGCATGAAGAGGTCCACTGCCCTCACCAACTCCATCACCTCCTCCAAGCTTCCATTCCTTAAAAGGTCATGATTATCCATGTCGAGCGATATAGAGTTGGTCCCTGACGCGCGGAGCTGTTTGATGAGCGGTTTTGTAACTTCGAAAGGCAACGGGGCGATATGGGCTACCACCTGATGACCGGATGCAGCGTCGGCCAACGTCGGACTAAAGTGAGACCAGTCTCTACTTTCGTTACGGGAGATGAAGTGGCGCCAGCCATCTTCTTCATAAAGTCCCCAGTTCCGCATTGTGTTCGGGATCGATCGGCAGCGCGAAAGGTCGATGCGCTTATCCAGTAAAGAGACCGGATAGTCTGCCCCAAGAGGAGCGACGATACTGGAGACCTTTGTCCAGAGCAACGCCCCCATCGCAGCATACACAGCACTTCCCCCGGGAACCCTCCAGCGCGTAGACCCATCGGCATAAACGAGATCATCGATGGTGAAATTGCCGTAGATAGCAGGCCCGGAGGTCATGCACCTTCCCCTGGGCGCACAAGAGTAAAGCCCATGATGGAAGAGTTGTGAAAAATCGTGCTGTAGAGACCTCGACGGCGTTGCCCATCGAATTGAACCTCGCGCATGAGCAGAAGAGGAAATCCTACTTTGATATGCAGTAGCTCGGAGTGCCTCTTGCCTGCTGCAACGGCGGTCAGAGCCGACTCGCTCGACATCAACTGCCGCTGAAGTTTGGTTGCCATGAATTCATAGATCGATCCTCCATCGAAGGTTTTGACAAGGGGCAACTTCCATGCCGCGTCCTCCAGCAGAGGGATATAGTCATAGGCAACGGCCAGGGGCTTCTCGTCAATGAGGCGGAGGCGAAAAATCTCGGCGACCGGGGAACCGACCGGTACTCCAAGTGCTGTCGAGACTTCGATGGTCGCAGCGCCTCGGCGAATCCTTAGGCCTTCAACGCGAGCTTCTCCACCCGTCTCGCGGATCAGATCCGACATGGAGTGCATAGAGTTCAGTGGGCTGCTCAGGTAGATAGGGCTTTCCGCTACGAAGGTTCCCACCCCGTGGCGAATGGTGAGTAGACCTTCGCGGGTCAGGAGGCGAGTTGCCTCGCGCAGAGTCTGCCGGCTGACGCCCAGTTCGCGTGAGAACTCCAATTCGCCTCGTAGTTGCACACCAGGCTGAAGCTTGCCGGAACGGACTTGTTCCCGGATAGCTTTCGCAATCCGCGTTGTGAGGTTCTCTCGCGGAACACCACTCCATATGCGATCCGAGAGCCCCCTGGTCGCATCCATACGCTCCGTTGAATTAGCCATGCGTGTCCATTATGCCAGTTGTCTAAAAGGATCATGGATCCCAAAAAGGTCAGAGGTCAGACGTCTGTCGTAAATTCATCCTCCGCTCATCTTCTGTTCTCAGAATGTTCATATGACTTCCATAAGTTCATTTCGAGGCTCCTCCAGAAACTCATGCCACAACCTCGAATTTTCAGAATCTGTTCTGTGATCACCGTTCAAGCTTTTTATCGTCATTCCGTCGACATAGCTGGCGTCGGCAGCGACTGACCTGAGAGATCTCGCCTCACGGACTGGCTGCGATCGACCGACTCCATTACTCAGCAGCCGTAAAGCTGAACTAAAAAATGAACTGGCCGCACTCCGGTGTGCGCCCATCCTTGACCTCATTGCAGAGTCGCGCCGCTGTGCGTGTGCGCGACACCATCACCAGGAGAAGCTCATGACGTATAAGAAAATGGCACGGTATATGTTGTTCTTCATCGCGCTTGCTGGAAGCTGCGCGCGACTTGCCGCGCAGACAGCTGTCGATGGAGCTATCGGCGGAACGGTGGAAGATAAGACGGGATCGACGGTCTCCAAGGCGACGATTCTGATCCATAACAACGGTACGAATGCCGAACAGACGACGCAGTCGGATGCTTCCGGCTTCTTCCGCGTCATCCATTTGCAGCCTGGTGTCTACACGGTCAGCATCTCCGCAACGGGCTTCATGCCGTACAAGACAGCGACGGTTGAGGTTACAGTGGGATCTTTGACGACAGTTCGGTCCAGCCTGACTTTGGAAGGAGCCGCAGAGACCGTCGAGGTAAGTAGCGCGTCGCCGATCATCAATACGATCAATAATGACTTCTCCAACACGATCGGTTTGCGTGAACTGGACGACCTGCCTGTCAACAACTACCGCTGGTCTGCGTATGCGCTCCAGGCGCCGGGTGTGGTCGAATCGGGTGGCTTCGGGCTGTTGAGCTTCCGTGGTCAGAGCACGCTTCTGAATAACGTGACGATTGACGGAGCCGACGACAACCAGGCCTTCTTCTCTGAAGAGCGCGGGCGAACCAACATTGGCTACTCGACGCCCAAATCGGCGATCCAGGAGTTCCAGATCAACACCTCCAATTATTCGACGGAGTATGGTCGCGCCGGCGGAGGTGTCGTGAACGCCGTGACGAAGAGCGGCAGCAACGTGTTTCACGGGGAAGGCTACTTTCTTGATCGCGACTCCGCGCTTGCGGCATACAACGATTTCACTACGCAGAACGTGCAGCAGACTCCTGGAGGTCCCTTCACGGCGATCCCGATCAAACCCACGGATATCAGGAAGCAGGAGGGCTTCGCGATCGGAGGTCCGATCCTGCACGATAAGCTCTTCTTCTTTTTCGCGCTCGATCGCTTCTATCGGACCTTTCCGATCATCACTGTTCCCAGTTCACCCTCGACCTTCTACGCCATCCCTTCCGCTACGTTGCCGGGCACGACAACCTGCCCTGATGGAGCGAATCCCATCAGCAGCATGACAAGCTCTTCCAACTTTGATCCAAACTTCTATGCCGATAGTGGCGCATGCACCGTTCAGACGAATCTGAAGCTGCCAACATACTCCGCGGGAGTCACAGACTACATCAGCGGCCAGGCGGGTCTGAACAGCCTTCTTGGCAAGGCGCCACGCTTCGCGGATCAAACACTGTTCTTCCCCAAGATCGACTGGCAGATCAACCAGCGCAATCATCTGAGCGGCGAAGTGAATCGCCTACGGTTTATTTCGCCCTCCGGTCAGCAGACGAACGTGACTGCGGCCTATGGAGTGCAGAGCATCGGCAATGTGTATGCAAGGGACACATGGGGTGTGGCGAGGCTGGATACCTATATCACCCCACAGACCAGCAATGAAGTTCGATATCAGTACAGCCGCGACTTCGAGTTTGCGGGCGCCGAGTCTCCGACCGCTTATGAGACGAGTACGCTGCTGAACACCTCGACGGGCTATGTCAATCCGCTTGGGCTACCACCAAATGTCTTTATCACCAGTGCCTTCCAGTTCGGAACGCCCACCTTCTATAACCGTCCTGCGTATCCGGATGAGCGCCGTTGGCAACTGAGCGATACGATGCTCTGGATTCACGGAAACCACAGCATTAAGTATGGCGTGGACTACATCCACACGAACGATCTGAGCGAGAATCTTACGAGCGTCTTCGGAGCCTACTCCTATGCTTCCCTCGGGACCTATTTCAGCGACCTCTTCCTGGCACAGAATCCGGCAACCGTTTCACAGGCGGCGCACTACTCCGGTTATCAGCAGGGGTTTGGTCCTCTCGGCTTTGAATTTCAGACCGCCGATTACGCAGGTTTCGTCCAGGACGAATGGAAGCTTACTCCACGACTTAGCGTAACCATGGGCCTGCGGTATGAATATGAGAAGACACCGGCACCACAGCTTCCCAACACGGCCGTTCCTCAGACCACGAGTATGCCGAGCGACAAGAACAATATCGCACCGCGTGTCGGCTTCGCCCTGGATGTCTTCGGGGAAGGAAAGACCATTCTGCGCGGGGGTTATGGCATTTTCAACGCGCGCCTGATCAACTCGACTATCTACAACGCGCTCGCGCAGACGGGAGCCGCAGGCGGGCAGGTTCAGAGTCCGAATCTTCTCCCGGGTAATCCTGGAGCTCCAGTCTTTCCGCAGATCATCTCCGGTTCTCTGACCTCGTCGGTTATTCCGAACGTGATCTTCTTCGATCCTCACTTCCAGCTGCCCCAGATTCATCAGGCCGATCTGAATATCGAACAGGACCTCGGTGAGAAGACGGTAGTTACTCTAAGCTGGTTGGGATCCTTCGGCCGCGAGCTGCCCAGCTTCGTTGATACCAACCTTCCTAATCCTGTGAATGTGGCTTTCACGGTCGCGAATAACAACTCCTCGGGCCTATTGCCGAACGGGGCAGTTTTCAATGTTCCCTTCTATGGGTATCCGGTCAAGTCGCCCGCTACAGGTTCGCCCGCTGCTCCGGCCGTCGTCAACTTCGGGCGGCCCGACGCACACTATGGAGCGAAGACTGACATCTTCAGTGGTGTGAACTCAAACTATGAGGCTCTGGTTGCCCAGATCAGACATCAGTACAACCATCACCTCCAGTTTCAGGCAAGCTATACGTGGTCTCATGCGCTGGACTACGGGGAGAACAACACTACTTTTTCGAACAGCAACAGCCTTCTCGATCCAAGGAACATTCGCGCCGAGTATGGTAACTCCGTGCAAAACGTACCGAATCGCTTCATCCTCACGGCTGTGGTTGATTCTCCCTGGCAGGCACACGGTTGGAAGAGCTTTCTGCTGAATGGATATCAGTTCGCTCCGAGCTTTTCCGCGCAGAACGGTGAGCCCTACTCTCCAACCATGAATGGAAGCCCACAGACCCTCGCTTCCTCATCGAGTGTCACGGGCTATATCACGGGCGTCAGCACCGGATATAACGGAGCCGGCGGCTCGACACGCATCCCAGGCTTCGCTCGTAACGCATTCCAGCTTCCGAGTACAGAAGTCTTCGACACGCGAGTATCGAAGCGGCTCCGTTTCAGGGAACGCTATGACATGGAGTTTCTTGCCGAGGCGTTCAACCTTCTCAATCACCAGAACATTACAGCGACGAACACTACAGCCTATGCGTTTGGCACGGCTACAAATGGCGGGACGACCTACAGCACTCTGACGCAGTACACAGGGGCTGCGTTCGGTTCGGTGAGCAACTCAAATAACAACACGATCTACACGCCTCGGCAGATTCAGCTGGGAGCTCGGCTCCATTTCTGAAGGATGGATGGGTGCGATCGCCGCACCCATCCATCAAGACGTACGCTCATTAAACTGAAAAACGTGATTTGCAGATAAGGAATGACCATGCACACTCGTCGTAATTTTCTCAAGGCAGCAGCTATGCTCTCCGGCGCGGGTATGGTATCCGGCGTCGTGCCCGAATCGATCCAGCGCGCCTTCGCTATCGAAGCGCCCCCAGGCTCCAGCTATATCGATGCGGAGCACATTGTGATCCTGATGCAGGAGAACCGTTCCTTCGATCATGCGCTCGGGAGCCTGCAAGGCGTACGTGGCTTCAACGATCCGCGTGCGATCCGGCAGGCGAACGGCAATTCTGTCTTCGTACAAACCGACGCTGCTGGCCAATCCATCGCTCCGTGGCGTCTGGATATTAAGGACTCGCGTATTACATGGATGGGTTCGGTCCCGCACTCCAGGCATAGCCAGGTGGATGCGTGGAATGAGGGGCATCACGACGGATGGCTTGAGGCCAAGCGCTCCGGAAATCATGAATACTCCTCTCTGCCCCTCACCATGGGCCACTACACCCGGGAAGACCTGCCGTTTTATTACGCGCTGGCCGACGCATTCACGGTGTGCGATCAGAACTACTGTTCCGTGATGACCAGTACTACGCCAAATCGAAGCAGCTTTTGGACCGGGACGGTTCGCGACGCACAGCGAACCGACTCCAAGGTCTACATGCGGAATGACGAGATCGGGAAGGGCGGCATGACCTGGAGAACCTATCCAGAGCGTTTGCACGAGGCAGGCATCAGCTGGAAGTTCTATCAAAACGAGCTGACGATGAGTGGAGGGATGAGCCACGAGGAAGAGGCATGGCTCTCCAATTACGGGTGCAACGTCCTCGAGAACTTTGCGGCCTATAACGTAGAGGCCTACCCAGGCAGCACGCTCGCGATGCAGCAGATGATTGCCTCCCTCACGCGCCAGGTCGATGACCTGGAGAATAAGATCGCCTTGCAGGGATCACATTCCCCGACGGAACTGCACGATCGCCTGGCAAGCAGGAAACAACGTATTGAGGATTTGAAGAGAGCGCTGACCAACAGCGGCGAAGACCGCTATAAGCAACTCGATGAGGCGCAGCGCGCGCTCCACCATGCGGCCTTCGTGACCAATGCGGTCGATCCACATTATCGGAGTCTGGAAGCGATTTCGTTTGAGGATGGCACCAAGGAACAGTCGATGAACGTGCCCAAAGGCGACATCCTTCACCAGTTCCGCAAGGATGTCGACGAGGGCAAACTTCCTACCGTCTCCTGGCTGAGTGCGCCGGAGAAGTTCTCCGATCACCCCAGTTCGCCCTGGTATGGTGCGTGGTATGTCTCCGAGGTCATGAACATTCTTACGAAGAATCCCGAGGTGTGGAAGAAGACGATCTTCATCCTGACCTATGACGAAAATGACGGCTATTTCGACCACGCACCCTCCTTTGTCGCAGCCGATCCGAAGCGGCCCGAGACCGGTGGAGCCTCTGCGGGAATCGATACGGGACTCGAATACACCTATGCGCACGATGAGTTGGTTCAAGGCGTTTCCGCAAAAGATGCCCGTTCGGGGCCCATCGGCATGGGCTTTCGCGTCCCTATGGTCATCGCCTCTCCATGGACGCGTGGTGGCTGGGTGAACTCACAGCTCTTCGACCATACCTCGACGCTGATGTTCCTCGAAGATTTCATGCAGAAGAAGTATGGCAAGACGGTGCGGGAGGAAAACATCAGTTCCTGGCGCCGAGCTATCGCGGGCAACCTGACCTCGGTCTTGCGGCCTTACGATAAAGCGGATCCGAGCCTCGATTATGTAAACCGTGACAGGTTCGTCGTGAGCATCCAGAAAGCGCGCGAGAAAGAGATACCGTCCGGATACAGGGTTCTGACCAGCGGACAGATCGAGGAGATCAATCGCAGTCCTCTCCGCTCCTCACTCATGTCACACCAGGAGCCGGGCGTTCGGCCTTCATGTGCACTTCCCTACGAGCTTTATGCCGATGGAGAAGTCAGTGCTGACCGGACGGTATTCTACCTTCGCATGACCGCGTCAAACGAGGCGCATGGGAACCGCGCGTCAGGTGCCCCGTTCAACGTATACCTTCGCAACCTCCATTCGGAGGAGAAGGGGAGCCCCGCCATGAGGGTTGCGACCTACGCTGTAAAGTCAGGCGATACACTTAAGCAGGCAATCCCGCTTTCGCTCTTCGCGGGCGGACAATATTTGATCGATATCCATGGGCCGAACGGTTTCTTCCGATCGTTCGCAGGCAACGCCCAGGAACCGCTCCTCGAGATACGCACTGGATATGAGCGAAAAGATGTCCTGCTCACGGGGAACGTCGAGGTGAAGCTGCGCAATACCGGCACGCAGCCGCACAGGATTACAGTGAGCGACAACGCTTACAAAAACGAATCCGTGGTAAAGACGATAGGAGCGGGGCATGAGGTGAATGTGCTGCTGAACCTGAAGAAGAGCCACGGCTGGTATGACTTCACCATAAAATCCGAGAGCTCCGCGAGCGGGGCACGCTTCGCAGGACGCGTGGAAAGCGGACGTTCCAGCTTCAGCGATCCGTTCATGGGAGCTATCCTCTGACCTCTCCATTCAACGGAGCCGTCGGAGTCATCATCTCCTCCGCGGTGCTCCAAAAAGCCTGAGCAGCGGGAAACCTGCTCAGGCGCAGTATCTCCTCCGCCTGAGCAGGAGATTGGGCGGCAGCGCACTTCCAGCTGCATTAGCGTCTATCCTAAGAACGTCGCGAAATCTCGCGAACGATCGGATATGGGGATGACTTCATTGAAAGAGCTAGTTAATCGACCTGCAAACTTACCAACCAACCCGCATTTCTCGTCAGGGCCATGCGCGAAGCGGCCAGGCTGGTCGCTTTCCGCTCTGAGTGACGCCCTCGTCGGACGTTCGCATCGCTCCAAGCGAGGCAAAGCGAAGCTTGAAGAAGTGATCCAGCTTTCCCGTGAGATTCTCGGCATTCCCAGCGACTACCGTATCGGCATCGTCCCTGGCTCGGATACCGGCGCGATCGAAATGGCTCTGTGGTCGATGCTTGGAGCGCGCAGCGTTGACGTGCTGGCATGGGAGAGCTTCGGCAAGGAGTGGGTGACGGACATCACAAAGCAGCTCAAGCTGACCGACGTGAATGTCTTTGAGGCCCCCTACGGCGAGCTTCCAAAGCTTGAACAAGTCGATTCGACCAGAGACATCATTTTCACCTGGAACGGGACCACCTCGGGCGTTCGCGTACCGAACGGAGACTGGATCTCCGAGACACGCGAGGGACTGACCTTCTGCGATGCGACCTCTGCGGTTTTCGCGATGGACATGCCATGGAAGCTGCTGGATGTCACAACCTGGTCGTGGCAGAAGGTGCTTGGTGGTGAGGGAGCGCACGGCATGATTGTCCTCAGCCCTCGCGCTGTGGAGCGATTGACTTCCTACAAGCCCCCCCGGCCGCTTCCCAAGATTTTTCGCCTTGTGAAGGGTACCGAGTTGATCGAAGGAATCTTTAGCGGCGAAACGATCAACACTCCATCGATGCTGGCTGTTGAAGATGCTCTTGATGGGTTGCGCTGGGCAAAATCGATTGGCGGAATTGGCGAACTGATCGGAAGATCCGAAAGAAACCTCAAGGCAATCTCCGAATGGCAGCAGACAAGTTCCTGGGCTGCTTTCCTCGCAAAGGACACCGCCGCAAGATCCTCCACCTCGATCTGTCTCGCGATCAATGACCCCGAATTCGTGCAATGGGATAGCAAAAAGCAGGCCGCGTTTCTAAAATCCCTAACGGGCCTGATCGAAAAGGAAGGCGCCGGATTCGACATCGCCTCTTACCGCGATGCACCTTTGGGCCTGAGGATCTGGGGCGGCGCCACTGTAGAGACGAGCGATATCAAATGTCTTCTTGAGTGGCTCGACTATGCTTTCAAAACAACGAAGAGCAGCATGCTTGATTAGCATGCCGGTGGCGATCTTGACTCACCATTCTTCGCAAGCCCCGGACCTGAGGACTTGCGGAGAATGGCAGAAATTATGGCATGGTCAGACTGATTCAAAACCCCGTATGTAGGGCGTATTTGGAGGCCGCTGCCCAGTTTCAAAGAGCGGCCCGTGGGTCGAGCGATATTGCATGTTCATGTACGGCGTATCGATGCGTCGTCCGACGGCAAAGTAACGGCCGTTCTCCCAGTTTGATTCCATGTAGTAGTTCGTGATCCCTGTGGACAGAAGCAGGCGTTCTGCATTAAAGGGTTCCTTTCGGGTCAGCATCATCTCGGTGATCCAGTGCTCGTGAGCGTTCGCGGCATGGTACTGCGAAACTGGGCCGGGCCAGCCGAGCATCGAGACGATCGTCGGCTCTTTCTGTCCCGCGATTTCGCCGGCATAGGTCCAACCCACACCACTGCCCGCAATTATCGCTGCTTTGGTGCCATCATTGTATTCCACGATACAGACGTTGGGTCGACTGCCTTCCTGAAAGTATCCCGGCTTCAGATCAAATTTTTTTCGCACTGCTTCAAGCAGGTTGCTTGCCCAAGAATTTTGTTCGATCCACTTCCACGTTTCAGGGCCCCGAATGGACTGCACCGACTTGACGCCTGTCTCACCGCCCTTGCGGCGGTCGACAAAGGCCTGGAGCGTGTCAATGCAATGGAAGATGGCTCCCTCGTCTGCGGCGTTTCCAACCAGGATCGAGTTCTTGATAGGCGTCTCGGTAGCGAGCTCTATTTCGGGCTTGCGGAAGAAAGTCGGAATAGAAGAACCCCCGGTGAGGGGGAAGTTCAGTTCACGGGATTTATCAAACATCCACTTGGCGTCGTCCCAGTTGTAGGAGAGGTGCTTGTCGTTGAACACGGGCACCGAGCGTTTGCTCTGCTCGAAAACCCGGATCACCTGCTGGTAAATCCACCAGCGCGGCAAGAGCCAATGCCCCTTGAGATCGGTTGGATAATTTCCATGCTCTGCGACGATGACAACGCCATCCACAGCAAGTTCCTTCCCGCCAAGTGTTACAGCGTCGCCAACCGACTTATAGATGGGAATGTTCTTCGCTTTGCATACTTTCTGGCCCAGTAGGCTCGTATCCAGCTGATGGATGTAAACGGAGACCACGTCCACCCGCGAAGGAGTGTGGGCGCCATGCCACCAGTAACCATCGATCAGCTTGTTGACGATCCAGTCTGCATGGGAAGTCGGCAGGCCCCAATAGCTGATGAGACAGGCGATACGAGGCCGCTTTTGCGGAGTCTGCGCAGTGGCATCGGGTGCTATACCGGTCATAGCAGCCAAACCAGCCATGCTGGTGATTCCGAGCATCTCGCGGCGGGTGAGGAAAGTCGATGTATCTGGAGTCCCGGCTGCAACTTCGAGTGGTTTCTCTTCCATATGGCTACTTGATCCCATCGGTCATAGATTTCTTTCTTACAACAGAAGCAGCCACAGAATGCTCTAGATCTTAGCTACTTCTTCTACTTTGTCGCCTTCGCCCGGGGCCAGGAAGAGGTTGGCTTCGAGGCCGTGCTGGCGGTTGTAGAGTTCGCTGTAGCGGCCGTTGAGTGCATAGAGTTCGGTATGCGTGCCGCGCTCTACGATACGGCCCTTTTCTACAACGAGGATCTGGTCGGCGTTTCGGATCGTCGAGAGACGATGTGCTATGACAAAGGTCGTGCGGCCCTCCATAAGGTAGCTCAGGCCTTTCTGAATCATGGCTTCGCTCTCGGAGTCGAGTGAGCTGGTGGCTTCGTCGAGGATGAGGATGCGCGGATCCGCAAGGATGGCGCGCGCGATGGAGAGCCGCTGGCGCTGGCCGCCCGAAAGCTTGACGCCGCGTTCGCCGACGATGGTTTCGTAGCCTTCCGGGAAACGCTCCGCGAACTCATCCACACGGGCGATGTGAGCCGCAGTGAGAAACTCTGCTTCCGTGGAATTGGGTCGCGAGAAGAGGATATTTTCGCGGATGGTACCGTCGAAGAGGAAGGTCTCCTGCAGAACCACGCCGAGTTGCGAACGGAAACTGCCCAGGTTAGCGAACGCGAGGTCGATCCCATCGATCATGACGCTGCCGCTGCTGACGGTATGGAAGCCGCAGATAAGCGAGATGATGGTAGATTTGCCCGAGCCGGAGGAACCTACAAGAGCGGTGACAGTACCGGGTGCGGAGTGAAATTCGATATTGTGCAGGACAGGTTTGCCCGGTTCGTACTCGAACGAAACATCCTCGAAGTCCACATGGCCGACGATCTTGGGGAACATTGCGGAACGGGTCGGATCGGAGTCTTCCATCGGCTCATTCAGAATGTCCGTGGTGCGATCAATCCCGGCGAGGGCCTCCGTGAGTTGCGTGCCGATGGAGACCAACTGGGCGATGGGCGCGATCATGAACGCCAGGAACATCACGTAGGTGACGTACTCACCTTCCGTAAGGCGTCCGGCGGCGTGCTGATGGGCACCGAGGTACATGATGAGTGCGCCGACGACACCGAGAACAGCCGTGGAGGCCAGAGCCATGAGCGACTGCGCAGTGAGGGAGCTGATGACGTTGCGAAGGAGACGCTCCGCGCCGCGAGCGAAGACATCGGCTTCGACCTGTTCGGCGTGATATCCCTTGACGACGCGGACGCCACCGAGAGATTCCGTGAGACGGCCCGTGACCTCCGCGTTGATGCGTGCGCGCTCGCGGAAGATCGGACCGATAACTTTGAAGCGCGCTGAAGGATGAGGGAGAAGACCATCAGGATGAAGAAGGTGACGAGCGTCATCTGCACGCTGAGATGGATCAGGTAACAGAACGCAAAGATGGCGGTGAGCACGCCACCGATGAAGTCGATGACGCCGGTCCCGATAAGATTGCGCACACCTTCGACGTCGGTCATGATGCGCGCGACGAGGGTGCCGGTGCGGTTTTCATCGTAAAACGCAACGGGCAGGCGACCGATGTGGGCTTGAACCTGCATCCTGAGCTCGGTGATGAGGCGCTGGCCTGCCTTGGAGAGCAGCTGCGTGAGGGCGTATGAGGTCACGGCCTGCGTCAGCGTAGCCAGGGCGACGGCTCCCACGATCTTGGACAGAAGGCCCATGTTGCCAGCCTTCATGACGTCATCGATGAGATAACGGGCGGAGGCAGGAAGGATGAGACCACTGGCGCGGTTAACGACCATGATGGCAAAGCTGGCGATGAGGAGCCACAAGCGCGGCTTGACCAGCTTCCAGACCTCTGGCATTACCTTGCGCAGCTTGGGCTTTGAGCGCGCGGCAGTCATCTCCGCCACAATGCCGCGTCCCGTGCTGCGTGCAGGCCGGTCGGCGCGCATTTCCCCAAAACCACCGTGTCCCATCGATCCCATGCTTGTGCTGTCTCCTGCCTGCTGAGTTTTCTTCGTGTGGCTATTGGATGCGAGCGCGTCGAGCGGCGATGAAACTTCTTACGCAGAGAACAGTGAAGATAAGGCAGATGAGGGCCATGAGCATCTCTTCGATGACGGCGCGGGGATGAGCGACGGCCATGCCGCGGAGCATGTTAATAAAGGGTTTGAGTGCGCGCACGAAGGGAAAGATAAAGCCGACGAAGCCGACAGTAACTGCGATGTGCATCCAGAGCATGCGTTTTTTGCTGTCCGGTGTGCGGGCGAGCGAGCCGAAAAGTATGAGAAGAATCCCGAAGATTGCTGGAATCAGGGAGGTAGGCGCGTGCGGAATGGTCACGAACCAGGTTGCGAGACCGAGGATGATAAGAAGTGCGCCAAAACGCATGGTGAGATTTGCCATTGGGAAATGCTGCTCCTTGAGGTGCTGCAGGTGATAGGACAAGCATAGCGCTTTCAGGGCTTTGGCGGACTTATCGTAGAGTAGCGGAGAGATCTGTTGTGATCGCGCGGAGCGATCGGATGCGCCTTTGGCGCATAGCAAAAGCAGATTTCTCCGCTCCCGCTGCGCGCTCGGTCGAAATGACGGTCATGTGGTGTAGGGCGTCTGAGGTCTCTGTCATCTCGACCGGAGCGACAGCTTTATCGTCGCGTAGTGGAGAGGTCTGTTGGTTAGGCGACACCTGCGGCTTGATGCATGGCGGTGAGGACGTCGGACGGCTTCCAGTCCCCGCCGGGATACCAGGCGGCGATGCGTCCCTGGCGGTCGATTAGAAGCGTGGAAAGAGAGTGGTTGAGAGAGTTCGCCTCGCCGGGGGTCACGCCGACGTTAAAGAAGTGTTCCATGGCTGAGAGATCGGCTTTCGCCGGTGCAACGAACTCCCAGTGGTCAAACTGCTCTTTGGTGTATTTACCTGTGTAAGCACCACCGTAGCTGCGTAAGACGGCAGGCGTGTCGTAGGCGGGGTCGAAGCTGATGCTGAAGAGATGAGTGTTTTTGTAGAGCGCAGGATTTTGTGCGATCTGTTGATCGATGGTGGCGAAGTTGCGGCTCATCTTAGGGCAGAAGTCAGACAGGGGGCAGCGCGTATAGATGAAGGTGATGAGGACGGCTTTGTTTTTGAACTGGGAGAGATGAACACTGCGCCCGCTTTGGTTGATGAATTTGAAGTCAGGAACCTGGTCGCCGGGCTGGGGGACGTGATATTCCGATATGGGTTTGTAGTCCGGTTTGGCCTGGGCGGTGACGACGACCTGGTCTAGGCGGGAATCATGGTACTCTCCGTCCGAGTCTTTCAAAACCAGAAGACGGGCGGTGATGCGGTCGCCGGGGTGAAGCTCTGAGATCGTGGAGGGATACTTCAACTTGTAGGGCATTGTCATGGCTTCCATGAAACCGGGGATAGCCTCGTGCGCGAGGGTCACTTCTCCGGTGGAGGCCTCTGTGGAGATGACTTTTCCACGAACGGTGTAGCTCATCTGTTGTCCTTGCACAGGAGCGGCGGGCGACGGGGGCTTGCACCCGAGAACGGTGCACAGGAGCAACAAAGAGAGCAAGAGTTTGGGCATGTGGGAGCCTCCGGTTCCAAGCTGATGATACCCCGCAAAAGGCGTATAAAAGGAGAAGTGAGCGCCACCCTGCCGATAGTCGAACAAGCGATGGACGCCCTCTCCCGTGGGGCGCTGGTGCTGACCTCCAACCAGCGCGCGGCGCGTACGCTGCGTCTGCATTTTGAGCGGACAATGCGCACAGAGGGCCGTTTGGGCTGGCAAGCGCCACAGATATTGACCTCGGACGGATGGATTGCCGATCAGTGGCGCAGGATGCTCATCGAAGGTGTAACGGATCGTATTCTGCTGAATCGTGCGCAGGAGCGCCGGGTGTGGATGCGGGCGATTGAGGCAACGACGGACGATGGGAGCCTGCTTTCGACGCGTGCGATGGGCGAGATGGCCTCGGAAGCTGCGCGGTTGCTGTCGCAGTGGAATGCTCATGAAGCGTTTATGGACTTCCAGTCGGGCTCAAGTGGACCTGACGTGGCGCTTTTTGGCAGGTGGCTGAAGACGTTTGAAAAGATGTGCGACGAGCAGAGGTGGGTTTCTGGATCGCTCGCGGCCAGCAGACTTGCGCGTTCCCTGCGCGATGGTCGATTTTCTGTACCCGTGGTCGAGATTCTGCTGGTGGGTTTTGACAGGGTTCTGCCTTCTCAGGGCGTTGTAATCGATGCGATGGCAGAGCGTGGGGCCTCGGTTCATCATGCGATGCAGCCAAAGCATGCGGAGAATCTAACCTTGGCTACGCTTGCGGATGATCGTGAAGAACTGATTGCCTGTGCGGAATGGGTGAAGGATCTGCTCACACGCGAGGATGCCGGAACGATTGCGGTGGTGGTGCCCGACCTCGATGACGCGCGCGAAGAGATCGATCGCGCCTTTCGCGAGCGGATTGCGCCATGGAGTTATGAGTTGGGCAGTGAAAGCGCGCCGCCGTTTGAGTTCTCGCTGGGCGACGCACTTTCGAAGACGACCATGGTGCGGGATGCGCTGCTGCTTCTCCGGTGGGTGCATGGGCCTGTGGAGCTAGAACAGCTGAGTCAGCTTGTTCGGAGCCCCTTCCTGGGAAGTGAAGCGGATATCAGCGAGCGCGCCCGCTTCGACGCACAGGTGCTGCGTAGAAGAAAGCGTCTGACTCTGGAGCTTGAGTTACGCGAAGCGGCGAAGATGCTGATCTTTGCAAAGGGCGATGCGACTCCACACCCCAGTCTTCAATCTCTTTCTACCGCACTGATGCATGCGCAGAAGCTGGTGCAGTCGCGCATGAAGAAAGCGGCTGGTTGGTCGGAGTGGAGCGATTTGGTTCGTGAGGTACTGGAAGCGGCCGGATGGCCGGGGCCGAGGTCGGCAGACAGCCGCGAGTTTCAATTGCGCAAACGATGGGATGACCTGCTGGACGAGTTGGCAGGGATGGACGCTTTAGGAGAGCGCGTCACGTACGAAGAGATGCTTTCGACGTTGCGCAGCATGGCGGAGGAGACACTGTTTGCTCCGCAGTCACGCGGCGCACGAATTCAGATCATGGGACCGATGGAGGCTGCGGGCAGCCATTTTGAAGGTGTGTGGTTTCTGCATGCGGACGATATGCGTTGGCCGCGTAAGAGCGCTACAAGTCCTCTGCTTCCATGGACGCTTCAGAAAGAAGTGGGTATGCCGGGTGCCGCTCCCGCTACGGATTTTGCGTTTGCGCGTGCTGTGACGGAGCGCCTTGCGGCGAGCGCTGGAGAGGTAGTTTTCAGTTATGCGGTGACACGGGCGGCAGGAACGATGAGACCCTCACCAGCTGTGATGGCGCTACCTCATTTAGGGAAATGGGAGAACACGAAGTGGGAGAGCACGTTGCCGCCTCCTTCCGAAACGTCCGCAGAGGTAATGGAGGAAGTGGAAGACAATACTCCCCTTCCCGCTCTCAGTGGCGAGCGACTGCGCGGTGGCGCGATGATTTTTGAATTGCAGGCGGCGTGTGGATTCCGAGCCTTTGCCGAGGGACGACTGTTTTCAAGCCAGCCGGATGAAGTCGATGCGGGCATGAGCGCGTCGGAGCGCGGGAATGCTACACATGAGGCGCTGGAGAAGTTCTGGAAACGTACGAAGACGCAGGCAGAGTTGGAACGGCTGAGCACCGAGATCGATCCGCGCACTGGACGGACGAAGCGCGATGCCGTTCTGGATACCTGCATCGCGGAGGCGCTGGAGGTCTCCGACGCACCGTGGGAGCGGGCGTATCTGGCGGTGGAGCATCGCAGGCTGCATGGGCTTTTGAGCCGGTGGCTGGAGGTTGAGCGCAAGAGGCCTGTACCCTTTGAGGTTCGCTACACGGAACATGAGGTCAAGGAGACGAGGATTGGCGATCTGCACCTGAGACTGCGTGTGGATCGCGTGGACGAGATTGCGGGAGAGAATGGGCCTGAGTTTGTGTTGATCGATTACAAGACGGGCAGGTGTTCCCCTTCCGACTGGCTGGGAGAAAGACCGGATAAGCCGCAGCTTCCGCTCTATGCGATTGCGGGCGAGTTGGAAGATGTAGGCGGTATTGGATTTGCCAGCTTGAGGCCGGCGGAAAAAGATCTCTGGCTGCGCGGGGCCACACGTTCTCCTAATGTCTTTCCTCCTCGAAAGACACGATCTGCTGACCTCGACTTCGATCAACAGATGCAGGAGTGGCAGGAGACTCTCTTGGGACTGGCAGAATCTTTTGCTTCGGGTGAAGCGGCGGTGGGACCGAAGAAGTATCCGGATACCTGCAAACACTGCGGACAGCGGCTGCTATGCCGCCTTGATCCGGCAACGCTGATGGAGTTGGGCGACGAGGAAGACTCCGAGGACGACGAAGCGTGAGTTCTCGTCCGGCGGATTGGTTTGAGCGTGAACAGGCCCTCGATACGACACGATCGTGGATCGTGGAAGCCCCCGCGGGTTCGGGTAAAACAGGGCTTCTGATACAGCGATACCTGAAGCTGTTGCTCGATCCGCAAGTGGAATCGCCTGCGCAGGTCCTTGCGATCACGTTTACAACGAAGGCGACGGAAGAGATTCGCAACCGAATCCTCTCCGCGCTTTCTTCCGCTGCTCAAAATGCTGAAGCCGACGGTTACGAACGAACGACGCGGGAGCTGGCGAGGCAGGTGTTGGCCCGGGATACGGAGCTTGGCTGGCAGTTGCTGCAGCAGACGGAGCAGTTAAACATTCGCACGATCGATTCCCTGGCGGCGGAGATTTCGCGGTCGATGCCTGTGCTGTCCGGGGGGTGGGGAAAGCTGCAACCCGCTGAGGACGCGTGGCCCCTCTATGCGCGTGCGGCCCGGCGGGTGATGCTGAAGCTCGGTGGAGAAGATCGCGAACTACATCAGGCGATTGAAACGATCCTTCTGCATCGCGATGCGAATCTGGCAGGCGTGGAAGCGCTGATCTGCGGCATGTTGCAGAAACGTGAGCAGTGGGGCAGTCTGATTCCACTGCGTGGCGCGGAACTGACGGATGAGTTTCTGGATGAGCAGGTGCTGCCGCGCCTGAACGAGGCGTTAGAGCACAACGTCTGCGTGTCGTTGACGCGGTTACAAAAAGCATTTCCCCGGACGAGTCTTGCACGGGTGGCGCAGATCGCCGAGAGTCTGTGCAACGAACCGGGGTACAAGGACAAGGAAAACTTCCTGATTCCCTGCCGGGAGCACCTGTCTCCTCCGGGAACGGAGTGCGGCCATCTGCCGTATTGGGTGTCGCTGATCGCTCTTCTGATGACGAAGGACAAGGATGGATGGCGGAAGAGCTATCAGTCCAACCATGTAAATCTGATCATTCCGAAGCCCGTGCAGGCGGAGTTGAAGGAGCTGGTCGACTCGATTCGAAGCCCTGAACTTTCAGCGGCCATTGAGGCTGTTCGTTCCGCACCGTCGCCTCCGTATCCGCCAGAACAGTGGGTTGTGGCCAAGGCGTTGTTTCGTTTACTGCGCAACGCGCTGGGTGAACTACGGCTTGTTTTTGCTGAGGATGGCGAGTGCGACTTTACCGAGGTCTCGCTTTCCGCGCGTGAGACGTTGCGCCATGGCAATGGCAAGGGTGATCTTGCGGCGATGATGGGCATGCGTATGCAGCATCTGCTGATGGACGAGATGCAGGACACCTCCGCGAGCCAGTATGACCTGTTGCAAACGTTGACCTCGGGCTGGGACGGATCGAGCCAGACGCTCTTTTTGGTGGGCGATCCGAAGCAGTCGATCTACCTTTTTCGCGAGGCAAAGGTCGAACTATTCCTCAAGGCGCTGGCGACGGAGCGGCTGGGCGACGTGCCGTTGGGCCGTTTGGTGCTGACCTCCAACTTCCGTTCGCAGGAACGACTGGTGAAAGGATTCAACGAGATCTTCCGCCTGCTCTTTCCGGAGCGCGATGGAGAGATCGTCTATCACGATGCGACGGCTGAGGTTCCAGCGCTTGAGCATGAGCTTCGCTGGCATGCGACGGCACTTCCATACACCGATCAAAGCCAGGCTGGAGCTCATAAGAAGCAGCACGAACGGGAGCAGGCGGAGGAGGTTGCGAGCCTGCTGCATGACTGGCGTTCCCGGCCCGAGGCTTCTTCTGCGGCCGTTCTGGTACGCACGAAGACACATGCGAGCCTGATCATGGAGGTGCTGGCGGAGGCGGGGATCCCGTACCGCGCGATGGAGATGGAGCGGCTTGCGGACCGGCAGGAGGTTCTGGACGTGCTGTCCCTGACACGCGCGCTTCTGCATCCGGCTGACCGGACGGCGTGGCTTGCGGTCTTGCATGCTCCGTGGTGTGGGCTCGGGCTTGCGGACCTGCATCTGCTTGCGGCGGGCGATGACCCTGCGCAGGCACAGCGGCCTTTGGAGCAGATGCTGCCTGAGCGCATGAAGCTCCTCTCCGAGCCTTCGCGAATCCGCGCGGAGAAGACGTGGGCTATTCTTTCCGCGGCCCTCGGACAGAGGGGGCGTATGCCCTTGGTGCGCTGGGTGGAACATACGTGGCACCTGTTGGGCGGGGACCTCTGCGCCGGACCCGAGGGTTCGGCCAATGTGACTCGGTTCTTTCATCTTTTAGAGAAGATGACGGCGCATGGGGCGGAGCCAAATCTTTCGGCGCTGCAGGAATCACTACAGAAACTCTTTGCCGAACATGCGGCCTCTCCGGATGCGGTCGAGATTCTGACGATCCATAAGGCGAAGGGATTGGAGTGGGACCTGGTAATTGTTCCTTCGATGGAAAAGACCTCGAAGCGGAATGACTCTTCCCTGCTCGATTGGGCGGAGTTTCAATATGCGGATGAGGTTGGAGAGATGTCGCATCTTCTGCTGGCGCCGATCCAAAGCAGTTCGGGCAAACCGGGTTCTCTGAACGATTTCATCCGTGGTCATCATCATGGCCGAGAAGAAGCCGAGTTGAAGCGGCTTCTTTATGTCGCGACCACACGGGCGCGGAGCGCACTGCATCTGTTTGCTTCTCCTTCGACCAAGAAAGACAAAAGCGTGGGAGCGCGCCGGGGAACGCTTTTACATGCTGCCTGGCCGATTGCAGAGGCTCTGTTTGCTGAGCCTGCTCCGACCTCTGCAAAGGTACTCTCCTGGCCGAATGTAGCCTCGGTGCCAGAGGGGGGAGACGGTCTGGAGCTTGCCGCTGCTGGAGAAGTCGCGGCGAAGAGACCCCTTCTACGGAGGTTGCGCGCTGATTTCAATCCCAGGGAGCGGCTACTTGCAACGAAGCCCGAGGGAACCGCGGGTTTGGATGTTCCGGCGCTTCCGGCGTTTCAGCGCTCCGGTGGATCGCTCGAAGTGCGTGCCGTGGGTGAGACGGTGCATGCTTTTCTCGAAGAGGTCGCCGCTCGCGTGGCGGAGGATATGTCTGAGGGCATCGCGGCGGATGCAGCCTTCGAGCAGTCGTTTGGGAAACTCAGCTCGACCAGGAGCCGCATGACGAACTATGCACGGTCGCAGGGGCTTTCGCCTCGCGATGCGGAGCGTGCGGCAGGACTCGCATTGGTCGCTCTTGAGTCTGCGCTGTCGAGCAGGACGGGACGGTGGCTTCTGCATCCTCATCCCGGAGCGCAGAGCGAGTTTGGGTTGCATACGGGCGATCTGGACTCTCCGGGAGTGCATATCCGGATGGACAGGACGTTTCTTGCCGGGGACAGACCAATGGCAGAGGGTGTGTCTACGCGATGGATTATCGACTTTAAATCCTCCGAACATGGAGATCCCGATCGTGCCTACTTTGGTGTGCAACGCGCAAAGTACCTGGGACAGATGCAGACCTACGCCCAGGCGGCGCGTGCGGCGGGAGAGCAGGCTGCGATTATGCTGGGGCTGTATTTTCCTCGCATGGATCGCCTGATCTGGTGGCAGGATAAAGGGGAAGGGTGGCAGATTTCATGATGAGAGCGCAAGTTACAGATCTTCCGGCCAACCCTACGGTCTCCGTGGCACTCCATGAGGTGAGGGGTGATGATGAGTTTTGCTGATTGGCTGTTAGCTGATCTCCGTGTTCCGACCACAAAACTGGAACATCCACCCGAAAATGCCTGGTGGCGGGTCATGTGCCTCACCGGCGTGGATTACTTTTCTACACTCGGGTATCAGCCGGGTATTGCATTCCTTGCCGCTGGAATCCTGTCGCCTTTTGCCACGTTGATCCTGGTGATGGTTACCCTCGGAGCGGCACTTCCCGTGTACAGCCGAGTAGCCAAGGCGAGCCCGAATGGCCAAGGCAGTATCGCCATGTTGCAGAACCTCTTTCCGGACTGGGCGGGAAAGCTCTTTGTCCTGGCTTTGCTTGGATTTGCGACGACAGACTTTGTCATCACGATGACCCTATCGGCCGCGGATGCGGCGGCCCATCTCGTGCATAACTCTCTGACTCCTCACTGGATGCAGGACCAGATGGTGGTCACGCTGGTTTTATTGATTGGATTGGGCGGGATCTTTCTGAGGGGCTTCAAAGAAGCAATCACGATCGCCGTCTGGCTCGTGGGGATATACCTCGTTCTGAATGCCGTCGTTGCCTTTGAGGGAGTGGTTCAGCTTGTACATCATCCGGAGGCTCTGCGTGCGTGGCGTCATGCGCTGTCGCTGCGCGGTCAGCATCCGTTCCGCACGCTTGGACTTCTACTTCTGCTCTTTCCGAAGCTTGCGCTGGGGCTCTCCGGATTTGAAACCGGCGTTGCCGTAATGCCCCTGATCAAAGCGAAAGATGAAAAGCAGCGCGTGCGGAACACGAAGCGGCTGCTGATTACTGCCGCCGTGATCATGAGCGTTTTCCTGATTGTTACCAGCGTGATCACGACGGTGCTTATCCCTGCCCGGGAGTTTGCCGAGGGGGGACAAGCAAATGGGCGGGCGATGGCGTGGCTTGCGCACCATTACCTCGGCACAGCCATGGGCACGGCTTATGACGCGGTCACTATCTGCATCCTGGCATTTGCGGGTGCGTCGGCTATGGCTGGCCTGCTGAACCTGATTCCACGCTACCTTCCCCGCTTCGGTATGGCGCCGGAGTGGGCGAAGGCCTCCCGTCCCCTGGTGCTGGTCTTTATGGCCATTGCGATCCTGGTCACGGTACTGTTTCACGCAGATGTCGACGCGCAGGGTGGAGCGTATGCCACGGGCGTACTGGTGTTGATTACGTCTGCGTCCGTCGCCGTGATGCTGGCCTGCCGCAATCCGATCTCACGCTGGTTTTTCACCGCGACAACGGTGGTCTTTGGCTATACGACGCTTGCCAATATCTTCGAGCGCCCTGAGGGCCTTAAGATTTCTTCCATCTTTATTGTGGCCATCATCGGGGTTTCGTTACTGTCGAGGGCTCTCCGGTCCACGGAGCTGCGAGTGACGAGCGTTACTTTCGATGCGAGCGCGGAGGAATTGCTGAGGGATGACGACGACCAGGTTTTCCGCGTGGTCGCTCATGCACCTGAAGAGGGCGAGACGATCAGTCAACTCGATGAGACGGATCTTGAGTTGCGCAAGTTCCATAACCTTGAGTCGGAGGAGTGTCTTTATTTCTTCGAGATCTACCGTTCCGAAGCGTCGGACTTTTCCAATGAGCTTCATGTGAGTGGACGGCGGGTGGGATGTCACCGCATTCTTTTTGCGAAAAGCCCGGTTGTTGCTAACTCGATTGCTGCACTGCTGATCTACCTGGAAGACCGAACGAAGAAAGTTCCCCATGCGTATTTTCGTTGGACAGATGTGAGTCCCTCGCGGAATATCTTCCGTTTTATCTTTCTTGGGGAGGGCGACACAGCACCCCTCACCCACGAAGTTTTGCGCAGAGCAATAAAGAATCCAAATCGACGTCCGATCGTCCATGTAAGCTAAGAATGATAGGCCAACCCTCTTATTGCGGGTTGCGTCTCATCTAGGAACCTTCTATGCTTAAAGGATGCTGTTGAAAAGCAAAAAAAGGACGACAAATCAGCGCAGTGTGCCGATTTGGCTCTCCGCGTTTGTTTTTCTCTGCCTGCCCTTGCTTATTGTCGGCAGCATTGTTCAAGTCTGTCATACGCACTCAGAACTCACGGGTAGTCTTCCATCGAGGAGCCAGAGTTCTCATCCGACGACCCCGGAGAATTGTCCGCTCTGTACTATCTTGCACTCCGCATTGCACGTCGCCGGGACTTCCGTTGTCTCGCACGTGGAACCTACGAGTCGCGCGGTGGAGCATTACACTCCCACCACCCCCAGCTTTTTGTGGCGAGCCAATCTGGCCTGCCGCCCTCCGCCGACTGACGTGACGCAAAGCATGTCGTCGCTGGCGATCGGATAGAGCTTTCCTCCCTCTCAGATCGCCTGCCTCTAGCGTTAGCCGCTATTCCATTGTTTTCACGGCAGGAGTCTCCCCTATGAACAAAACTTTCTTTCGATCGTTTGCCTTTGCGCTCTCGATTTTTCTATTTGCCGCAGCTTTAAACTCGCAGACCTCCGCTGGAACACTCTCGGGTATTGTCACCGACAGTGCCGGCGCGGTGATCCCGAACGCTAAGATTACTATTGAAAATCCCGTCAGCGGATTCAAGCTTAGTGTCACCACGGACTCTACGGGACACTTTACGGCAGCAAATCTACCTTTCAATCGCTATCACGTGACGGCTGTGGCTACGGGCTTTTCGAGCTCTGCACAGGATGCAGCCATTCGTGGAGCGGGCGGAAATAATGCCGACTTTCGGCTTTCCGTCGGTACGTCCACGGAGATCACGGTGGAATCAGAGGATCTGGTGAGTAACAACCCGGTCTCGTCGAATACGGTGGATCGCAGCCTCTTCGACAAGCTCCCGCTCGAGAGTACCTCTGCACCTCTCTCTTCGCTCGTCAGCCAGAGCACACCTGGCATCGCGGCGGATTCTAACGGTCTGTTTCATCCGATGGGTGAGCACGCGGATACGACGTTTGCGATTGACGGACAGTCGATCTCCGATCAGCAGAGCCGGGTCTTCGGAAATCAGCCTTCGACCAATATCATTCAGTCGATCAACGTCATTAACGGAATCGCTCCGCCAGAGTATGGTGACAAATCGAGTCTTGTGGTTGAGACGACGACGCGTTCGGGACTTGGTCTGCTGAAGCCGACGGGAACAGTCTCCTTTACCTACGGTAGTTTCGGCACGACAACGGCCGCTGCGGCGATAGGGCTTGGAACCAAGCGCTTTGGTGACTTTCTTTCGGTAGACGGCGTGAACGCCGGGCGCTACCTGGACACACCTGAATTCCAGCCTGTACACGATCACGGTAATAACTTCAACGTCTTCGATCGCTTTGATCTGAAGCCGACGGAGAAAGATGCCCTGCAACTCAATCTCACGTTCTCGCGGTCGTGGTTCCAGCAGCCCAACCAGTTCGATCAGGAGGCGCAGGACCAGAGGGCGCAGATCTTCAGTTTCAACATCGCACCTTCGTGGACACACACTCTGAGTTCAAAGAGCCTGTTCACCATTGCGCCATTTTTGAGGCAGGATAACTTTCACTATTATCCAAGCAACGATATAACAAACGACACGCCGGTTACCCTTTCGCAGAGCCGTCGCCTGCAGCAGGCGGGTGGGCGCGGTGACTTTATCTTCACTTCAGGCATTAACACCTTCAAGATCGGAATCACGGGAAGCCGCTACGGTCTGGCCGAAAGCTTTGGTCTCGGTGTGACCGATCCCACCTTCAATCCTCCATGCTTTGACGCTTCCGGCAATCCAATCACTGACCCGTCGGTGACGAACCCCTCGCAATGCGTTGCCCTGGGTTTCACGGCCAATGACGGCTTTCTGCCTGGCCTGGAACCTTACGATCTCACCCGTGGTGGGCAGCTTTTCCACTTCCAGGGAACCGCTCCAATTTTTGAAGAAGCGGCATATATCTCGGACACGATCGCATGGAAGAACTGGACTGTGCTTCTGGGAGGACGCTTTGATAACTACAGCGGCCTCAGCAGTCGATCCATGGCCCAGCCTCGTCTGGGTGTGAGCTACACCATACCTAAGTCCAGCACGGTGCTCCGTCTCGGATATGGCAAATTTTTCCTGACGCCCTACAACGAGAACCTGATTGTCTCAAGTTCGACCGGCATTGGAGGTCTGGAGAGCACCGCCGGTACACCTCTGGCTGCGGTACCGTTGAAGCCAGCCTCGCGCCAGCAATATAACGCCGGTTTTGAACAGGGCGTGAGCCGTTATCTGGTCGTTAGTGGGGAGTATTTCTGGAAGTACACAGACCGGGATTTCGACTTTGACATCGTCGTCAATAGTCCGCTGGCCTTTCCAATCCAGTGGAAGAAGTCGAAGATCGACGGTCTGGGAATCAAACTGACGGTTCCAAGTTACAAGGGTTTTACTGCTTACTCCTCGCTTGGCCACACGCGTTCGCGCTTCTTTGGACCGGAGGTTGGAGGCGTGCTGTCCAACGATCCTTCGGTAAACACGTCTGCCGTCTTCCGTATCGATCACGATCAGGCGTTTCAACAGTCCACCAACCTCACGTACCAGTATCACCACAGTATGTATGGCGGCTTTACGTGGCACTATGAGAGTGGTCTGGTGGCGGGAGCAGGCCGTGACGACTTGTTGGGCCTCACCGCGGACCAGCAGGCGGCAATCAAGCTGACCTGCGGAGGCCAGGTGGCGACCCTTGCGAATCCGATCACGTCCTGTGCTCCGAACGATCTCAAGACGCCTATCCTCAACCTTCCCGCAGAAGGCACTGAGGATGACGACAAAAACCCAAACCGCGTCGCGCCACGAACACTCTTTGACGCAACCGTCGGCTGGGATGACATTTTCCATATCAAAGAAGGCGTCAAGACGAACGTGAGCGTTTTGGCGACCAATCTTACGAACAAGTACGCGGTCTATAACTTCCTCTCGACGTTCAGCGGAACGCATTTTGTTTCGCCGCGCGCCATCACAGGAAAGATCAGCTTCAACTTCTAACGGCAACCAACGAGAAAGGCCCGCGAGCAATCGCGGGCCTTTCTGTTTGTACTTATTTTATGGAAGAACTACGAGAGCATGGTCTCTTCCGAAGACCGGAGCCGAACGATACGCTCGACGGTATATGGAGCGCGATTCTGCGGCGAATGGAAGTGGCGCACCTGAAGCTCTCCGAGGAGACCGATCCCCATCATCTGAATGCCCGCAAGGATGGCTACGCTGGCTACCACGAAGAGTGGGCTGTGCTCCTGCATCACGTGCGCATGGGTGAAGAGTTTCAACCCTAGGAGCCAGAGCGAAATTCCGAATCCTGCCAACATTCCCAGTGCGCCGAAGCTGCCGAAGAAGTGCAGTGGACGGGTGACGTATTTTAGAAGGAAGCGGATCGTTACCAGATCGAAGAAGACACGGAAAGTGCGCGAGATACCGTAGTGGCTCGTGCCATGCATGCGCGGCGGATTGGAGATGGGGATCTCGCAGATGCTTGCGCCGTACCAGCTGGCAAGCGCGGGAATGAATCGATGCATCTGGCCGTAGAGAGGGATATTTTGAATTACTTCGCGGCGGTAGGCCTTGAAGGTCGTCCCAAAGTCATGGATATCGACACCGCTGAACTTCGCCATAAGCCAGTTGGCAGCGCGCGAGGGGATGCGCCGAAGGACGAAGTTATCGCCACGTTGAGCGCGCCAGCCGCTGACGACGTCGTAGCCTTCTTCTAGCTTCGCGAGAAAAGCAGGAATCTCTTCCGGCGCGTGCTGCAGGTCGCCATCCATAGCGAGAATGCAATCACCGCCGGAATGGTCGAAGCCCGCTGCGAGGGCGCTGGTCTGGCCGAAGTTTCGCCGAAGTTTGATGACCAGGACGCGGCTGTCGACGGCAGCGATCTCTTCCAGCAGGCGGTAGGTGCGGTCACGCGAACCATCGTCTACGAAGACGATTTCAAACGAATCGTTGACGTGCTCCATGACGTTTTTGAGGCGATCATAAAGCGCCGTGACGCTCTCTTCTTCGTTATGGAACGGGACTACTATGGAATATTTTGGCACCTCTATATGGTAAACCTTTGGCACGCAGGGTACCAACCTAGGTTCTCGGGGGGTGGAATGGGATGTTCGAGACGGCGAGAGAGAGTGATGATGGGGGAATGTCTCGAAGACACCCCTACACCGAAACGCCGCATGTGGAGACTGAGTACGCCCCGGCGACTGACTCTAAGCCGGTTGTTTCGCATCAAATTGTTGATGCGCCGGAAGTTATTTCGAAAGAAACCAGCGCGGAGGTGCCCTATGCAGGTACGACAGAAGATCATCTCCCCTGGTACAGAGAGGCCAATATGTTGAAACGAATCGTGGCCATTGTGGCAGTGGTTGTAGTCCTTGGTTATTTTGGTTATCTCGGATTTAACCGATACAAGACAAACCGCGATGTGGCTGCGGGCGAGGTGGTATCAGACGACGCAAATCAGCCGGCGCTATCGGCTGAGAGTGAATCAGCCCAACCAGCACATGTACAGCCTCCGCCTATCTCTGCTGTCGTCCCAAGTTTGGGAGCTCCCAAGATCGACACGATCGCGCCGAACCCTCCTAACGGACAGGCTTTTACCGGCACAGGCAAGTTTCAGGTGTATCGACAGGGAAATATTACGTGGCGCGTGAACACGGAGTCCGGTGAGAGCTGCATCCTGCTGGCGACGCAGGAAGAATGGCGCAAGTCGATTGTTTACAGTCACGGCTGCAACGCCAGCTAAGTTTGCAGCGCTATTTGAGTGGCCAGCTTTTGCGTTCGATCGTGAAGAGGTCACGCGTCGTGCAGTAGCCTCCACTGCCATGCATGCGGCCGATCAGATCCAGCTTCCGCGGATCGATGTAAAGTCGATTCCGGTCTTCAAAAGCTTCCCCAAGAATGTGCAGGCAGAGGATGCGGGCGAGGATGATGGTGCTCGTTCCGCCGGGTTCGATGGCCTGGTAATAGCGGCACTCCAACGAGACCGGAGACGCGGCGATGCGTGGCACATCGATGATCACGGATGGAGATAAAGTCAGCCCGGCCAGAACGGTTTCGTCGGTTCCACGAGGTGCATTTGTGGCGGTGGTATTCATCGCTTCGGCAAGTTCGCGCGATACCAGGTTCACCACAAATGTTTCGTGCTCGCGGATGTTGGCGGGGGTGTCTTTCCCTTCCCGATCGGGAGCATCGGAGAAGCTGACTGCGATCAGAGGTGGGTCGGAGGAGACGATATTGAAGAAGGAAAATGGAGCGGCGTTCAAGCCACCATCGGCCGAACGTGACGTGATCCATGCAATGGGACGCGGCATGATGACGGAGGCGAGTAGCTTGTAGCTGTCCGCCTTCGACAGTTCGTCGAGCTTAAACGATTCGTGCGATGCTGCGGCGATGGGTTGCATTTTCCCTACTGTGCTCGTGCGCGCTCGATGGCACGGACTACGGCTTTGGATTTGTTTACCGTTTCTTCGAACTCAGCCTGGGCCACAGAGTCTGCGACGATGCCGCCGCCTGACTGGATATGTCCCTGCTCGCCGTCCATGAAAAGGGTGCGGATGGCGATGCAGGAGTCCAGATTTCCATTGAAATCCGCGTAGAAGATAGAGCCGCCATAGACGCCGCGGCGTGAAGGTTCGAGTTCTTCGATGATCTCCATGGCGCGGATCTTGGGTGCACCGGAGAGCGTTCCCGCGGGAAAGCATGCACGGAAGGCGTCGAGAGGCTCCATGTCCTTGCGCAGCGTTCCTTCGAGGGAAGAGACGAGATGCATCACGTGAGAGTAGCGTTCGACGAACATCAACTCCTTCACTTTTACCGAGCCATATTCGCTGACGCGGCCGAGATCGTTGCGGCCAAGGTCGACGAGCATGACGTGTTCGGCAACTTCTTTCGTATCTTCGCGGAGGTCTGCTTCGAGAGCGCGATCATGGGCGGCGTCTGTGCCGCGAGGACGTGTGCCCGCGATGGGATGATATTCAATCCGTCCGTCGTGGACGCGCACGAGAAGTTCCGGAGAGGAGCCCACGATGTGTGCAGCGGAGGTCTTGCTTCCCTTCTGCATGGGAAAGCGAAGGAAGTACATATACGGCGAGGGGTTAACGATGCGCAGGGAGCGGTAGATCTCGAAAGCGTCGACGCCGGGCGTGCAATCAAAGCGCTGGGAGAGAACGCATTGGAAGATATCTCCCGCGGCGACGTACTCTTTCACCTTTTGAACGGATTTCATGTATTCGCGTTTGGCCGTCCGGTGCGAAAGTTCGAGCTTTCCGCTCGTGGCCTTACGACGTTTTGGTTTGGGCAGGGGCGAGGCGAGACGGCGCTCCAGGCTGCCGAGTCTGCGAAGAGCCTGGGCGTAGGCGGCATCGACGTCGGGTTGGCGGGTCAGGTCGGCGGTGAGAATGAGAAAGATCTCTTTGCGGACGTGGTCGAAGGCGAGAATCTCGTCAAAAAACATAAGACAGGCATCGGGCACGCCGAGTTCGTCTTGCGCGATGGACGGAAGCTTTTCGATTTGACGCACGACGTCGTAGGCGAAGAATCCCACGGCCCCGGCTGTAAAAGGTGGCAGGCCCGGAAGATGGGCTGGCTTGTGTTCGCTGAGCGCCTGCTTGAGCGTGGCGAAGACGTCGCCGGTGATCTTCTTCGTCTTCTTTTTCTCTGTCAGCAGAATTTCTTTGCCGCGCGAGACGATCTTTTTGTATGGGCGGATCCCGATGAAGGTATAACGACCCACATGTTCGCCGCCTTCTACGGATTCGAGAAGAAAAGCCTCAGGCTCAGCGGCGGCGATACGGAGAAATGCCGAGACGGGGGTCTCCAGGTCGGCCGTGACGGTGCGATAGACGGTTACGAGGGTGTGTTTCTTTGCCAGTTTGCGGAAGGTTGCGAGATCAGGCGTTGTAGCGGAAGACATACATCCATCGTACCTCGGTCCAAGGGTCTAGCTGTACTTGATCCAGCGAAGGATCTCCGGCAGAGTGGGTCGCTTCCCGTACATGAGAATGCCGACGCGGTAGATGCGGGCGGCAAACCAAATGACCGCACAGATCGAGAGGCTGAGCGTCACGATGGAGAGGCCTACCTGCCACAGAGGAACGTCCGCGATCGAAAGCCTGAGGAACATCAGCAGGGGGGTAGACGTCGGAATAAAGGAGAGGATGGTGGATAGAAGCGAATTAGGAGCCGTGATGATCGGAACAAGTACGAAGGTATTCACGGCCATGGGAAGCGCGATGACCATGTTGAACTGGCGAAGTTCCTGCTCCGAGCTGACGAGAGCACCTACCGCTGCGGCGATGGACGAGTAGAGCATGAAGCCGAGGATGAAGAAGAGCACGAACGCGACAAGCTGAAAGGCCGAGAGCTGGATTTTGAAATCTCCCGCGCCCATAAGCGCGAGTGCTGGCGTGAAGAGCAAGGCCGCGATGCAAAGAACCCAGATGCCGACCTGTGTAAGTCCTACTGCGCCCACGCCCAGGAGCTTGCCGCCCATCATGTCCGAGGGTTTTACGGTGGCGAGCATGACTTCAAAGACACGCGAGCTTTTCTCTTCTACAACGGAACTGGCGACGTTGATGCCATGCAGCATAACGACGAAGTACATGAGAAAGAAAAGCGCGTAGGCGGCGTAGAAGCCGTTGGCGGTATTCGATTTGGAGACGTGTCCGTTGCTGACGGTTGCGGTTTGGAGAACTGGAGTTTTTAGAAGCGCGTCGATGTCGTTCCGCTTCATGCCCCGGTGCAGCAGGCGTTCGCGAGCGAGAACGCGGCGGAGCGCGTTGTTGAGGGTCGATTTAGTGCTGATGTCTCCCTTGGAGCCGGAAGAGTAGGTGATGATCGGGTCAGGTGCGGAGGAGTCGATGAGCAGGTAGCCGTCCAAGTCCTTCTTGCTGACAGCGGTGTTCAGACGCTGCTGCCAACCGGGTGTCGGTTGCTCTACATCGACCAGCATCTCGGAGCTCTCGCTTTTCTCCAAATCTTCCTGCAGGTCGAAGGCAAGCGCCGAATCAGAGGAGACGATGGCGATGTGACCGGCGGTCTTTGCCCCACGCGTGGAGAGGAGAATCGCTCCGACCATCACCAGAGGAATGAGAACGGTGGCAATGGCGAAGGCCTTGGTACGGACGCGTTCGAGATATTCGCGTTTGGCGATGAGGAGCAGGTTACGCATCGACATTGCCTCCTACGGTAGAGATGAAAATATCTTCAATGGTGGGTTCCATGACTTCGAAGCGCTGAATACGCGTTCCGTGGGTCACCGCATAGACCAGGAGTGGCTGTGCGTCTTCACCATGCAGAATGATTTCGGTTTGCCCGGCGTAGTTTTTCTGCCCGGAGATGGAGGGGTGCTGAAGGAAGCTATCATCTCCCTCGAAGTTGATGTGGACGCGGTTGCGTGGATAGCGGCTCTTGATCTCGCGCACGCCGCCACTCAAGACGACGACACCACGATGGATGAGGGAAATTTCATCACAGAGCTTTTCTACCTGATCAATGCGATGGGTGGAAAACAGGATGGCTTTGCCTTCTTTGCGAAGCTCCAGGAGCGTGTCTTCAAGCAGACCAGCATTGACCGGGTCGAGACCGCTAAAGGGCTCGTCCATGATGATCAGTTCCGGCTCATGTATGAGCGCAGTGATGAACTGGATCTTCTGTTGCATGCCCTTGGAGAGCTCTTCAGCCTTCTTGGGGATAGCCTCAGTGATCTGCAGACGTTCGCACCAGGCCCGCGCCCGCTTTGCGGCGACCTGTTCCGAGAGGCCGCGCAGCTGGCCCATAAAGACAAGCTGGTCGATAACCTTCATCTTGCGATAGAGGCCGCGCTCTTCCGGAAGGTAACCGACGCGCTGCAGATGGTCACGAGAAAATGGCTGGCCAAAGAGATTCACCGTTCCAGCATCGGGAACTGTGATCCCAATCATCATGCGGATGGAGGAGGTCTTCCCTGACCCATTGGGGCCGAGCAAACCGAACATTGTTCCGGGTTCGATGCGCAGACTGACGTTCTCGACTGCTACCTTCGTGTCGTACACCTTGCGGACGCTTTTGAGTTCAACAATGGGAGAGAGAGAAGGCGGCATCAGAAGGCCAGTTTAGCAGGCGCCAGAGTAGTCATTCTTGAGGAATGTACGCCGAAATATCCTGGATTGTTCCTTCCCCGAAAAATCTCAACTGCGCGCTGATGCCTGGACTCCTTACTGCAAGCTTGAGTGATCCGACAAACACTATAACGTTCGGTATTATCTCCTCTATAACGCTTTCTGGTTGGAGATCAGGACTGCTCGCGACAACTTATTCGTCCGTGTGCAGAGCCTGTGAAGGAGTTCTATGAAGGTTGGCTTTTCCCTTATCGTACTGGCTGTCGTCCCCTCGCTCGCGTTGGCTCAGAAAAGAAATGTTGCGCCGCGTGACCGCGTTGACTACAAAGTCTTCGGTGCCCCGATCAAGAAGGCTGCGGTCGACCCGCAGATAGCAGCAGCCCTCAAGGTGGTATTGGTTGACAGGATCAAGGCAAACATCGCGCACCTGGTAGATTTCAACAACCGCTCCACGATCTCCTCCACAGAGACAGATCTGAAGCCTGGCACGGGTGTCCTTGCAGCGAGTGATTGGATCAAGTCACAGTTCGAGCAATACAGCAAAGACTGCGGAGGCTGCCTGGAGGTTCACGTGGATGAGTTCGTTGAGCAACCACAGCAAACCGGATTTGGGGGAAGCCGACCGCGCATTCTAAAACCAACTACGCTTCGTAATGTGTATGCCATCCTTCGCGGCACCGATCCCATTGCTTCGAAGCGAATGTATCTTGTTACCGGGCATTATGACACACGCGAAACCGATGTTATGGAAACGCATTCGTTTGCGCCCGGAGCCAACGATGACTCGAGTGGCACTGCGGTCTCCATGGAATCGGCGCGTGTGCTCAGTAAGTACAAATTTCCAGCAACCATTCTCTTCGTCGCCGTTGCAGGGGAGGAACAAGGCTTGAATGGGTCCCATCACCTTGCTCTTCTGGCAAAGAAAGAAGGCTGGCAGCTTGAGGGCGTCTTGAATAATGACATCGTAGGCGGCGATATAACACCGGGGGAGACACTACAGAACAAGTCGCTGGTCCGTATCTTCTCGCAAGGGATCCTCCCTTCCGCTCCTATCGAAGAGATACGTCAAATGCTGACGCTTGGAATGGACAACGATTCACCTTCGCGTGAGTTGGCGCGCGAGGTGCTCGATGTAGATAGAACGTACTTCTCTCCCAAAGGCGTGGGCAAGTCTGTCAAAATGACACCGAGCTTCGCCGCCGTAATGCAACTCCGCCTGGATCGTTACCTTAGAGGAGGAGATCACAAGAGCTTTTCCGATGAAGGCTTTCCTGCTATCCGCTTCACAGAGTGGCGTGAGAACTTCGATCATCAGCATCAGCACGTACGCATCGAAAATGGAAAGGAGTACGGTGATCTCATTAAGTTCGACGACTTCAATTACATCGCAAATGTGGCTCGACTGAACATGGCCACACTTGCAACCCTCGCCAGGTCTCCGGGAGCTCCTCAGAATGTGCGTGTAGTAACGTCAAATCTGGATAACCGGACCATTTTAAAGTGGAATGCTCCGAGCTCCTTTGATCCGCAGGTTCACTATCAAATCGTATGGCGTGAAACTGCCGCTATAGATTGGCAATATGAGGTTAATGTAGACAGTCTTAAAAACCAGCTTGAAATGGCTAACTCAGAATTCGTTGCGACATTACCCGTATCAAAGGATAACGTCTACTTTGGAGTGCGCGCATGTGACGGAGCTTATCATTGCAGCACCGCGGTAGCCCCATTTCCAGAGCGACCTTTGACTCCCGGAAGGAAATGAGCAGGTTTTCAAATAGAGGTGCCTGCATACACAGCATTCACCTCCGGCTCCGCTTGGTCTTCGTATTTTGCAATCTCTCCTTCAATCCAGCGATAAGTCTTCTCCATTCCGTCGCGAAGTAAGATCGAAGGCTCCCAACCCAGGCGATCCACGATCATCGAGTTATCACTGTTGCGACCGTTAACTCCCCTCGGAGCGGTCAAATTGTAGGTCCTTCGAAGGCGGATGCCGGAAATATCTTCCGCGATATCTACTAATTGATTGATACTCACGAGTTCACTCGATCCAAGATTTATGGGTTCGTTGACGTTGCTGTTCATAATCCTCTGAGTTCCATAAATACAGTCATCAATAAAAGTAAAGCTACGCGTCTGGTGACCGTCTCCCCAGATATTTATTTCGTGTCGACCAGACATTTTGGCTTCGATCACCTTTCGGCAAATTGCGGCTGGGGCTTTCTCGCGGCCTCCCTTCCATGTACCATTCGGTCCGTAGACATTGTGATAGCGAGCAACGCGACAGGTAAGACCGAAGTCTTCTTCAAAGTGACGGCACATCCGCTCACTAAACAGCTTTTCCCACCCATAGCCGTCCTCGGGCATTGCCGGATAAGCATCCTGCTCTTTCAGGGCAACCACGTCCGCCCGCGTCTGCCGATCGGCATTGTAGACACACGCCGATGAGGCATAGAAGAACCTCTCGACCCCAGTTTCACAGGACGCCAGCAGCAGATTCGTGTTCGTCAAAACATTGAGCATGCACAGTGCCTTGTTTTTTTCGATGAACCCCATGCCGCCCATATCCGCCGCCAATTGGTAGACCTGGTCTACACCCCGCGTTGCTGTCAGGCAGTGCTGCTTTAGCTTGAGATTGAGAGAGAGATTCTCCACCCCAGCAAAAACCTGGTGCCATTCGTTTACTGGCTTGATATCAACGGCACGAACGACTCTGACACCTCGGGCCAAGAGGTCTTTGACAAGATGACCACCAATAAACCCACCTGCTCCGCAAACAACTACCTTCGGGGACTCGATATCCATTTTGGCCTCTCGCCTCACTTTTACGTATTCGCAACCAATTAGAGATGCAACTTAGGGCAATTCCGTGCCGCAATCGTTACCTTACGGCCACTTTATGCTTGCAAGAATGGAAGATTGTCAGAACGCTGTCACCTGATTGTCAGGACACTTTTGTTCAATCCTGACCGAACTTCTTCTAAAAGTCAGGAGTTATTCCGCACAAATATGCAAATCTGAAATGGGCGAAATGGGGGAAGCATACGCAATAACCTCATGATGACGCCCTTGATTTTGAAAAGATCTCTGTCTTCTATCCAATTGCAAAAAGCATGTCGAATACATTTGAGTCCCACGCTCTGGGCAAGGCTGACGAGTTCCCGCCGCGTGTACTCCCTCACATGCCCCGGATTAGTCGAGTAAAGCCGTAACCGCTCATAGGGATTCATACCAAACAACAAGCGAACTCTCTTACCGATCTCGGCCGCGTTGGGCGTTGTACAGACGAGGATCCCGCGCTCCGTAAGTAAAGAACCGAGGATGGCCAATACAAACTCTGGTGCTATGCCCAGATGCTCGATCACCTCTGAAAAGACGATCAGATCGAAGCGTCCGCAATCAGGCCAACTTGAGACTACATGCGAGTTCAATAGATCGAAGGTGATATGGGGCACAGAATCGATCGTCGTGGTTTCACGATGTCCCCCGTCGTCAAGCGACGGATCCAACCCCAGCGTATGGACGTTCTTGTAGAAGTTGAGGAGGTAAGTTGTAAGCTCACTTCTCCCTATATCGAGCACGCGAGAGGAAGCATCTGGAACCTGGCTCTTGCACAACCGCAGAATATCGGCGAAGCGAGTCGAATGCATCTCAAGGTAATTTTGCTGAGACTGCTTTCCACAAGTTCTGTCCCTCTCCCGCTCCGTGAGCTCAGTCAGCAAATCCCCGGCATCGGTTCGATAAGACAAGTTTCCTCCTGTAGTCGAGTCACCGATTAGCAAGCCCATGCGTCAAAGAAGATGGATTATGAGGGTGAGGAAACTGCGATATGCCGGTCAATACGAACCGCCGGCGGCAGAGAAACAGAGTGCTGGACTGCATTCAGCGTGTATCCACGCTCCATCAACAGACTGAACATAACTGTTGCCCATAGTGGAAGCGAAAAGTCAAAGACCTCTGTGTCCGCGAGTCCGCGCACCAAAACGAAGATAAGCAAAGAAAGATAGAAAGTTCTTAGAGATCCTGAGGTGAACTTGCGGATTTGCCGGTAGAAGCTTCCATAAAGACCGGCCATCATAAAAATTCCCATCACTCCATAGGAATAAAACTGCTGAATGATTTCATTGTGAGCATGTCTAGCTTCGAACTCGCCGAAAGACGGAATGACCTTCCAAACAGAATAGAAACCATATCCAATCCACGGCTGCTTGATCGCTTCATCCAACATAACTGCCCAGATCGTGAGACGACCGGTAAGGGTCTCGGGACTGTTCCCTGCACTAGAGTAGACATCGATATACGAGAGCAGAAGACCGGAAAATACGATCGCAACCAATGCCGCGACAAAGAGGATGAAGACTTTTGTTCTTCTGCTCATGGACGTATCTCTTATAAGGAGGAAGCCTTCCGCGAATACAAACCCAACGATCGTAGTCTTACTTAGGCTTCTGAGAAGCGTTACTCCGAGCAGTGCCGCCGGAATTCCCAATCTCACTATCTTTTGTTGTGTGAGGTATTGAGCAAAGAAGAATGCAAATCCGCAAAGATAGCCAATTTGATTGGCTCCTAGCAATTCATCGTCGCCAAGTCTGAGGTCGGATTGTCCAGGCAAAATCCACGCGATCACTGCAACGGCGCACGCGCCACACACATATCCTTTCATTAGAGAGTAGATGGACTCGGCCATAGGCTCCAAACGAAATAATAAGACCACCATCGCCGCATCAGCCGCCATCGCACACCAATATGCAATGGCGGCCGACAAAGAGATCGTTGCACTCCAAAACAGACTGCAACAGGAGAAAGAATAAAACAACAGTACCCACCGCACGCTGGGGAGCTTCAACATGCTTCTGAAGGTTCGGTCGGCCGCTCCCATGGACTGGAATGCAACTACTATTAGTAAAATAAAATTAAGCGTCAGACTGATCGCGGTCCCCACCTGTGGCTCGGTTCCCAAAACGCGCACAGAAAGAAGCATGATAAAAAGCCGAAACGAAAAGAAGAGACCGACAGTAAAAGGAAGCCCCGTGCTTGCAGAGTTTGCCGCTGAGTCCGTCACGAAATAGTTATTCTCTGAGCTCACAAATGCCGATGCCTTTTAGGTGCTCATCACTTTTCGGTTTAGTGGGTGTATATCTCGGGAGCGCCCTGACTTCCCGCGGGAGGCAGATGCCGTAGAAACACAACGATGGACCAGAGTTCATCGTCGCTCAACGTTCCTTTGGAGCCAGGCATTCCTGACGGGCGGATTCCGTTGTCCAAGATCCATTTGAGTTGTCCATCGCTATAACTCTGCACCTCTTTTGAAGCCAACAATGGAATCGGAGGAGACATGTGGTCTACAAAGGGAACGCCTGTATTCTGTCCATCCATACCGTGACATGCTACACAATAGTGCGTAAAAGCCTCCTTGCCTTCATCCCAATTTTGATGAGTATCTGGAAGCGGATTCTTCTGGTTTCGTCCACCTACAAAGACACGATGCTTGGCAAGGTTGATCGCTTCAGTTTCAAACTTACTTGGTGGATTGGCTTTACATCCAGCCAATCCCACCATGCATATTGCGACAAGAACAGTCAGAGAATTGCGCATATCTAGTCCACGACATGTAGAGTCAGAGCCATACCACCATGGCCAGACCCGCAGAAGACTGAGCAGTGACCGACGAAGTCTCCGGTCCTGTCGGGAGTGAAGCGCAGCTCCGCTGAGCCACCTTTATCGATCTTTGCATTCAAGTTGAGTTCCCTAAAACGCAGACCATGCGCTACGTCCAGACTCTTGATGGAAAGCACTACTGGCTGGCCTTTTTTCAAAGTGATCTCGCGCGGCTCGTATGCAAAACGCTTCGCCGTAACCTCAATTCTCTTGGGCGCTTCCTGGGCGTGGATGGAAAGATCGGAAGACACGACCGTGGCTACCATCCCGCCAAGCAGAACCAGCAATCTGAACTTCGTTTTCATGAACACTCCTCTTTCGATATTTCACCGTGGCTCCGACAATCCATCTCAAACTGAGCGACTCGTACGCGATGGCTCAGAGGTGTCTCCACCGGTTATTTCCACGTTAGCCATTCGATGATCGGCGTTTGTCATGTCGTGGTTAGTCAATTGTCACGAGATTGTTTTGCTCAGATGTGGTTGCGCGAAAGGAGAGGTCTTCATATCGAGACAGCGCCCATAGGCAGAACGAGAGGGCGCTGATGGAAAGATAGGAGCACTCATATGGAAGCTTGTGCATATGAATTCCCTGGGCAAGAACAGGAGGTGCAAGTACGACAGAGCTGCATGCAGCGAAGATAAGGAACAAGCGCTGAATGTCCATTCTGATAAAGAGAGACAGACAGGACATGAACAACGCTAAGACAGGCAGGGTACGTTCTGCGTGGAGAGCGGTGGGCAAATAGAGGAGCTTGTCAGCGTTCTGGCTGATATGGCTGTGAAGGTGCGTGATCAGATGGGGCATAAAAACGGGCAAAGTCACAGCGGCTGCCGTGGCGAGGATTAATCCCCAAAAAAGAACGACGCGAGCGCGTGTCGTTCGCCCTAACAGAAGGGCAAAGAGAGGAATTAGAATCACCAAATAAAGAGAGCGAGAGGAAAGAGTCAACCCAACAAGCGAAGCTGCACTAACAGCCTGGAGGAGAGATTTATCGAGCGAATGTACAAAAAATCCGACTGCCACCGAGAGGTAGAAGAAATTAGTCAGGTAATCGCCGCCCGCGGTGAGGTCGCTCAGGCTCGATGGAGACAATAGCAGAAAAATTAGGACAAAGAATAGCGCTGTGGAACGAAATCGGAAGAATCGGATCGCGAAGTAGAAGAAGGCGGCAATCCAGAGAAAATTCTGCCACGAGACGTGTTTAATAAAAAAGAATGGCGCTGCTAATAGCAATGCGCCCGGCAGCGGAGTCGGCGGATTTCCCAAAAATGTCCGAGCGTCGTAAGGATATTGATGATGCCTTATGGCGGCCAGTTCAATTCGAAGCGCATCCTCACGATCAGAACGTTGGTTGAGCGTGCGTTTCAATGAGAGAGGATATAAAACGACGAAAGCCACGACGAACACAAGATAAAGAAGTACGAACCATCTTAGGCTGATCTGGAGGCGTCTCTGGTGGAAACGAGCGAGCAGGTGAATACTGATGCCAATCGACGACAGAGCCACCAGCGTTGCGATCGCCGCCCCCATATAGGAAAGGTACTTCCATATCGGCGCCAGCGAATAAAGGCTCCAAGCGATGCAAACACTAACTATCAGAAAGAACCGTGTACCTCCCTTCCGCATGGCTTACCGCCGACTATGTACGCCATCTGGCGGAGGGACGGTGGAAATTCTCGGGTAACGACGCAGTTTCAACATCTGTAAGATGATGTGCCAGACAAATGCAGGATTGTTACGGAGATATCGACGCCACAACCGTTTGGGATCCTGCATCAAACGATGCAACCATTGCAGACCAGCGCGCTTGATCCAGGGTGCACAATCGCGGATGCGGCCCGTGTGGTAATCAAACGCGGCTCCAACGCCAACTAATAAAGGAACCTTAAGGCGATCAACATATTGCGCCATGAATCGTTCTTGCTTTGGAGTACTCAACCCCACCCACAGGATGTGCGGTTTTGACTCGCGCACCTGGGCCAGCAGTGCCTCTTCTTCGATAGCATTCAAACTCCTAAATGGAGGTGTAAACGTCCCGACGATTTGCAGGCCAGGATATCTTATTTCCAAAACATCCTTCAACTGTTTAGCTATGCCCGGCTGTCCACCATACAAGAAATGACGATAGCCTCGACTCACCGATAATTCGCACATCTCTGACATAAAGTCCGGGCCAAAGACCCTGTCCATTTGAGCGTGCCCCTGCAGGCGACCGACCCAGGACATCGGCATCCCATCCGGTGTATTGATTGCGGCATGGTTGAGGATATTGAAAAATTCGGCGTCTTTCTGGGCTTCCATTACTCCATGTACGCCCGTTACACAAACGTACCCAGGATGTCCTTTCGCAATCCATCGATCTGCAAATTTGACACCGCTTTTCATATTGATCGCCGATACTTTTATTCCGAGAACGTCGGCATGTTCGTGACTGCAGACGGGATCCGAAGGCGGTTGGTCCGAGCAGTGGTGGCAATTTGTGTTTCTTGGGTGACTTGATGTCAACACAGATCCAGAATGCTTTGTCATATTCCTCCGTGCATTGCAAAGAACAAGGTATGGATGAGAATCGCCAGATCCAGATAGAGGTTGCGATTCCTGATGTAATAAAGATCGTGATGGATATTTTCGTGGATAGGAAATGCCCGATCGCAGCTTAGCTGCCACAGACCTGTGACTCCGGGCATTACCTGGAGCCGTTCACGCTGGCACGCGGTATAGCCGCGCACAATGAACGGCATCTCGGGACGAGGCCCGACCAATGACATCTCTCCTAAAAACACGTTGATCAGTTGGGGAAGCTCGTCCAGGCTGGTTTGTCGCAGAATCCTGCCTATTTTTGTAATCCGTGGATCATTGCGCATCTGCGGTGATGTCTCGTACCTTCCTACATTGGTGGACATCGAGCGAAATTTATACATCCAGAAAAGCCTTCCACCACGGCCTACCCTTCTTTGGACAAAAAGAGCTGGTCCCTTTGAACTCAAACGGATGATTAGCGCGAGCAGGATAAAGACAGGCGAGAGAAGCACCAAAAAAATGGTAGACAAAAGGATGTCCAGCAGTCGCTTGTTCAAGGCATACCGCCGAGAAACCCGCTTTCCTACTT